>Ga0154558_1088_pt1 | contig 27152 bp, 21 predicted proteins | sample RifGroF2_FD_105701 | JGI IMG/M metagenome (GOLD analysis project Ga0154558, IMG submission 105701) | Bacteroidetes bacterium GWF2_49_14 | reverse complement strand
TTATCTGTGAGGTACCTACACGTGTTACGGATGAAACCCCGGTTACCTGGCTCTGCCTGATACATACCGATTCAATCGGGTCGACAAACAATTTCTCGACCTCTTCCGGAGGACGTTCACCCGCCTTTATTTCAACATATATGCGGGGATTGTTCATTTTCGGAAACAGGTCGGTACCCAGCTTGCCAAATGAAATGAATCCCAGCAGCACAACGGCCAGGATAAACATGGTAACAGTGACCGGGTATCGGACTGAAAACTCGGTTATCTTTCTCATAGCTGAACGTATATGCCCGTTTAGCGGACGATTTTGACTTTCGAACGGTTACCCAGGGTTTCAAATCCTTCGATAACCACGCGGTCATTCACCTGTAAACCTTTGACAATTTCCACTGAATCCGGATTCTCCAGCCCGGTAGTGATCACGCGCTCATTGGCTGTATTCTGGTCAACCACATATACGGTTTTACCCCGTTGCCGCGAAACAATTATGTTTTTCGGGATCACGATGGTACTGTCCTTGCGCTGAGTGATAATCTCAGCCTTAATATATGAGCCCGGCCTTAGTTTCAGGTCATCGTTCAAAATCACAAGTGTGCCCTTGAAGTTCCTCGTATCGGGGCTGATAGCCGGTGAAAGCTGACTGATCACTCCATACAGCGTATCATCAGGAAGGGCGTAATTGAGAACCCGTACCCGCTGATTGACACCAACCTGGATAAGGTTTTTCTCAGGAAGTTGGAATTCCATAAACAACTTCTTGTAATCCATAATTTTAACCAGGGATTGACCGGTGGTTAATTTATTCCCCTGCGTATAAAATGGCAGGTCGACGATAACCCCATCAAAAGGTGCAGAGACTTTCATTTTCGCCAGCGAGATCTGTGCACCTGTATAGGTGTATTCAGCATTCATGACCGATTGTTCGGCCGTTTTCAGCTCGCGGAGCGTGGCTCCGCCCTTATCGTAGAGCGACTTTTGCTTCTCGAATTCGTTCTTTGAGACATCGAGATTTAGTTTCTTTGACTCAATCTGAATGCTGTTTACATATTCCTCATCTTCAAACCTGATGATTACCTCACCGGCACGTACACGGTCGCCCAGGCCCCATGACCTGCCCGTGCGAGGGTTATTCTGAAGGGTATATTTACCGGACATCTCGGATTTAAGTTCCACTTCACGGGTGGGATAAACGGTTCCGTTTGTCTCGATGAACTCCTCAATGGAAGAGTTTCGGATATCAAGTACAGCAACGGGAACTGCTACCTCAGTCTGGGCATCGGTTTGCTGGTTTTTGCATCCGGTGATGGTCAGGACCGCAATACCGGACAGCAGAAGCGTAAACAGGGGATTTCGAAAGGATTTCATATCAGTTGATTATTTATTGATCGTGGGTACTATGGGTGATTTGGTTTCCCAGTCATAAAGCGTCTGAATCTTCAGGTTAAGAAGTTCCAGTTTGTAATTGATCTGGGCGTTGATCAGGTCGAGTTTTTTTGAGGAGAGCTGATTCTGGAAAAGGTTCAGGTCCATACCGGTAAGGTCTCCTGTTTTGTATCGTTCCAGATTGATGTCATAGGTAAGCTGGGCGTTCCGGACGTTCTGCTGTGCAATGAAAATCTGGTTCAGAAGGTTCTGCAGGTTTCTGTATACCTGGCGAACGGTCTGTATAATGGTATTCCGCTGATCATCAAGATTGATTTTCTGAGTTTCGATGCTGGCCTGAGTAGCCTTGATACGGGCTTTCTTTTCTCCCCAGTCAAAGATCGGGATCTGAAGGCTGAAAGCAAGATCTTCGTTATCAGTCGGTGATTTGTAAATCTGAGGGAAGGCTTCGTTTTCCCCGAACAAACCGACTGATAACGACAGATTACCCGCAAATTCATTAATTGCCATAGTCCGGATCATTTCGAACTGGGCTGTTTCGATGCTGATCTGCCTCTGGCGTAGTTCCATCCTGTTTTCAAGCGCAAAATTAATGGCCTGATCGAGGCTGACCGGTACGGAATCCACCACCGGATCAGCAAGAACATTAACTTCTCCAAAGATATCCATGCCCACCAGCAACTTGAAATTGTCCTTAGAGTTTTCCAGTGATACTTTGGTATTTTCCCAGCTGGATTTGCTGGAGGCCAGGTTCAGTTCCGCCTGGTAGAGTTCTTCCAGTTTTGAGATACCACCTTCTACTTTATTCTTGATCATCTCATAGTTGGCCTGCTGATTCAGGTACTCTTCATTAGCGATCTGAACCCTCATCTGTTGGTTGTAAACTGTATAGAACTGCTGGGCAACCGACCGCTCCAGCTGCAGCATTTGGAGGTTGAAGTTCAGCTGTGCATTTTCATAGTCCAGCTCCAGGCTCTTCATCGCCAGTTTGGTGCGGTTATAGGTAAACAGGGGCTGGTTATACTGGAGGAAAAGATTGTTGTTGAACGTTTTGGTGGTTCTTTCACTTGCCTCACTGTAAGCCCGTTGCCAGGAAAGGCGATTCGACAGGGATACCGTACCATCCGTCAGGGTAATAGGCTGTGTAACGGTAAAGGTACCGGAACTATTGAGGTTCTCCTGCGTGTTCCAGTCAGTGAAACGCTCATCGAAAACCCTGTTATGACTATAGCCCAATGGGTTAAGTGTAAACTTGAAATTGGATTTCAAAGCGGCTTCCTGTGCTCTCAGCAATTGGTCACTGCGTTCGAGGCTTAGCTTAACTATCCGGATGTCCGGGCTGTTTTGCGATGCGATTAACAATGCATCCTGCAGCTTGATCAGTTGCTGCGCCCCGGCAGTACCACCCAGGAAAAGGCTGGCTAGCAGGGAAATAAGAAAGATAGGCTTGTTCATATAATTGATGGTTGTTACGTACTTCATTGTTGTTTCACCCACTTCACTGCATCCGCCACAACGGTTCTGCCGTTATTCTTATCGTTGATCATGATTTTTGCCGTATCGGCGTTATAATAGAAGGACCCCAGATGGTTCCAGCCAGTCTCGGCTGTTTTAAGCGCGAGGATGACATCTTGAGAACCTTCACCATGGAATACGGTGAAGTGGTATTCATCAGAGAGTTCCGGCATGGATCCGGGACCGCCCTGACTTCCGGGTCCACCCTGCTGCCTGTTTCCACCCCCCATGCGCATACCCATACGGGCAATATTCGGATTCAGGTAGGCATATACATCATAATATCCGGGCTTGGTGATCAGGGTTCGCCACTCTGCAGCCAGATTCCCGTCACCCGATTTCACATAGACAGCCGAGCGGACCAGATCGCCATAGAATCCTGATTGGATGATGGGGGTCCAGAACTGTGGCGGGCGCCAGAAGGTCAGGCTCTTGTAGGGAATGGCATCGTCATTCTTGTTGATTTTAAGCCATCGCACCAATCGGCTCTCGGTGGCCTGACCGGAAGTTGAAAATCCGGTATCCTCATTGTCCACGATGATCTCACCCGGGTTGCTGACTGTATAAAAAACATCAACCGGACGGATACCTTCGAAAGGCTCGAAACCTCTGATCTGTTCCAGAGCCGGGAACGGGAATCCGATATTATTCGGGAGATTGGTTGAAATCATTGTATTGACGCTCATCATGCGGGGCTGATCATCAAGCACATACCCTACCTGATAGGCGGTACCGGCTGGAAGGGTCAGGAATTTTTCGGTTCCCGTATTTCTTCCTGCGAGGGCAAAGGTGGATCCTCCGCGTGCTCCGCCCATTCCGCCTCCACGACCTCCCATACCACCCCGGCCGCCTGCCCTCAGGGATATCTGGATCATACCTCCCTCTTTCGTGGGATTCGAAATTTCAAAAAGCAGTTGATAGCGGGTCCTGTCATCCTGCTGGACCTCAATCACCCTTACCCTGCCGATCAGGTAACCGGGAAGCTCCCTGGAGGCATACCACCTTCCGGCCAGGGAATCAGGGCTGAATCCGAATTTATTCTTGAAATCAGCGGTCAGGCTGTCCAGATCAAGTGTACGATAGCGATATTTCTCCAGTTCCGCGAGAAGGAAGGGCATAAAATTCTCTGACCCCGCGATGGCCTCCAGATAGGTGAAATAGTATTTGCCTTTCGAGTCTATGACCTGACGCAAGGCGATATTATCCATTTCAGAAGAGAGAAGCTGTGAGAATGATTTATTCTGAAGCTCCACATTAGCCTGTTCGGCAGCATTCAGTCCTGAGGTACCCGATCCGCCGCCAAAACCCATGTCGGTTGTCGCTGTGATATAGGATTCAAGCGCCGTATTCAAAATCGGGTACTTATCGGACCCCAGGTAATTCGTGAAAGTGTAATATTGCGGGAAAAGCGAGAATCGCTTGTCGGCGGCGCCAGAGATGTTCATGATATTTCCCCCGTCCATACCCATCCGGAAATCACCACCCGAGGCACCCGGGATAAAATTGTCGGAAATAAAATTCCGAAGCACCCTCAGTTGAATTTCTTTTTCGGAAAGAGACTGATCGGACTGTTTGCTTCGTTTCTCGGTTTGCTTAAACTCCTGTGCAAAACCAGCCCTGCTCAGCATGCTTCCCCGCTCAGGGAGCAGGATCATCTCAGGCTGCAGGAAATCGCGGTTTTTGATCCAGAGGCGGTAGTAGGAATAAAATTGAACCGGTACCTCTACCATTTTAAGCCGCGGGAAGGAATACTTTAGGCCAAGTCGCCTCTCAACATCCCCCATCATGTCTCCTACAAACTTCGGAAGAGTATCGGAAATAGAGTCCAGGGTGTTGCTGAAATAGTCGTGCCCCTTGATCATATTCAGCTCAATATCAATAGTACCGGCCTGCAGGTTCGATTTGGCATAGGGACCGATTATCAGGGTAAGACCAGGCAGTTGGTTCTCGGGTTTAAACACCCATTGATTTCCTGATTTTTCGACGGGTCCCTGCATAATCGGCTGAAGATCCTCATGTGTCTCCACCGATGCGGTAAACCGGGTGAAGTTCCAAGTCGGAAGTACGCTCAGGGTTGAACCGTGGAGCACTCCGGGAACCGGATACCAGGTTGATTCGGGTGTCAGTAAAACATAACCGGGTTCGAGGATCGCAAAACGCTTTCGGATCGAGATAATAAAATCCGGACCATATTTCTCCTCAGCCTGTTCTTTCTTAATATCCAGGTTACAACTCCGCTCATCGATAGTTCCGCGATAGGTGAATTCCATGTGAACACGTTCTCCGCTGCCAATAGGCTGTGGAAAACTCACTACAATCAGGTGTTGTTTCCTTTCAAACCTTACCTCTGATCCGTTCACGGATAATTTCTGCAAGTCAAGTCCGGGATTCAGGGAGAAAACCGTTTGACTTACGGCAGCAGCATTCTGGTTTATCAGTGTTTCCGATGCGGTGACCTCAATCTTGCGGCCCAGGTGACGGACTGCAAGATTAGTCTCCTCATTGCCTAAAACTGCAATCTTGTTATTCTGGTCATTAAGCGTGATCATTTCACTGCGGAACTTCTGATCCTGAAGGGTTTGGCCGCTGTAAATACCGAGCGCGGCTGCCCCGCCGACCGCACAGGCGATCATCATCGTCCAGGCGATTAAGGAATGGAACCGCGACTGCGGCAGACGTTTCAGGAGAATGATCGAGGCCCCGATAAATGAGAATCCGAAAAAGAGGTAAATGGCCCGTTGAAGGAATAGTTTCCCTTCGAATCCGAAACCTATCAGATCGGAATGAATCAGAGGCAGGCGGTATCCGATAAAATCGAATACGTAGTCGTAATGGTCCTTGCCGTAAAACATGACCAGCCCGGTGTATCCGAGAAGCAGAACCAGGGCGATGGCCTGGTTTTTAACCACGGACATAATCAGAAAGGAGAGCCCGAGAATAAAAATCAGCGCCGGAAAGCTGATGATCAGCGGATAATAAAGGTAGGCCGCTATATCCAGCGATATATCAGAAACGGCAAGGTTAATGATCATGGCCAAAAGAAGGGCGAGAATATTCAAAACGATAAAGACGGTGAGAACGCCGAATGTTTTTCCCCACACATACGCCCAGTTCGTCATGGACCGGGTATAAATTACCTCTGATGTATCCAGCTTTTTGTCACGTTTCAGGAAATCGAGTGCCAGAAACATGGCAATGAACACCTGGCTAAGGCTCAGGATAATCATGTTAAAATAGGGAATATTCGAAGGGATGGCCTTAACCGCCCAGTTCCCTCCGCCGTCTTTCAGCATGCCGATATTCATTCCAAAGAGGAACAGCAGAATGAGTCCGCTGAATATCCTGAAAAACCAGCTGCGGAACAGGATCAGGATTTCAAACCAGGCAATGATCCAAATGGTTCTTAGCGTCTTCATGTTAGTAGATTTCTTGTTTTTGACCGAGTACCAGTTCCATAAAGTATACATAGGCATGCTCAAGGTTGGGCTCGATCAGCGTAGATGGATAGTTACCGGTATCGTTGGCCACAACCTGCACCTCCCAGCCATTGACAGCCGGAATGGTTGAAATGACATTGAACTTTTCCTTAACATCTTCAAATTCCCGGTTAGAAACTGACATTTGAAAAACATGTCCCCTGGTTTTGGTAATCAGGTTATCCGGCGGCCCCTCAAAAACCATTTTACCCTTTTCCAGTAATGCCATGCTGCGGCATGTACTGGATATATCACCCACAATATGTGTGGATAAAATGATGATCATTTCCTGTTCGGTCATTTTCGACAGGAGGTTCCTGAAGCGGATCCTTTCATCGGGATCCAGACCGGTAGTCGGTTCATCCACGATCACGATCTTAGGATTTCCGATAAGAGCCTGTGCAATTCCCAAACGACGCTTCATCCCACCCGACAGCCGTCCGGCCTGCCTGTCGCGGGCTTCAAAAAGCCCAACCTGCTCCAGCATCTTTTCAACCTCCCGGTTTCGTATCGACCGGCTCCTCAAACCTGCCAGACGTGCGGAATAATCAAGAAACTCCCAGGTGCTGTATTTTGCGAAAAAACGAAAATCCTGGGGCAAATACCCAAGAAGTGTTCTTACTTCACGACGGTTTTTCTGCAGATCCAATCCGTTTACGGTAACCTTTCCGGTTGAAGGTTTCATCAGCGTAACCAGGATTCTCATCAGGGTGGATTTACCTGCACCGTTCGGCCCGAGCAGCCCGAACATCCCGTCCTCAATGGTCAGATTAATGTCGGATAAGGCTTTGTTGCCGTTCCTGTAAATCTTGTTCAGGTTTTCAATACGGATTTCCACGGATAGTTTGAGTTTAGCTATTGGAATAAGGTTTCCGTCGCAAGTTTAATATATAAACCTGTTAAAAGTTGTTAAAAAAGAATCGTGCCGGGTTTTCCGGCACGATTCCTCACTGCTGTTCAGAAAATTCCTATTCCTTGTAATCGGCTTTATCAAGGCTCCTGCCCATATAATAGCCGATCACCAGGCCCAGTCCGCCGCAAATAAACACAATCCCAACCGTTAGCAAGGCAAACATTTCATCATCAGGATGATACTCCGAAGTCCCCTGGCCGGAAGACATCAGCTGATATAATATGTATGAGATAACAAACCCCAGCCCGGTACCCACAATGAAGGTTCCTGCCTTGAGGGAAAACCGGAATTGTGAATTCTTCTGCCGGACTAATGGCTGACGGTTGCCATTGAATAAGGAGGCATCTGCACCCTTCTCTATAAGTCCCATCCTTTCGCGGTTCCGCGTATTGAGGTATAGATAAAACACCCCGAAAACCGTGGCAAAAAAGGCCACAAAAACAACTGCTACTGCCATGATAATTAGAATTAATTTTACCTTATGACGCACGACTTTAATACCGGTTACAAAATGTAACCACCTGAAGGAAGTAAGCGTCTAAGTTTCATGGATCATAACCAGGAGATTGAATGCATCCGGGCAGTACTCAAGGGTAACACAAATCAGTTTGCGCTGCTGGTGACGGCGTACCAATCGGGTGCATACAATCTCAGCTACAAGATATTAGGTAACTCTGAAGACGCGCGCGACTGTACGCAGGACGCTTTTGTCCAGGCCTATCAGGCGCTCGGCAAGTTCCGTCTGGACTCAAGATTTTCAACATGGTTATACCGGATTGTTTATAATACCTGCATCTCGAAAACACGAAAGGAGTCACGGTCTGTGCCTTTTACACCTGACAGCTCCTACTATCCCGAATCGATGGCCGACAATGATGGCATCGGATCGCTGGACCACGGGGATATGCGGATGCTGCTTGACCAGGCTTACAAGGTGCTTTCTCCGGACGAGATTTTTCTTATCGACCAGTACTATCGCGAAGATGCTACTGTTGATGAACTCGCCGAAATGACCAGCCTCTCGGCAAGCAATGTGAAAGTCAGGTTGTTCAGGGCCAGGCAGAAAATGCACCAGGTTATTACATCAGTTTTGAAAGAGGAGATTGAAATATGGCAAACAAGATGAATCCCGCTGAAGATCCGAAAGACCGCTTACTATCGGAGCTGATACGTGCGGAAGAGCCACGGCCCGTTCCGGCAGACCTGCTGAAAAATGTCATGTACCGGATTGAAGCCCTTTCGTCCAGACCGGCAGTGCGTTCGTATACCCCGCCCGTATGGCTTCGCCGGGGCATTCCCGCTGTTTTCGGCATCAGTTTTATTGTAATCCTGATATTTGGCGGAAAATCCACCGGGCCGGCGATCACGATGCCCGACCTTTCCCATGCGGAGACAATTTTTTCCAAAGCAAACGACTGGTTTTCCGGGTTGTTCGCTTCAAACCCATTTGCCGATCTGGTAGTGCCGGATTATGCCATCTGGATTGCACTCGGCGGGTTGGCTATGTTTTGGGGGTTTGTGGGGATTAACTATCTGCTGGATAAACGGTTGAGTGGGTAGCCAACGTTGGTAATATGCCATCCGGTCCCCGCGCCAAATTTAGTAATATACCATCCGGTCCCCGCTTCCGCGGGGATGACAAGAGCACCTGCCAAATCATCACATCATCAAATCAACAAATCGTCAAATCATCACATCACCGCATTGAATAATTATTTCGGAGCCGTGCGGTAGAGTCCGATGGCGATGAGGGCGTAAACGATATTCGGCAGCCAGACTGCCAGCCAGGCAGGCAGATCGCCTGCGCGGGCAAACTCACGCGAAATCTGCATGAACAATATGTAGGAGAAACTGAGTGCGATCCCGAAACCAATGTGCATCCCCATTCCGCCGCGGATTTTCCGGCTCGAAAGGGACACGCCGATCACCGTCAGGATGAAAACGGCAAACGGGCCTGCATATCTGCGATGCTTCTCAATGTCATAGTAAGTATCCCTATGGCCCCTCGAGAGTTCCAGTTTGGCAAACCTGCGCAGCTGGGGCGTTGTCATCGCTTCCACCACATTGCTGTTGCGGTTGAACTCTGTCGGGCTCAGGTTGAGTGCTGAATCCATTACAGCCCCGGTTTTGATAGTCTCTTTCAGGCCGTTAATCTCGCGGATCCAGTAATCATGGATATGCCAGGTGTTCGCAATCGAATCCCAAATAATATTCTGAGCCATCATTTTCGATTTCAGCTCGCCATTCTCAAACTTCTCCATGGAAAACTTATTCCCGTAATTGGACCGCGGGTTAAAGGTCTCGACGTATATAAAAACTCCAGGACCGATCTGCTTGTGAATATCCCTTTCCGGAGTGCCATACGCTTTGTCCAGGTATTTCATTTCAAACTCCAGCCGCTTGATCGAAGTATAGGGGATCAGGTAGTTCGAGAGGACAAAGCTGAAAAGGGCGATCAGGGTTGCGGATGCAAGGTAGGGGACCATCATGCGGCTGTAACTGATCCCATTGGAAAGAATGGCGGTTATTTCGTTATGCACCGACATTTTCGACGTGAAAAAGATCACGGAAATAAATACAAAAAGGTAGCTGAAGAGGTTGGAGAAAAACGGGATGAAATTGAGGTAATAATCGGTCAGAATAACCATGAGTGGCGCCTTATTATTAATAAAATCATCCACGCGCTCCGAGAAATCAAAAACTACGGCCACCAGAATAATGAGCCCGAGCGCCAGGAAAAATGTTCCCAGAAACTTGCGCATTATATAGATATCCAGTCGCTTAAACATAAATTACAAGCGGTTTGAGAGTCGTGGAATCATGATGTCTTTCCAGTTTGAGAAATCCCCTGAAAATATATGTTTGCGGGCTTCCCTCACCAGCCAGAGGTAAAAGGCCAGATTATGAATGCTGGCGATCTGGGCTCCCAGCCGTTCTCCGCTGGTCACCAGGTGCCTGAGATATGCCTTTGAGTAATTGCGGTCAACCACGGAACAGCCCTCCACGTCGATCGGTGAAAAATCGAACTTCCATTTCTCGTTTTTGATGTTCATGATGCCTTTGGATGTAAAAAGCATTCCATTCCGGCCGTTTCGTGTCGGCATCACGCAGTCGAACATATCCATGCCGCGGCTGATAGCCTCCAGCAGGTTGACCGGCGTGCCCACACCCATCAGATAACGCGGTTTATCAACCGGAAGTATGCTGTTCACCACTTCTATCATCTCATACATTATTTCTACCGGCTCGCCCACCGAAAGTCCTCCGATGGCATTTGCCGGCATGTCCTGACGTGCAATGAATTCGGCCGATCTTTTCCGCAGGTCAGCAAACACACTCCCCTGCACGATGGGTAGAAAAAATTGTTCATGACCGTAAAGCGGCTCGGTTTGCCTGAACCGTTCAATCCCCCGCAGCAGCCAGTCGTGCGTCAACTCCATTGAATCCCTGGCATATTTTTCCTCACAGGGCCACGGAGTGCACTCATCAAAGGCCATGGTCAGGTCGCTCCCGATCAGTCGCTGAATATCCACAACCCCTTCCGGGCTGAAAAGATGCCGTGATCCGTCAATATGTGATGAAAACCATGCGCCTTCAGCAGTCAGCTTCCGGTTAGCCGCCATGCTGAAAACCTGGTACCCGCCGCTGTCGGTCAGAATGGTCCGGTTCCAGTTCATGAACCGGTGCAAACCGCCTGCTTCCTTCAGAACCGCGGTTCCCGGGCGAAGATACAGATGGTAGGTGTTCCCCAGAATAACCGGTGCGTTGATATCATCGGCCAGTTCATGCTGATGAACCGCCTTAACGGTTCCACCAGTTCCCACCGGCATGAAAATGGGCGTCTCAAGCAAACCATGGCCCGTTGAAAAGGATCCGGCACGTGCCTGACTTCGGTTGTCTGTTGACTGAATCTGGAATTTCATGTATCGGGAAAATGGCAAAGATATTGCTTTTTAAGACTATCTTTGGGAGCCGATCCTGTCGGAACCTACAATTTTTGATTATATTGATCTATGATTCAGATACTTACAGACTTATTTCACATCTCATTTGATCATTGGACCGATATTCTTTTTATCTCGCTCGCCGGTCTCACCGTTGTCGCCTTACTCATCCAGGCGTGGTTCTATTTCGGTTATTACCTCCAGGTTCACCGGTACAGCCCGAAAGAAATTAAAACCACACAGGATCCGGTAACCGTAATCATCTGTGCTAAAAACGAGGCCGAAAATCTCAGGAGTTTTCTGCCGCTTATTCTCGAACAGGAGTATCCGAAATTCCAGGTGGTTGTGGTCAACGATGGATCGAAGGATGCAACCCCCGAGATTCTGGCAGCGTTTGAAAAAAAATACACGCACCTCTACGTGACCAATATTGAGCATACCCACCCATACCCGCATGCAAAAAAACTGGCTCAAACCATTGGAATCAAAGCAGCTGCCTATGACCAGCTCCTTTTTACGGATGCAGATTGCCGGCCGGCCAGTCCACACTGGATTGAAAAGATGCAGGCGCACTTCCTTCCGCGCAGGGAGATCATCCTGGGATATGGAGCCTATGAGCGGAGAAAGGGTATTACCAATAAATTCATCCGCACCGATACCGCCTGGATCGCTCAGCAATACCTGAGCTTCACCATCAGGCACAAACCCTTTATGGGTGTCGGACGAAACCTCGCCTACCGGAGATCCCTGTTTTTCAACAACAAAGGGTTCGCCAATCAGCTGCACCTCCAGTCGGGCGATGATGACCTGTTCGTTAACCAGACTTCCAATTCCACCAATACCGCTGTTGAATTCCACCCCGACAGCTTCACCTACTCCGAGCCGATGCTCACCTTCAACAACTGGCTCCGCCAGAAGAGAAGGCATTTGACTGCCGGCACCAATTATCACTGGAAACATAAGCTCACTATTGCAACTGAAGTTATTTCAAGAGAATATTTCTACGTGAGCATTATAGTTCTCCTTTCGTTCTGGAAATTACCAGGCTACCTGATCCTGCTCCTCCTGTTCCGCTGGATCATGCATCTTTGGATATTTAAACTGACCATGAGAAAGCTCGGGGAAAAAGGCATCTGGCTCTTTTCAATTATTTATGACCTTTTCATGCCCGTAATTTCAGGCTATCTGATGTTGAAATCAGGGATGAAGAAGAATAAAAAATTTAACTGGTAATGTTTTCCGAACTTTCAAACAGGGCGAAGCAGGATTATATCCTGGTGCAGAAAGCACAGCAGGGAGATCAGCATGCCTACGCCGATCTGCTTAGCCGCTATTGGGATTCAGTCTATTTTATGCTTCTCAAGATGGTCCATAACAAAGATGATGCGGAGGACCTCACCATGGAAGCTTTTGGCAAGGCCTTTAAAAACCTGGGCAATTATGAACCGGATTTTGCCTTCAGCACCTGGCTTTTCAAAATCGCCAACAACAACGCCATTGATTATATCAGGCGCCAGCACAACAAAACGATCTCCATTGACAGCCAGGGCCGCGACACGGAAGATGAAACACCTGTCCAGCTGCAGTCCGACACCCCCGACCCCGAGGAGGAGATGATTCAGAAACAGAAAACCGAGCTGCTCAAAATGGTGGTCAACCAGCTTAAACCCCGATATTGCAGGCTGGTCCAGCTGCGCTATTTTGAGGAGTATTCATACGAAGAGATCGCCGAAACCCTCAACCTTCCACTGGGAACGGTTAAGGCTCAGCTGTTCCGGGCAAAGGACCTCCTCTATCAGATTATTAAAACCAAAGAGGTTTGATTTGAACACGGTTGCCAGCCATTTCCCCGGACTCAGCCATCTTCAGCTGGAACAGCTCTCAAAGCTCGGCAACATCTACAGGATGTGGAATGAACGCATCAACGTCATTTCACGCAAGGATATCAATAACCTTTATACGAACCATGTCCTGCACTCCCTGGCCATCGCCCGGTTTATCACCTTCAAGCCCGGAACCCGGGTGCTTGATGCCGGAACCGGCGGAGGCTTTCCAGGGATCCCGCTGGCTATTCTTTTCCCTGATGTGCAGTTTACCCTGGCCGACTCCATCGCAAAAAAAATTACCGTGGTCGAAGCTGTGGTCAGGGAGACCGGCCTGGGCAACGTCAGCACCTTCAACGGTCGCATTGAAGATATCACCCCGGGCTTTGATTTTGTGGTCAGCCGCGCAGTCACAACCCTGTCGGAATTCGTCGGCTGGACTCGGAAAAAAATCAGGCCAGGAGGCTTCAATGAGGTTCCCAATGGAATCATTTACCTTAAAGGCGGTGATCTTCAGGCGGAATTGGAGCCGTTCGGCCACTGTTTGCGAACCGTTCCGATATCAGACTATTTCGAAGAGCCCTTTTTCGAAACAAAAAAAATAATTTTTCTTCCGATCGACTGATTCGATGAGATTGGTTTGGTTTTTATCAATTAATATTTAACTTTGCAAACCAATTTTCAGGGATATTCACGATAAAGAGACACGATAATGAAAAGGACATTTCAACCCTCAAACACCAAGCGGAAGAACAAACATGGTTTCCGTGAAAGAATGGCAACCGTTGGTGGACGCGCTGTTTTGGCTGCCAGGCGTGCAAAAGGACGCAAAAAACTCAGCGTTTCCGACGAACCCAATCTGAAAAGATACTAGATCTGTCCTGTTAAAGATATGCTGATCCCCGCCTTACCGGCGGGGATTTTTTATTTTGTGGAATAGACCCTGAACCATGGACTCTCCATGGTCAATTCCGTTGCTGCTGAATCCAGCAACCTGAGGTAAGGATAGTCAGGTGACTCCGGACTAAGCGGAATCTTTTCCCGCGCAATCCATTTCGAGTTGTACTTTTCAACCAGAATCACCAGCTTTCGGCTGCGAAGCAGATCCTCAACCTCCCGCATCAGGCGATCTTCATTTCCGGCAAATTCGGGCTGTTGCATCCAGTCAAGCGGAAAGGGATCAGGGCTGCCGAGAAACCGGTATACCAGCGGATTGTTGGGCCATACCGCAAATCGTCCCTGCGGCGATCCCCGGTCCTTGTAGATGCGGACAATTTCCCCGAGGTATGAATGAACCCCCGGATTCAGCCGAATGCTTTTCAGGTCTTCGAAAACGGTGGCCCCGTCAGCCGTCAGCTCACGGGACGGCAGATCCCGGTAATTGTTTTCCTTCTGTGCATAAACAGAAACCGAAACCAGAACCGGGAGCAGAACCATGCCGGCCAACAGCATCCGGCTGCCGGGCTTTCCTGCCAATGCCGGAATCAAATCCCGCAGGATGAGTAGAAGAGTTGCCGTAGCGAGAAGGCCCGTTGCAAAAACCGGCGCATTATCACCCAAAGAGATTGAAGATGTCCAGGCCACGAGTAAAATCCACAGGGCGGCCCGGTTCGCCTTCCTGGGTTTGTCCACTCCGCAATTTATCAGCACCAGACTGACAATCAGGAGCCAGAAAAGAGTATAGGACAGATGGAACAATCGCTCCGGCCAAATGAATATCAGGAAACAGACAATTATCTGAGTAATTATTATGACATATTTTTGAGTATTTATTATACTCATTATAATATCTGTTTTTCTACTCGTTTCAATATACCAAATATAAACCAGCCGGGTAAACAAGGCCAGAAAGAGCAATCCTGAAACCGGTGAATTCCAGAAACTCCCGGCAAAGTTCACAAAGCCCGTTTCCCAGACCTCGGTGCGTCCGGTCATCTGGCTGACAAAATCCGATAGCGACCCTGTGGCCAGGATCATTGCGAGATAGGCTACGCCGGGGATCAGTCCGGATGCTGCTGCCAGCCAGCCCATCCGGCTCCTCAGTTTAAGCAGCCGATAAGAAACTGCCAGCAGGAGTACCAGGACCGGCAAGGCAAAGGTCTGCCTGCACAAGGCGGCCATTACGGATCCCGATACGGCCAGAAAAAGCCATCCATGCCCGTGTCCGGGTTCCGAATCCTTGTTGCGCGACCAGGCAAATAATGCAACCGACATCCAGAAAAGTGCGTCGATAGTTGTCCAGGCAAACAGGTTATAATGATTTATGTTTAAAACCACGGAAATCAAACCTACTGAAGCCATCAGCCAGGCTTGGTTCCGGTTGCGCAGAGGTCCAAACATCTCCCTCATCAGGAAAACAGCAATCAATAACGAGTAGATTATGTACTCAATCAATACAAGCCATCGGGATGAAATCTCAAGTGGCCCCGGAAGAAAATAATCAAGTACATGCATATATCCGGATCCGGCTGGCCGTAGGGATATAAAATCCAGGTGTGGGATCTCGCCCTGAAGAATTCTCCAACTCTGTGCAAGAATAACTCCGTCATCACTGGGATTGAATCCTTCTCCGCCCGGAATTCGGAAAACCGCATAGAGCGTGACCACCGCGAGTGCTACCAGGATTGCCGGCAGCGCATATCCGCTATTTTGAAGTTTCTTCATGGTAATCCTCTTCGGTATTTACTGCCCATACCGGCTCCTTGTCCTCGGAGCCGGCAACGATCAGGTCGACGGCTGTCATGGCGGTCAGCATACTATGATCCTGATTATTATATCGATGCATACCGTTACGACCCAGCAAAAACAGATTCTTTAAGGAATCCGTGAACGACCTGATCTCCGGCAGCCGGTCATAGGTCCCGAAATAAGCGGGGTAGGTTTTAGCCATCCTGACCACCGTTCCATCGAGGTATTCATTTTCCTCACAGAACCGGATAATCTCCATTTCCCGTATTCCAAGCCGGATAAGTTCTTCATCGGTAAGGCTCCACAGATCATCACCCTCCTGGCAGAAATACTCCAGCCCCAGCCACACGGTATCCGGATCCTTCACGAGGTAAGGGCTCCAGTTGTTGAATACCTGTATTCTGCCCACCTTAACATCGGCCTCCTGGATGTATACCCAATTATCCGGAATCCGGTTCTTGCCTCCGCACCCTTCCGGACAAGGTGTCATCTTCCTATATAGTAATCCGATCGCGATAAAGTCGCGGTAGATCAACCCCTTCCCCACGTCCTTCACCGCTTGCGGAACCCTCTCCCCCATTCCGGCAACAAGATCCTTCACCGGCATGGTTGAAAAAACCCAGTCGGCCTCAAGAAGCAACTCCCGGTTGTCGGCCATACAGATTGCCCTCACAGCGCTCACCCTGCCATCGGCCCACTCCAATCCGTTAACGTAATAACCGGTCCGGATTTCCCCGCCCAGCTTCTCAATTCGGGATGCCACCTCTTTCCAGAGATGTCCGGGACCGAACTTTGGATACAGGAACCGATCGATCAGGCTGGTTTCAATCTCTTTCTGCCTCACGGAGACATCACGCGGAAAAATGGATTTCAGCGCATGAAAGAGAGCTTTGGTGACGGACAGTCCCTTGACCCGCTGTGCGCCCCACTCAGGCTTGATGCTCCTGCAGGGAACCCCCCACACCTTTTCAGTATAATCCTTGAAAAAAGTAAGGTATAGCTCCTTACCAAACCGGTTGATGAAAAAATCCTCCAGGCTCAGTTCCGGCCTCACCGGCCTCATCCGTGCACCGGCATAGGACAATCCAATCCTGATGATTCTGCGCAGCCCCAAATTGCGGATGGTCTGTCCGTTTAGCCTGATAGGGTAGCTGTAATACTTGCGGCCGTAAAAAATCCGTGAGAGCCTTTCCCTGACGAGCATTACCCGGTCACTCTTCCCGGGATCGGGTCCATCAGGATTTACCGAAACGGTCCGGTCACGGTTATGATATCGGATTTGAACCGATTCAGAGACCCCGGCTTCCACCGGGAGCATCTCCTGCCACCAGTCCATAACACGGTCGGACTTTGAAAAGAAACGATGTCCGCCAATATCCATGCGATTCCCGTGATATTCAACCGTACGGGAGATCCCGCCGACATCATCGCTCATTTCCAGGATAACCGGACGGATATCGGTACGCTGCAGAAGTTCATAGGCAGCGGTGAGGCCGGCGGGACCGGCTCCGATGATGACGGCAATTTTACTGGTGCTATTGGTGGACATACGGCAAATATCAGAAAAGATCAGCGGTCGCCCAAATGCCATTTTATCGTACCTTTGCCAGCAAAATCAGGCGTTTATACAGGCATGACAGAAGAGAAGGACTCCAGGTTGCTTGCGATCTCGGAAAAAGTGGCTGCCGGTTCACGGATTTCCGCGGATGAGGGACTGCACCTTTATCAGGAGGCAGGATTGGGGTACCTTGCCAGGCTGGCAACGCTCGTCAGAAACAGGCTGAACGGGAAAACCGTCTGGTTTAACCGGAATTTCCATATTGAGCCTACCAATATCTGCATACACAATTGCCGGTTCTGCTCCTATTCCAGAAAATTCAACCAGGAAGGTGCCTGGGAAATGACCCCGGAGGAGATTTTGGCTGAGATTGAACGTTTCCGTGATAAAAATGTCACAGAAGTGCATATTGTCGGCGGGGTGCATCCTCATCGCGACATGGAGTATTATGAATCCATGCTGCGGGCAGTGAGGACAGCCAATCCAGGGTTGTTTATCAAGGCGTTTACGGCGGTAGAGCTTGATTTCATGTTCAAAAAAAGCCGGATCACCGTAGACGAGGGCTTAAGGAAGCTGAAAACCGCAGGGCTCGATGCCATTCCGGGCGGAGGTGCTGAAATCTTCGATGAGACCATCCGGAAAACGATTTGTCCCGATAAATCGGATTCACAAACCTGGCTTGGAATTCACGAGGCGGCACACCGGGCAGGCATTCCTACCAATGCGACGATGCTGTACGGTCACATTGAATCTTATTCGCACAGGATCGACCATCTCGAGCGCCTCCGCACCCTGCAGGACCGCACATCCGGATTCCAGGTATTCATTCCGCTTAAATACCGGAAAGCCAACAATCCGCTAGGCATCGTAGGTGAAACCTCAGCCATTGAGGACCTGCGGAATTTTGCCGTCGGCAGGATCTACCTCGATAATTTCCCCCACATCAAAGCTTACTGGCCGATGATCGGGAAGGAGATGGCATCCCTTTCCCTCTCCTGCGGGGTTGACGATCTCGATGGCACCATTGAGGACACCACCCGCATCTATTCGATGGCCGGAGCCGAAGACCAGAATCCCGCCATGTCGGAAGAGGAGCTTGTGAGCCTCATCAGGAATGCAGGATACGTTGCCTCTGAGCGGGATACCCTCTATAACACCCTTAAAGTGCATTAACTCATTCCGTCAGATAATTTTATCTTTGACGAGCCGTTTACTAAGCAGTTCAAATCATTATGAAGTCAACCCTCGGGCAATTTCTGATCAGCCGGATCTTTTGGAAAAACGTATTGATTGCTCTCCTGATCACCATAGGACTGGTTATTCTTGTGCAGATAAGCCTGTTTTTCTATACCGGTCACGGTAAGAAGATACGCCTGCCAGATTTCTCCGGCATGACGTTAATCCAGGCCGATAAGTTTTGCTCCCAGAATCATATTTACTGGCTGATCCAGGACTCGACCCATGTGAGCGGGAAACCCCGGGGAACCATCCTCGACCAGTTCCCCGATCCCGGAGCTTTCATCAAGAAAAACCGAAAGATATTCCTGGTCATCAATGCCTTGCAACCCGAAATCATCAAGATGCCCAGGGCTTTCGATATGCCTTACCGCCAGGCCGAGCGCGTTCTCACCAGTGCCGGACTGGTCGTTGAGCGGACGGAATACGTACCTTACTTTGCCCCGACGTACGTCATCGAGCAAAAGTATAATGGCACCACGATAGCACCCGGTTCCCCTATTGCAAAAGGATCGGGCATCACCCTGGTGATTGGCCAGGGACTCAGCAATGAACGCTCCCTGGTTCCAAATCTTCTTGGCATCGGCAAAGAAACAGCTCGTATTATCTCGATGAACAACTTTTTCTACCTCGGCGGCGTCATGTATGATTCAACGGTTGTAAATTCCGATGACAGTGCTCGTGCGAAAATATTCAAACAGTACCCAAATGTTGGAAACCAGGCCCGGCTTGGAACCTCCATCGATATCTGGCTTTCTGTTGATTCACTCCGGCTCATGCAGCTTGACTCGGCCGCCCTGCAGCAAGATACCCTGACAGGGGATTTCCACTTATAGATTAACAACAATGACATCTGGCAAAACACTCATTATCCTCATTTTAACGGCCTGCTTATCCGTGTTGCAGTTGAGTGCCCAGGAGCGGCTTACTTCAGTAACCTCTTATCCGGCCTTGCAAAATGTTACGCACTTTCCCCTTCTGAAAACCGGCGGACCCGAATCCATAGAGTTACCTTTCCTTGATGATTTCAGTTTGGCACAGCCTTTCCCCGATGCCGGCAAATGGATGGACCAAAGGGCTTTTATAAACAATTCCTTTGGCCTGGGGCAACCTACTTTCGGGGTGGCCACCCTGGATATGATGGATTCAGCCGGAATAATTTACCCTGATGCCACCGTATCATCCTTTTTCGCTGATGCGTTAACCTCGGCACCTATAAACCTGTTTTACCCCGGCGACACCACCCTTTATCTCAGTTTCTACTGCCAGCCGCAGGGCCTGGGTGATGCACCGGAGCCTGATGATTCGCTGGTTCTTGAATTCTACGCTCCCGATAACGGACGCTGGTACAGGGCATGGAGCGCTCCGGGAACAGCAGTCAGTGACTTCAGAATTGTGATGGTAAACATTTCCGATTCCCGGTTTCTCCAGGATGGATTCCGGTTTCGATTCAGGAATTATGCCTCATTGGCGCCGGCTCCCGAGCCCAGTCTGAAAGTTAACGCCGACCATTGGAACCTGGATTATATTTACCTGAACCACAACCGCCGTTACAACGACACCATCATGCCTGATGTTTCATTGGTTCAACCTGTGGGCTCCCTGCTGTTAAACTATACAGCCATGCCATGGGAGCATTTCCGGACACTGGGAATTTCAGGAGTGAAAACCTTTTTCCAGATTCATCTCCGGAACAGTTCAATAGACAGAATAGGTTTTGAGCCAACCCTGAATATACAATCGGTTTATGATCCGGCTGCAAAGTTCACCCTCGGCCTCCCGGCCGATGAAGTGAAGGCATTCGAAACCCTGCAGTACGATGCCACCTTTAATTACGGATTTACCTCCAATGAGCGGGATTCTGCCCGTTTTAACGTAACCCTGGATCTTAACCAGACCAACCCCGACTGGATACCGGGCAATGACAGCCTGACGGTTCAGCAGGTTTTTACCAATTATTACGCCTATGATGACGGCTCGGCTGAAGCGGGATACGGCATCACCGGCGAGGGCACCAAAGCAGCCAAGCTGGCCTGTCGCTACCAGAATCTGAATGACGGAGATTCCCTCGTGGCTGTCAATATTTATTTCAACCGAAGCTTTGCCGACGCAAGCCGCAAGTATTTCCAGCTTGCGATATGGACCGACAACAATGGCAAGCCGGGCGATCTGATTCACCTCCAGACGGGTGCAATCCCAAAGTACAACGGGATCAATGAGTTTCAGACGATCGAGCTGGACACCGCTCAGGTTGTTCCCTCAACTTACTATGTCGGTTGGATTCAGACAACGGCCGATTTCCTGAATGTTGGGTTTGACCGGCAGAACAATCATGGCCAGGATATACTGTACAACATATCCGGCGCATGGGAAGTTTCATCGTTTGAAGGTTCCCTGATGATCCGTCCGGTTTTTGCCAACAAATCAAGAAAAAGCGGTACCGAACCGGGTGTCCCGGTTCTTTTCGCCGATCAGGCGCACCTCTATCCCAACCCCGCATCGGACCGGTTATACATTGATTATACCGAACAGCCCTCCTCAACCCGGATCACGCTGATGGATATGCAGGGCCGGCAGGTACTCGACCTGCAAAAACCCGAAGCGATCAGACAGATCAACGTGGGAGATCTTCCCGGGGGTCTTTACCTGATCCTGATACGTTCGCGGTCGGCTATACTGGCCCGTCAGAAAATCATGATCCTTCATGACTAAAATGTGGCTTCACCTCGACGAGATCGAAGAGCAGGCTGAGTTGTTTGAGCATTTCCGATTTGTTGCCGATACCGGGCAGTCTCTCCTGCGGATCGACATGTTTCTCCTCCACCGTCTGAGCGAAACCTCACGTTCAAAGATCAAGGCCGCAGCCGATGCCGGTTGCATCCTGGTCAATGACGTGCAGGTTAAGGCAAACTACAAGGTGAAACCGGGCGATGTGATTACCGTCATGCTCTCCTATCCCCGGAAGCACTATGAGCTGATCCCGGAGGACATCCCGCTGAACGTTGTGTATGAGGACGACACATTGCTGGTCGTGAACAAGAATCCGGGAATGGTGGTTCATCCGGCACATGGAAATTTCTCAGGAACGCTGGTGCACGCTCTGGCTTACAGGTACCGGGATCTGGATATTTTCTCGGCGGAAGACAACAGGGGTGGCTTGGTTCACCGGATCGACAAGGACACCTCGGGTCTCCTGGTTGTGGCGAAAACCGAAAAAGCTAAAAGTCATCTGGGGAAACAGTTCTTCGATAAAACCTCCTACCGGGTTTATCAGGCTCTGGTATGGGGCGTCCCCAAAGAACCCCGGGGAACCATCGAAGGATATATCGGAAGAAGTCCGAAAAACCGGCAGGTCATGCACGTTTTTCCTGATGAATCCCAAGGAAAGAAAGCCATAACACATTACAAGGTGCTGGAGGATCTGGGTTACATTTCACTCATTGAATGCCGGCTCGAAACCGGCCGGACGCATCAGATCAGAATTCACATGAAGCACCTCGGACATCCGCTCTTCAATGACTCCGATTACGGGGGGAGCGAAATTCTTAAGGGAACGACCTTTTCAAAATACAAGCAGTTTGTCGATAATTGCTTCAAGATCCTGCCCCGCCAGGCTTTGCATGCCAAGGAACTGGGCTTTACTCATCCCGAGACGGGACAGTGGATGCAGTTCAATTCCGACCTTCCGGATGACATGGAACAGGTGATCCGGAGGTGGAGAACCTATCTTGCCGGCCGGACACAGGATATTTAACCCGGATAATGTAACATTCACAGGCTAAAATCCGTAAATTCACCCGGAGAGCAGCCTTGAACCTGCCCGATCCAACTACATGACGAACAAGCTCTTAAAAATTGCCATCGCAGCCGGGGGAGACTCCTCGGAAAATGAAATCTCCCTGAAAAGTGCCGAAAATATCCTAGCCCATCTTGATGCCAGCCTTTATGATGCCCGAATAGTTGAAATCAGCCGGAAAGGTTGGTTTGTCAGGGATATTGACGGCAACGCCTACCCGGTAAATCGTCATGACTTCACCTGGAAGCCAAATGGTCAGGTAAAAAACTTCGATGCTGTTATTAACTCCATACACGGAACTCCCGGTGAGAACGGGATCCTTCCTGCCTACTTTGAACTGATCGGCCTGCCGTTCACGGGATGCCGGTCTTTTAGCAGCAGCCTCACTTTCAGCAAGTTTTACTGCAACCAGTTCCTGATGCAGCGAGGCATCCGGGTATCCCCGTCGATACTTCTGAGAAAGGAACAGGAAACAGATATAAACTCAGTTATGAATCAATTGGGATTGCCGTTTTTCGTTAAACCCAACAATGGGGGATCCAGTTGCGGAACCTCCAGGGTTGATGAACCGGATGAGATCCTGCCCGCCCTCCTAAAGGCTTTCGGTGAAGACAGGGAAGTCATTATAGAGAAACTGCTGGTCGGTACCGAGGTGACCTGCGGACTCTTTAAAACCCAAACCAGGAAAGAGGTCTTTCCCGTCACTGAAATCATCAGTAAAAAAGAGTTTTTCGATTACGAAGCCAAGTACACACCGGGGATGTCAGATGAAATCACCCCGGCGCGGATTCCGGCAGAAACCGCACGGTCCGTACAGGATCTTTCCTCACGTATTTACGATCTGTTAGATTGTCGGGGTGTAGTGCGAATGGACTATATCCTGGTCGGAGATGTCCCCTGGTTCCTGGAAGTGAACACCGTACCGGGTATGTCAAAGCACAGCATCATCCCAAAGCAGGCCTCTATCACCGGCCTGAGCCTCAATGAGCTTTTCGGCATCCTGCTCGAGGATGCCATGACACGGTAATTTCATTTTAAAAATTTTCAGCCATGGTTAGGAAGTTTTTCTTTCTGGCCCTTCTCCTGTTGCCAGGAGTTGTCTTTATGTCTTCCTGTAAAAAGGAGGAACTGTCAGCTAAAAAGGAGATCCTCTCCGTGATTTTTGAGGCCAGTAAAAATCCGCAGCTTGACAGAAACTACATGGGTGAGATCAATGGAACAGAAATCCTGACCGAAATCGCTTTCGGTACTGATGTCACCACCCTTGTGCCTACGATAGAAATATCGCCCCGGGCTACGCTTAGCCCTGCCGCCGGAAATTCCACCAACTTTGCGGGACCGGTTATATATACGGTTACAGCTGAAGATGGTACCACCAAAAACTTTACAATCAGTGTCAATCCGGCACCTGCTCCGTATATCGGGGCCTGGACCGGCGGACCTATTGATTTCGGACTGGGCCTGATGCGCGTCAATTTGGAAATTGATGCTGAAGGAACCCTGAGTATGGAACTGGTGGATATCCTGACCAGCGAAAAAAGCATAAAATCAGTGAAAGGGTCATTCCCTCCGCTTAGCAGGCAAGATACTGAGATCAAACTGGACCAGACCCATCACTGGGGAAATAACGGATGGCTGGAGGAATCAACCAACAGAACCATTATGTACCATGTGAATCATGCGCAGAGTATAAAATTCTACTATTGCGAAAGCTATCCAATGAATGAGTGGTGTCTCCAGCTTAATCTGACCAAGCAGTGATTCATGCTGCGCGTAAACAAAACAGGAGGGCTTTCGGCCCTCCAGTTTTGTTTTGTTAGTATTCGTCAAGCCCCTTACAGGAGCAAACCAGGTTCCGGTCGCCAAAGGCATTGTCAATTTTTCCGACATACGGCCAGAACTTGTTCTCGCCTACCCAGGGCAATGGAAATGCCGCCTTCTGTCTTCCATAGGGATGACTCCAGGTATCGTCGCCAATATGCCAGGCAGTATGGGGAGCATTCTTCAACACGTTATTATCTGCATCGGTTATTCCCATTTCAACGTCGGTGATCTCAAAAAGAATGGATATCAGGGACTCGGCAAAACGATCCAGCTCCTGCTTGGATTCGCTTTCCGTGGGTTCCACCATCAGGGTTTCATGCACCGGGAAAGAGAGGGTTGGTGCATGGAAGCCATAATCCATCAGCCTTCTTGCAATGTCAGAAGTTTCAATTCCCGTACGTGCCTTGAAATCCTGGCAATCCAGGATGCACTCATGGGCTACCCTTCCGTTGGCACCGGTAAAGAGAACCGAGTAATGTCCCTTCAGAAGGGCAACCAGATAGTTGGCATTCAGTATAGCCATTTTTGTTGCCATTGTGAGCCCTTCGGATCCAAGCATCTGCACATAGGCGTGGGAAATGGTCAGAACCAGGGCGCTGCCGTACGGAGCGGATGATATAACGCCGCCCATCGATCCACCCACCGGGATCACCGGATGAGAAGGAAGAAAATCAACCAGATGTTTAGCGACTCCTATCGGCCCTACTCCCGGACCACCGCCACCGTGGGGAATCCCAAAGGTCTTGTGCAGGTTAAGATGGCACACATCGGCCCCGATGAGAGCAGGCTTGGTAAGTCCCACCTGAGCATTCATGTTGGCACCGTCCATATATACCTGGCCGCCGTTGGCATGAATGATAGAAGCCATCTCCTTCACTTCGGTTTCGAAAACCCCATGAGTGGAAGGATAGGTTATCATATATGCGCCGAGATTGGCCGCATGCTCTTCTGCCTTGGCCCGCAGGTCGTCAAGGTCAACATTTCCGTTCTCATCGCACCTGACCACAATGACCTTACCACCGGCCATGACGGCACTGGCAGGATTGGTGCCATGGGCAGAAGCCGGTATCAGAACGACATTCCTTTGGGCATCACCGCGAGATTGATGATAGCGGTTGATCACCATCAGACCGGCATATTCACCGGAAGCGCCTGAATTCGGCTGAAATGAAATTGCAGGGAAGCCGGTTATCTCGCACAAAGCCATTTCCAGTTCATGGATCAGTTGTAAATAACCGGCAGCCTGATCCTGTGGAACAAACGGATGGACACCCGCAAACTCATCCCATGACATGGCAAACATTGCATTGGCGGGATTAAGTTTCATTGTGCAGGAACCGAGCGGAATCATTGAATGTGTAAGGGAAATATCGCGCCGTTCAAGTTTTTTGATATAGCGCATCATCTCGGTTTCCGACTGATATTTATTGAAGCAGGGTTCAACCAGAAAATTGGTGGAGCGGGCAAAATCGGGGCCAAAACCGGCTGAATCAACGAGGTCGCCAACGGGCAATAATTCCTTGCCTGCCGCTTCGGTAAAGACCGACAGTATCCGGTTAACCTCGGCAACATCGGTCAGTTCGTCGGTCGAGAGGCCGATGGTTCCATCATCAAAATACCGGAAGTTAATTTCATTTTTGAGGGCAACCTTCTGGAAATGCTTCAGGCTGACCTTTTCGGGCAGTACAAAGCGCAGGGTATCAAAATAGTCCTTGTTCTCCTGCACATAACCGTATTGCTGCAGTTCCAGTTCAAGGGTATGTGCAGCCCGGTGGATTTTACCTGCAATCTCAAGCAGCCCGTCGGGGCCATGGTAAGCCACATACATTCCGGCCATAGAAGCCAGCAAAGCCTGGGCGGTACAGATATTGGAGGTCGCCTTCTCGCGTTTGATATGCTGCTCCCTCGTCTGCAGGGCCATGCGAAGAGCCTTGTTGCCGTGGATATCTACAGAAATGCCGATGATTCTGCCCGGCATATTCCTTTTCAGTTCCTCGCGGGTGGCAAAATAGGCAGCGTGCGGCCCGCCGAAACCCATGGGTATTCCAAAGCGCTGGGTTGTGCCGGCTACAATGTCCGCACCCCACTCCCCGGGGGGAGATAAAAGGACCAGGGAATAAAGATCGCTGATCGCCGTAAACAGGCCTCCCAGCTCATGAATCCGGGTAACCGTAGGCTTAAAATTCAATGTTTTCCCATCACCGGCAGGATACTGGGCAATAACGCCAAAAACCTTGTCATGCAGCCGGGTGTTTAAAATATTGCAGACCACCACCCGGATACCGAGCGGCAAGGCGCGAGTCCTGATAACCTCCAGGGTTTGAGGGAATATATTCCCGTCAATCCAGAGCACATCTGCATCCCTTTTGACCAGATCCCTTGATCGGGCATTAAACATCATGATCATGGCCTCAGCTGCTGCGGTGCCTTCGTCAAGCAGCGACGCATTTGCTATGGGCATGGCGGTAAGCTCCATCACCATGGTCTGGAAATTGAGCAAAGCTTCCAGCCTTCCCTGGGAAATCTCAGCCTGATAAGGCGTGTATGAAGTATACCAGGAGGGGTTTTCAAGAATATTCCGCTTGATTACCGGGGGCATCACTGTCCCGTAATACCCCATCCCGATGAGCGACCTGAATTTTTTATTTTTCTGCCCGATCTCCCTGATGTGGTTGGCATACTCCTGCTCCGTGAGTGCAGGCGCCAGATTCAGGGGTTCTTTCATACGGATGGATGCCGGAACCACAGAAGAGATAAACTCCTCCATGGTGCGTGAGCCAACCTTTTCAAGCATCTCGTCAATCTCATGCGGCCTGGGGCCGATATGTCTGTAAATGAATTGATCAGTGGTCATATAAAACGGATTGTTTTATTACAAATTAAGATGGTAAAAATATAAAGAAGTATGACATTAAGCAGGGTTATCCCCCGACGTATGGATTGGTCAGCTTTTCTTTACCGATTGATGAAGCCAGACCGTGGCCGGGGAATAC
>Ga0154558_1158_pt3 | contig 28072 bp, 18 predicted proteins | sample RifGroF2_FD_105701 | JGI IMG/M metagenome (GOLD analysis project Ga0154558, IMG submission 105701) | Bacteroidetes bacterium GWF2_49_14 | reverse complement strand
CGGATTTACGGTGATCGACACGCTGCCTTCATAGGGATAGCCCGATTTCTGTGCGATCGAAATCTTGTTTGAGCCCAGCTCGACCGTGGTTTCACTCTGGACAAACAGGTTGACATACAAATTGTTATCCATCACGGCATAGATATATCCGGGAACCGACGGTATGAACCGGCACATGTTGCTCGGGCAGCAGGCGCAACCGAACCAGGCGCTGCGGGCATGCTGGCCGCGCGACTTGAGCGGGTTCGGGTAGAAGAAGCGGTCGCCCGAGAGGCCCAGGCCGCTCAGCACTCCATTATATAAGGTGCGTTCAACGATATCCAGATATTTTGCGTCCTGATGAAGCAGGAACATCCGGTAATTCCAGAATACACTGGCGATGGCCGCGCAGGTTTCGCAATAGGCACTCATGTTTGGCAGCTGGTAATCAACGCCATACGCCTCGCCGGCACCGGTTGCACCCACGCCACCGGTAATGTACAGTTTCTTGCCTACGACATTATTCCACAGCTTGTCGATGGCTCTCAGGTAGGCAGTATCGCCCGTTATGGCAGCGATATCGGCCATTGCGGTAAACATATAGTTGGCACGTACGGCATGTCCGTCGGCTTCGGTCTGGTCAACCGGTTTCAGGTGGGCCTGGTTGTACACCTCCCCGCCCGGACCGCGTACATCGAGGAAAAACTTGGCCAGGTCCAGATACTCTTTCTTGCCGGTGGCCCGGTAGAGCTTAACCAGTCCGATCTCCACCTCCTGGTGCCCGGGATAGTGCTCGCACTTGGTGTATCCGAAATCCTGTACGATCAGGTCGGCTGCCTTGATGGCAATGTCTAACATCGTTTTTTTTCCTGTAGCCTGATAATGAGCCACGGCGGCCTCGAAGAAGTGGCCGAGGTTATACAATTCGTGGCTGTCCTCGCTCTCCAGCTCCCAGCGCTCCTTGCCGGCCCACGGATGGGCACTGTCGCCCATGATGGTGCGGTTGGTGTACAGGTAGCCATCGGGCTCCTGCGCCTTGCCGATCCTCGCGATCAGGTCGTCGAGGTAGGCATCCAGCTTCGGGTCGGGGACCGTTTGCAGGGAATAGGCGGCTCCCTCGATGATCTTGTATACATCGGAATCATCGAACGGATAGATGGAGCAGAAGGATCCCTGCTCCACCCCGGCAGCGATATCGAAATTTTTGATTCTGCCGGTCTCCTCGCTCTGTTTGAAAGCGTAGGGAATGGTGAGCTCGGCATTCAGCTTCACGCGCGGCGCCCAGAAGCTGTCGTCCAGCTTCACCTGGTTAAAAGCCACAGGTGTCACGGCATAGTCGCCCGACTTGCCCGATGTTTGGGTCTCCTTGCAGCCCGTTGCCAGGAGGATGAGCGCTGATGCGGAAAGTGTGAGAAGGGTTGATGGTTTCATTTATTTTGGATAATTGGTTGCTATGTCATCACGGGCGCGCGCGGGGCGCCCGTACGGGTACGGTATGTCATCGCGGGCGCCCACCGGGCGCGGGTATGGTATGGGTATGCCATCACGGGCGCACGCGGTGCGCCCCTACGAGGATTGTCCATAATATGCGGCGGGGCCGTGTTTTCTGCCGTAATGTTTTTCAAGGATGGCGCGCTGCACGGGGTGCTCTTTTCCAAGAAGTACCGTGCGAAAGGCCATTTTTGCCACCTCCTCGAGGATTATTGCGTGTTTCACCGCTTCGGCCACGGTGGCTCCCCAGGCAAAGGGTCCGTGTTCTGCCACCAGAACGCCGGGAACCTCTTTCGGGTTCAGAAGGGTGAATGCCTCGCGGATCACCATGCCGGTGGCCAGCTCATACTCACCGGCAATTTCAGCCGGGGTTAAGAGCCGCGTGCAGGGGATCGGTCCGTAAAAATGGTCGGCATGGGTGGTACCCAGACAGGGGATCTCGCGGCAGGCCTGGGCCCACGAGGTGGCCCATTCGGAATGGGTGTGCACAATGCCCCCGATATCAGGAAAAGTCTTATACAGAAGCAGATGCGTGGGCGTATCCGAAGAGGGTTTCAGTTTTCCCTCCACGATGTTCCCATCGAGATCCACTACGGTCATATCCTCGGGCTTCATATCGGAATAATCCACCCCGCTCGGCTTGATCACAACCAGGCCCCGCTCCCGGTCGATACCCGAAGCATTCCCCCATGTGAGCTTCACCAGGCCGCTCTGGATGAGGGCGAGGTTGGCTTGCAATACCGATGTTCGTAGGGTTAAAACACTTGAGTTCATATGATATGATTTGTATTGTGGAAAAGTGGAATGTGAAAATGTGATAGGCTTTAGAGCCAACTATCACATTATCACATTTTCACATTCCACATTCCACTATTCTTCTTAAACGTCCACACTAAAATAAAACCCATTCGCAAGTGCTTCCTGGTATTTTTCCGGATTGAACCGGTAGAGCCAGGCTCCTTTTTTGGAGCTTGTTTTGTCTTTTTCTTCGAGTTTATCGAGCAATCCCATGGAGAGGATCTTCTTGCGGAAGTTCCTTTTATCCAGTTCCTTCTGATAGATGGCCTCGTACAGGGCCTGCAGCTGGGGCAGGGTGAAGGTATCGGGGAGCAGCTCGAAACCGATCGGCTGGATCCGCGCCTTCCTGCGCAGGCGGCGCAGGGCTTTGTCAACCATCACTCTATGGTCAAAAACCAGCTCGGGAATGTCGCTGATCCGGCTCCAGTGTGCATCGTGCTCCCGCACCAGATGCTTGTCGTAATCCTCAATCCTGATGAGGGCATAGTATGCCACCGATACCACCCGCTCGCCCGGGTCGCGTTCAACATTCCCGTAGGCATACAGCTGCTCCAGGTATACATCCACCAGCCCGGTGAGCTGCTTCAGTACACGGACGGCAGCATTATCCAGGCTCTCATCGTGCCGGGGAAAACCGCCCATGATGGACCACATTCCGGAGGCAGGCTCCATGTTTCGCCGGATCAACAGCAGTTTAAGATCTTGATTATCAAATCCGAAGATTACACAGTCAACAGCCAGAAGCTGCCGGTCCTCCAGGGGATAAAAGCGAGTCATAAAAAGATGTTTAAGTGTTAAACATACACTTTAGGCGGGATTTTTCCAAGAGAGTGGTAAAAGATCGGGAAAAATTAGTTTATCACAATCCGGGCGGAGAAGGATTTTTGGTTGCCGGCAAAACGGACCAGATAAAGGCCGGGGGCATAGGTTGCCACATTAAACCGCTGCAGGCGGGAGGCTCCGGGCGGCACAGGCCGATTTTCACAAATCCGGCCGTTCATGGCGATCAGCTGAATCCGTCCCGTACCTTCGGTCATGCCGGCAAGTTCCACCGTGAGCCATTCATCGGCCGGAACCGGGTAAACACGGAAAACAAATTCACGGGTTACCGGGTCGGTCCCGACGAGAAGGTTTGATCCACCCGGTGTCCGGTCCCTGAGGAATTTCCAGGAAGCCGATCCGTCGGGGATCCTTCCGAAGCTGATGTTGGAGTTTTGCTCGCCGAAACGTACATAATCGAGCAGGATCGTGTCGGGGAATGAAATCTGGAACAGGCCGATCTCTTCCCCCGCTCCGTTCAGCTTGAAGTTCAGGTGATCCGGTCCGAGCGTGATCTGCTCATCGGCCCAGAAGAGCTTGAATCCTCCGGCCGGAATCGTGGTTTTTTCGGGCATGCCTGACGGGATTCTCGACAGGGCCGGATACCCCAGCCGGTCGGTTAACCATAGCCCGCCTACATCTACCGGCAGGTCGTTCGAATTATAGAGCTCGATCCAGTCCTCATGCTGCTCCGTTTCGTTCTCGATCCCTCCCTCATTAAGTGCCAGGAATTCGTTGATATAGAGTCCGGTGAGCCACGGCTCGCCTTCCCGGTTCGGTGCTCCGGGGGTAGGGGTTGTAAAATGCTGCAGAAACCGGCTTCCATCGGGGTAGCGGCCATAGCTGTACCCCGGCTGGATGCCTTCGAGACCCAGCTCGCTTACGGTATGATACTCTCCCGACAGGTACTGGCCGGCAACAATGGAAGCATTTCCGGAGGCAAAAAGAAGGCGGCCGGGGTCGTTTATCTGGATAAAATTTCCCGGTGAAAGCATGCCTGCGCCGGGAACCAGCTGCTGCAGGCGGACCGGATGATCGGGGCCGGAAGAGCTGAAAAACAGGATTTTCTGCAGGTCAACCCCCTGGTGGCCGCTATTATACAATTCCAGCCAGGGACGGGAGCCCTCGGGCATCACTTCGTTGACACTCAGACCGGAACAGAGGCCCCTGTCGAAATAAAAACAGCCGATATCGGCAAGGGTGCCGTCCGGATCCGGCCCGGCATCCGGGTCTCCCGCATTGATGCACAGTGACTCCGGCACCAGCCTGAATTGTCCGGATTCCGCGGAAACGAGTCCCGGATCTCCGGTTCTGTTACCCTCACCGGGAAGGAGGCTCTGCTCATCGAAGGAGTAAGTCACGCTAATCTCTGACCAGGCGTCAGCCTCTGTTGCCGTCTGAATGGAACCGGCAAACAGGGTGTTTATCACCGCTGCCGTTCCGCCACCCCTGCCGGGATCCTTCTCGTAGCATCGTATTGCCGTGAGGTTATTGTAAAAGGTGTTCCGGTCCGATGTAAGTTCGGATCCCAGGTCTTTGATGCCCGCGCCGGTGCTGCAGTTCACGAGCAGGTTGCGCGACATCAGAACTTTTGAACCCGCGCCAATGGACACCGCCTTATCGGCAATATTTTCAAAGGAGTTTTTATCCAGATATATATTGGTGGATCCGCCAACATCCACGCCATCGCAGTTGATCCCCGTAAAACCGGAGAACCGGTTGTTCCGCAGTACGGCTTGGGTAACCCGGTCGAGATCGATGCCGTCCGTATCCACCGAGCCGGCCCCCCTCAGGATGCACCCTTCGATCAGGACGGTGTCTGCTTGTGTAACATGAATCAGGTTACAGGTGGATTCACTGTGGAGGACAGCTTCACTGAGGCTCACGCGGCAGGCTGTGAATCCCACCGGATTGCCCGATCCCTCTTCAATATGAAGCCGGTTCACACGCATAAAGGTGCGGTTAATGCTCAGGTTGGCATCAAACAGGACTGGATCGCGGGAGCCGACAGAGCCGTTGATCAGTACCAGGTTGTCAATATAGGATCCGGGCTCGCCGTGATCAATGACCAGGGCTCCCCAGTTTTTCTCTTCGAGGTTTCGGAGGGTCACCTTGAGTGAATCATCTCCTCCGACCTGAATGGTGCCGTACACATAAATGCTTGCTTTTGCAGGCAGGCGGATCTCAACACCCGGCTGAATTCTAAGGCTGGCTCCGGCCGGAACCACAATATCGCCTTTGGCCAGGTAAGGGGAGCCGGCCGCCGAGAGCACCACCAGTCCGCTGATGAAATCCGGCACTACCGATAGCCCCGAGGATGCAAATATCGCACGGATGGCAGTATCCCGATCAAAAAGCACGGTCGACTGCGCCCCACCGGTTAGTCCCTCCCAGCCCGCAAACCGGTATCCGGCAGAAGGCCGGGCCTCAAGGCTCACCGGCAGTCCCTTGAACCAGGTTCCGCCGGTTGAGGCGTCCGCCCCGTTGACATAAACAGAGCCGTGACTTGCCTCGATCTGCATCCGGAAAGTACCGGGCAGCTGGTATTTCCTCAGGAACTGGTCGCGGACCACCGCCGGCCGCAGACGTGCAAATTCGCGCATGATCTCAACATGCGTTTCCCACTGCTGCATTGAGGCAATGGTGGTGCAGCCCGCTCCGCCGCTGGTGACAGCCCCCTTCCAGCGCTTGATGTCGCGCGGCATCTCAGGCTCGATCACTGCTTTCATCCGGTTGATGATCCCGATCACACGGGCAGGATCGAAGGTGGTAGAGAGATAGGTTGAGAGTCGTTGAAGAAACTCGGTCCGGAACCAGGTGCATCTCATCAGAGAGCCGTAGAGCTGCCGGTGAAAAAGCAGCTTGTCCTCCGTAAAGCTCAGCATGCTGTGATAATAATCGTCTGTGCCGTAAAGCCCGAAGCCGCCCTCAACGTCAAAGAAAACCCACCGCCACTTTCCGTCTGTCGTCCGCGGCCTCCAGGCCAGCACATTATTCGAGCCCCAGTCCTCATTATTTACAACCATCTCCGCAATCTGGTAATTGATCAACTCATTGATATCCACCATTCCCAGCACCTGCTCCCAGTTCGCCGGATCATTCAGGTCGGCCGTGCGGACAAAGGCGAGCATCTTCTGGTACTCTGCATCGTCACCGGCCACGGCGCCCCCGTTGGTGAGGTTTTCCATGATATCCACCTGGTCGGGATCCACACCGTAGTTGCCGGCCAGATAATCCGTCTTGTTCCTTTCCCGCAGATTATGAATGCCCCAGTATTCTCCGTTTACAAAAAGAATGGTAGGCTGGTAGGCCAGATAATCGATATCCATCTCACCGATCAGCAGGGTGCTCAGCAGTTCATCGCGAAACATCGTGCCGTTGTAGCAGTCGCCCATTCCGTCAGCACCGCCCGGGCGGAGATAGAAACTGGAAAACTGTGTGACATCTTTCTCTTCAAAAAGCTTCGCGGTGATGGATGAATTTCCGTAACGGCCCCGAAAGAAAATTCCGAACGGCTTTTTGGGAAACTCGCAATTCATCCGGCCCTTAACCTGAATGCCTGCCTGCTCATTGATGATCCGTTCGCCTGCCTGACTGAAGTACTCAATATGAATTGGCCTTTCCCAGTCTTCCCTGCAACTGTTCCGGCTTTCCCGCGTTCCCGTGAAACCGGCCCCGTCGACATAGATTCCGTATTCATCGCTATAGAGCCACTCCGGATCGATGGAAACAGAAAATACGGGCAGCCTGAGGTACTCGTTGAGAAAATAGGTACCTGTTACGACCGGTCCGGGTATCTGGCCGGTACGGTAGAGCCGGGCTCGGAGAGGTGTGGTCTTTTCGAGAAACAGTGTACTGTCATAAACCGGAGAGCCGTTGCCGGGATCGGACCCGTCGAGGGTGTACCGGATCACGTCACCGGGTCGCTGATCCGGAACCGAAAGGGACACCAGGGTGCCGGTAAAATAGAGTCCGGGTGGCTGGCTGAAAACAACAGCCGGAGCCACCACCGGATGCGCGACTCCTGGGGCTGAATTGGCGGCGCCCGGGGTGGGTTCGCCAAAATAGAGCCAGGTTTCCGGGTTTGCCAGGCTCCGGCCGTAGGAGATATCAGGCTTCTGGGCGCTGAAATCCACCCGGTCCAGAATAGTGCCATACCGGTCGCCCAGGATCACTGACTCCCCCGCACGGCTAAGTCCGAATGAAGCATGCAAGCCCGTATTCTGCTTGTCAGCCATGATCAGGATAAATCCGCCCGCCGGAATGACCGCATTGTCCGGCAAATACCATTTGGCCGGTTTTTCCGGGTTGTCAGAAATCCAGAAACCGATCAGCGGCTGAGGCTCAGAGCTGTAGTTATACAGTTCGATCCAGTCGGAAAACACACCCCGCTCAGGATCGATATAGGTCCGGTTGTTCGAGGCAACAAACTCATTGATACGAATTTGGGAATATAAGGGCTCAACCTGAAAAAAGGATATCAGGATCAGCGGAAAAAAAAACGCAAAAACGCGTGCAGCCGTGAGGTTCATTGAGCCTGCAAGTTCGGCATTATTGGTGCATCCGTTAGCATTCTAACAGCAGCGCCACCGTTAAAAAATGTTAACAGGGCGGCAGTGCCGTGCATTTTAGTACTTTCGGTCATAAACTATTCCTTAAAATGAAAATCCGATATTTATTTCTGATCCTGATGGTTGCAGCCGGACTGCTGCCAGCTGTCGCGCAGGTTGAGAACCGTTCTCCCCTCGTCATCAAGGATTTCATGGCCAATAATTTTATCGGCCAGTCACCCACTCAGATCCAGTGGTCGCCCGACGGCAAATTTCTCTATTTCAACTGGAATCCCGACGGCAAGCCGTCGGATTCGGTGTATCGTGTGGATCCGGCCAACCCGGTGCTGGGGAAGGTTCCCCGGAGCGTGCTGGGAGGTTTGCGGACTGCGGTGAAACAGATGAATGCTGACAAGAGCCTGGAGATCCTGAATCGGGACGGGGATTATTATCTGATTAACAGCAAAAAAAAGGACACCTCCCTGATTCTGAGCATGGCGAAGCCCATCTCCTCGGTTGATTTCACCCATTCCGGTAAAAGGCTGGTACTCAATATTGAAAATAATCTTTACCTGTTGGACCCGGCATCCGGGATGTTCAGGCAGCTGACCAACTTCCAGGAAAAAAAACCTGAAGTGCCGGCACGTGCAGGCCAGCCGGCCGAAAAGCTGTCTATGCGCGATCAGGTGCTGATGCAGGACCAGGTGCGGCTCTTCCCGAAGGTTGCCGGCGGCGGCCGGGGCATGGGAGGCCGGATGGGAGATTTCAGGCAGGGCATGCGTCCTCCCGGCATGGGCCGAACCGGAGGGCCCGAGCCGGTTTATATGGAAGGATTCTCGGTAAGCGGCATGGAGCTTTCGCCGGACGAGAAGTTTGTTACTTACTCAAAGTACTATCCTACAGCAGCATACAAGGGCACTATCATGCCCACCTATGTGACCCGGTCGGGCTACACGGAAACCCAGTCCACACGCTCCAAGGTGGGTGATGATTCGTACCGTTCAGGCCTGGGAATCATCGACCTTGCAAAAGATTCCCTTTATGAGCTCCGTGTCCCTGAAATCCCCGGGATCACCGACATGCCCGATTATGTAAAAGATTATCCGGTCAAATTCAAGGATCGCAAGCCGGAAGTCCGCGATGTGGCGGTTGGGACTCCCGACTGGTCGCCCGACGGGCGGTTTGCGGTGGTCACGGTAAACTCTGCCGACAACAAGGATTTCTGGATTCTCGCATTGAACCCTGCAGATGGAACCGTACGCCTGCTCGACCGGCAGCGCGACGAAGCCTGGACCGGCGGTCCCGGAACGGGCCGCACAGGCTGGATGCCCGATGGCAAGAGGCTTTGGTATCAGTCTGAAGTATCGGGATATTCACATCTCTGGTGGGTGAATGTGGAGACCGGCGAGAAAAAGCAGCTCACCAGCGGAAATTTCGAGGTTTACAGCCCACGGCTATCGGAAAACAAAAAATTCTGGTATTTCAGCTCCAATGAGGTTCATCCCGGGGAACGCCATTTCTACCGGATGCCGGTTGAGGGAGGGCCGAGGGAGCAGATCACCGGTCTTGAAGGCGGTAATGAAGTGAACCTGTCGCCGGATGAAAAATGGCTGGCCATTGAGTTCTCAACCGCCAACCACATGCCCGAGGTATACCTGCAGAAAAACGTTGCAGGAGCCCCGGCCATCCAGCTGACGGACTCCAGAAGCAAGGCATACAAGGCTTACAACTGGCGCATGCCCGAGTATATCACCTTTAAGGCATCCGATGGCAAGGATGTGTACGCACGTCTCTACAAACCCGCCGCCGGCCAGTCGAACAAGGCTGCTGTTATTTTTGTGCACGGTGCCGGCTACCTCCAGAATGCGCACAAGTGGTGGTCGACCTATTTTCATGAGTATATGTTCCATAACATGCTGGTTGACAATGGTTATACCGTTCTCGACCTGGATTACAGGGGCAGTGCGGGTTATGGACGCGACTGGCGGACCGGCATATACCGTCACATGGGCGGCAAGGATCTGAGCGATAACGTGGACGGCGCCAGGTACCTGGTTTCGAACTGCGGCGTGGATGCGAAAAAAATTGGGCTCTATGGTGGCTCCTATGGCGGCTTTATTACCCTGATGGCCATGTTTAACGCTCCCGATGTGTTTACGGCAGGCGCCGGCCTCCGGTCGGTAACCGACTGGGCCCATTACAACCACGGCTATACCGCCAACATCCTCAATACTCCTATGGAAGACAGCCTGGCCTACGCCCGCAGCTCTCCGATCAATTTCGCCGAAGGTCTTAAGGGCCACCTCCTGATGTGTCACGGAGTGATGGACGATAACGTTCATTTTCAGGACATTGTCCGCCTTAACCAACGTCTCATCGATCTCGGAAAAGAGAACTGGTCGCTCGCAATTTATCCCCTCGAACGTCATAGCTTCACCGATCCGGATGCCTGGACGGATGAGTACAGGAGGATATTTGCGCTGTTTCAGGGGACGCTGCGCTAAGAAAATGGCCTCGCTGACGCTCGGCTAATTGACCTCGCTATCGCTCGGCTAATTGGCTCGGCTGACGCCTCGCTAATTGGCTCCCTGCGGTCGCTAAATGGCCTCGCTGACGCTCGGCTAATTGGCTCGGCTAACGCCTCGCTAAATGGCTCCCTACGGTCGCTAATTGGTTCGCTGCGCTCACAAATTGAGTTCTGGGGCAATTAGCGCGAAGCGCCAATTAGCCGAGCGTCAGCGAGGCCAATTAGCGACCGCAGGGAGCCAATTAGCGACCGAAGGGAGCCTTTTATTATCTTTGTCCCCTAATCTCACCGTTATGAGTAAATTTCCACTAATCCTCGCTGCGGCGTGCATGCTGGTTTTTCCGCGTTCTGTGGCACAGGAGGAGCCCTGGACGCTGACCCGGTGCATCACCTATGCGCTGGATAACAATATCAGCCTGAAGCAGCAGGCCCTGAGCGTTGATGCTGCAAAAAATAATCTTGCGCAGTCAAAAATCGGGCTCCTGCCTTCGGTGAATTCGGGAATCTCGCAATCCTTCCGGTTCGGCCGGTCGGTAGACCCTCTCACCTATCAGTTTACAACCGAAAACTCAAAAGGCGCCAGTTTTTATACGAGTTCCGATCTCGACCTTTTCAGGGGGTTGCAGAATTTCCGGACGATTGAGCGTAATCGGCTGGATCTGACTAAAAATCTTACCGACCTCGAAAAGGCTAAAAACGATCTCTCCCTGGGCATCGCGCGGATGTTTCTCCAGGTTCTTTTCAATGAGGAACTTCATGAAATAGCGGTCCAGCAATATGAGATCACCCGCCAGCAGGTTGACCGGACCCGCAAGATGGTGGATGCGGGGTCACTCCCGAAGGGCGATCTGCTCGAGATCCAGGCCCAGCTGGCTACGGAGGAACTGAATGAGGTGAACGCGAAAAACCAGCTCGACCTCTCCTACCTCGACCTGGCCCAGCTGCTGGACCTCAAGAATCCGGAGAATTTCAGGATTCAGCGGCCCACTTTTGAAGCCATCCGGGTGCTGGATAACCTGGGTTCCATTGATGGCGTGTACCAGTCGGCCCTCAACACCCTGCCGCAGATCCGGAGTGCGGAGCTCGGGCTCAAATCCCTGCAGAAAGACCTCCAGATTTCCCGTGGCCGCCGGAGTCCCACTCTCTCCATGAGCGCCTCCTACGGCACCGGCTATTCCGACCGGCTCAAGGATTTCGTGACCGGTGAAACCATGGTGCTGCGCGATCAGCTCGATTTCACCAGCCAGACCAGCCTGGGTTTTAATTTCAATGTCCCGATCTTCAACGGCTGGAGCACCCAAACCGGCATCCGCAATGCCAGGCTCTCCGTTGCCAATGGAAAATATAACCTGGAACTCGCTCAAAATCAATTATTAAAAGAAATACAGCAAGCTTTTGCCGATGCTAATGCCTCGCTGAACCGTTTCAGGGCAACTGAAAAATCGGTGCAGGCGCTGGAAGAGGCCTTCCGGTATGCCGACCAAAAACTGAACGTGGGGATGCTTACCTCCCTTGAATATAATGTTGCCAAGAACAACCTGACACGGGCCCGGTCGGAATTGCTGCAGGCCAAATACAACTATATTTTCAACACGCGGATCCTCGACTTTTACCGCGGTATTCCTATCGATCTGAAATAGAAACACATATATGAAAAAGAATAAAATAGGTCGCTACCTGCTCCTGGCCGCAGGTCTGTTTATCCTGATTGCCATCATCGGAAAAAAAGCCGGCTGGTTCGGAACCGGCCCGCTTACCAGGGTAGCGGTAGAAACCGTTCAGAAGCGCACCATTGTTGAAACCATCACGGCAAACGGCCGCATCCAGCCCGAGACGGAAGTCAAGATCAGCCCGGATGTCTCCGGTGAGATCGTCGAAATGGCTATCCGCGAGGGCGATTCCGTGAAAAAAGGTGACTTGCTCGCACGGATCAAGCCCGATTTTTATGCATCGAGCCGCGACCGTGTCAACGCATCCCTAAATTCGGCCAAGGCCAACCTGGCCAATGCCCGGGCCGCCCTTACGCAGTCGGAAGCCCAGTTCCGCCAGCAGGAGCTCTCCTATAAGCGAAGCACTCAGCTCCATGAACAGGGGGTTCTGAGTGACGCCGATTTCGAGACGGCCAAAACCCAGTATGAGGTGGCCGCTGCCCAGGTAGAGGCTGCACGCCAGCAGGTTTCTGCGGCCTCCTTCAGCGTTAAGAGCACCGAGGCATCCCTCAAGGAGGCCGAGGAAAACCTTCGTAAAACAACGATTTATGCCCCGATCGACGGGCTTATTTACGGGCGCCGCGTAGAGCTCGGGGAACGGGTGGTAGGGACCGGTCAGATGGCCGGAACCGAGATGATGCGCATAGCCGATCTCAACCGCATGGAGGTGCAGGTGGAAGTAAATGAAAACGATATCGTCAGGGTTAACCTGGGTGATACGGCGACCATAGAGATCGATTCCTACCTTGGGACCATCTTCAGGGGACTGGTTACGGAGATTGCCAATTCGGCCAACACAACCGGGACCTCCCTCGACCAGGTAACCAGCTTCAACGTGAAGATTCTGATTTTACCGGAATCCTATACGGAACTGATCGCCAACGGTAAAATGGGGAAATACCCCTTCAGACCGGGCATGACCGCCACCGTTGAGATCCTCTCGGAGACCCGCTACAATGTTCTCTCTATTCCGATTCAGGCGGTGACAACACGGCTGGATTCAACCAAGACCTCACGGATGAAGGATCCCACCCGGCCGGGTGCCGAGGAGGGTGAAGCTGAGGTAACTCCGCGCGAAGAACTTATGGAAGTGCTCTTCTCGGTCGACCAGCAGACCGTTTCCCTGCGCAGGGTCAAAACCGGCATCCAGGACAAGAGCTATATCGAGATCCTGAGCGGAGTGGAAGAAAATGAACAGGTTGTGGTAGCGCCGTACAATGCCGTCTCAAAAAAACTTGGAGACGGAGAAAAAATCGAGGTGGTTTCAAAGGAGGATCTGTTCCGCGACCCTAAAAAGAAAAAATAGCCCTTCCCTGATGGCCCTCATCCTGCACCTGGAAACCGCTTCACCGGTCTGCTCGGTCGCCCTGAGCCGCGATGGGGTATTGCTCGGCCTTCGTGAATCATCCGGCGAAAAATCGCACGCAACGCGGCTTACCCTGTTTATTGAAGAGCTATTAAAGGCCAACGGCCTGACCGTGAGCAGCCTCGATGCGATCTCGCTGGGAATGGGCCCCGGTTCGTATACCGGCCTCCGGATCGGAACATCAGTGGGAAAGGGTCTGGGCTACGGTGCCGGACTGCCTTTGATCGGCATCCCGACCCTTCTGGCCCTGGCAGCCGGATTCCTGTGGCTACATCCGGAAACTGAAGGACTTCTTTGTCCCATGCTCGATGCCCGCAGGATGGAGGTTTACACCGCTCTTTTTGGTAGCGGCCTCCGGGAAATTTCGCCAGTTGAGGCAAAGATCCTTAACGAAGAATCTTTCCGTGAAGTACTGGAAGCCGGGCTGGTTTGGTTCTTCGGCAGCGGCAGTCTCAAGGCTGGCGAGCTGATTCAACATCCCAACGCCCGTTTCGGCGGAGCCTTCCCCCTGTCTGCTGCATTCCAGACCCGGCTGGCCGAAACCGCCTGGACCCGAAAGGATTTTCTCGACACCGCCTACTTTGAGCCCCACTACCTAAAGGAGTTCATTGCGACCGTTCCGAGGAACAAAATGCTCGGGTAGAACGGAGGCTGGTTAGTGGGTACGAGGTTTTGGGTTTAAGGTTCGGGGTCGCATACCCCAACCCTCATACCCCATACCCTATACCCCATACCCCAACCCCATACCCCATACCCCATACCCCAACCCCATACCCCATACCCCAAATCCATCCCTTTACATATACGCTTTCCACTATGTACTAGGTATTTTCAGGGATTACGTTATTTTTGTCCCAAATTTTTAAGTATCATTTATGGCAACTACGGCAGATATCCGAAATGGCATGTGTATTGAATATAACGACGTTCTTTATGCCATTATCTCATTCCAGCATGTAAAACCCGGCAAGGGCCCGGCTTTCGTGCGTACCAAGCTGAAAAACATTACCAGTGGAAAAGTGATCGAAGTAACCTTCACTTCCGGTCACAAGATCAATGAAACCCGCGTGGAACGCAGGCCTTACAACTTTTTGTACAAGGATGACCTCGGATATAATTTCATGCACAAGGAAACCTACGAGCAGATCAGCATCGAAGAGGAACTCATCAATAACGTAGGACTGCTGAAAGAGGGCGGGGATGTGGAAATGGTTATTCATGCCGACACTGAAACCGCACTCTATGCCGAACTGGTACCCACCGTGGTGATGGAAATCACTTATACCGAACCCGGTGTCCGAGGCGACACCTCCTCCACCTCCTCACAGAAGCAGGCCACCATCGAAACCGGAGTCACCATCATGGTTCCGCTGTTCTGCAATATCGGGGATAAGATCAGGATAAATACTGCCGATAACTCTTATATAGAGAGGGTTAAAGAATAAGTAGAGACGCATATATGCGTCTCTTATAAGCCACAAGGCGCAAGGCACAAGGCACAAGTAAGGTATAAGTATTATGGAAAAAGGATGAAGTGACGGATGAAGTAGGAGGAGACCCTCCAGCTAAACTTCTACCTTATTAACTTCTTCCTTCTTCTTTACTTGCGCCTTGAGCCTTGTGCCTTGAGCCTTGTGCTTGAGCCTTATTCAGATCCATCGCCACCAATATCGCCATAAACCCCCACACACCCGCCGAAGCCTTGTCGGTATCGAGGAAATTATTGAGGATCCCATGGATAAAATAGGTAACCAGCCCAACGAGTAAGGCCATGGCAACCATTTTCATTTCGGGATCGGTTTGGGCATGGTAAACCCTGATGCCGGTCAGGATGGAGTAAATCACCAGCAGCAGCATCAGCAGGGCGCCGATAACCCCCATTTCACTGAGCGGTCCCAGGTATTCGGAGTGGGCATTGCCCCCGTCTGCAGCGTTGGTGCTGATGATCGTCTTCTGGGAATCCTTCTGGAAAGGGGCATATTGAAACATATAGGTGCCGGGGCCAAAACCCACCACCGGCCTCTTCTCCCACATCCGGAGTGCGCAGCTCCACCGGTTCAGCCGCTCAAGGTTGGAGGCGTCGGTGGTGATATTGGAGATCGACTGGACATGCTCGGCCAGATTATCGGATGAATCCTGGTCGTTTCCCTCCATCTGCATCAGCAGTGTCTTTCCGAAGGCAAAGAATGCAATCACCAGCACCATAACGCCAACAAGCACAGCCTTTCCGGAGATCCGGAAAACAATGACCAGCATCGCCCCGATGCCCCCGATCAGGCTGATCCACGCAGCACGTGCATACGAGAACAAGAGTCCGGCCAGCAGCAGTGACACCACAATCAGGGCAATTGCCTTCATCCAGACCTTAAAAGGCGACCGGATCAGGTACCCGGAGGCAACCGGAAGGAACAGCGCCATGATGGCGCCGTACAGGGTATGGTCGTTGAAAAACGGATCCACCGCGGGGTTTGAGGCTTTCTGGTCGAACAGCCCCAATCCGATATGCTTCATCGTGATAACCACAACTATTGCGGCCAGCGGAATCAGCAGGGCCCAGATGTATCTCCGGATATTAATGGGATTGTCGCGGAAAAACTGAATGGCGATAAAATAAAAAACCGACAGGAACCAGAGCCTCGAAAGAAGAAACTTAAAGGAAACCAGCGGCATCGTGGAGGTTATCGAAGTAATCACAATCCAGACCAGCTGCAGGAGTATGATCCGGGTTATGGGATGCCGGAGCACCTCACGGTCATAGCCGCCATCGATGGCCAACCGGAAAATGAAAACCAGCATCATGCCCACCAGCAAGGGTTCGGTGGGAAGGAACATGTTGATGTCGAGCCCGATGGAAAATTCTTTCAGGGGAATGGAAAGGGGAACAAAAAAGAGCACGATCCAGAACAGCCATTGAAACCGGTAAACTGCAATTAGGATGATCAGGATACCGGCTGGCAGCAGCGCCAGGTGCATCTTGTCCTTGGTTAACAGCCAGGAATGCGCCAATACAAAAGCCAGGCTTACCAGGTAAACCAGGGCTGTCTGTACCCGCTTGTCGCGAAGCAGGTTAAACGGGTTTAGTATTGTTGCGATTTTCGATGACACCGATTACCACCATTGCCATGATAAGTGTAAACAGCACCGACATCAGGACGATCACCGACCGCTTGGGCCAGGCTTTCTTGTCGGAAATGAAAGGAGGTGTAACCACCACGGAATAGGTAATCTCCTTGTTGCGTTCCCGGTATGCATCATTAAAGGCTTTTTGTGCCAGAGCCAGCTCGGTCATATAGCCTTCCAGACTGATCAGTAGTTTCTTTGACTCCGGGCCCTTTTCGGCGATATTCCAGAAAAGCTTTTCTATATCTTCATTTTTTCTCCCTGCGGCCACTGCCTGGGCATAGGCGGCTGAAACGCCTTCACTCTGACCCGTCAGCTCCATGACTCCGTATTCGGCACCGAGAATGGTCAGCTTTCTGGTGAGGCTGTCGACCGAGGCTTTCAACCGTCCAAGTTCACGGCTGCGAATGGAGAGTTCCTCGTCATACTTAAGATTATGGATTGAGCGAACCTTTTGGTCATAAAAGCGAATCAGCGAATCAACCATTAAACAGGCGATTTTCGGATCGGTATCGAGCACTTCTACTTTAATTGCCTCATTTTCAGTTTTCCTGTAAGAAACATTGTCTGCAAATTTTCCAAACAGGGCTGTTTTGTAGTATTTGTAAACCGATGGGATCTTATAATGATCATCCAATTTGAATGCCTTGATCATCTTATCCCGGATGTCGCTCGAATTCATAATTTCAAGCATCTGCTCCGTATAACTTTCTTCGGAATATTCCTTGATATTTACCGGATACACCACTGCGAAGGACCGGTATTTTGGCTTCAGAAAGGTGGGTGCCGAGAATACCACGGAAATAATAGCGGCAATTACAGCAATGACCCCCAGGTGGTATTTCCATTTGAGGGCCAGCTCCATCAGGGTTTTGTTGTTCAGGTAAGTATTCATGGTCATGTTTTTAATTCACGCGGATAAGGTAATACTGTTTTTTTCCTTTTTGCACCAGCAGGAATTTACTGCTGATCAGCCGGGTATGGTTAACGATCTCTTCGGGATCGGATAGTTTGTCCTTGTTCAGGCTCAGTCCCCCGCCCTGAATCATCCGGCGGGCTTCACCCTTTGAGGGAAAAACCTGGGTGTGCCGGGTGAGCAGGTCAAGCACCGGGATACCGGCTTCGAGATCCGTCCGGCTTAGCTCAAACATCGGAACTCCTTCAAAAACAGCGAGGAGGGTTTTCTCATCGAGCGCGGCCAGCGACTCATGTGTTCCCTTGCCAAACAGGATATTGGTCGCCTCAATCGCTCCGTCAAGTGCCTCCTGCGAATGAACAATGCGGGTAACCTCTTCTGCCAGTGATCTTTGCAAGACTCTCTCGTGGGGCGCTTCGTTGTGACGGGCGGTTAACGCATCAATCTCTTCTTTTGTCAGGAAGGTAAAAATCCTGATATAGCTCATGGCGTCGGCGTCGGCCACATTCAGCCAGAACTGGTAGAAATGGTAGGGCGAGGTTCTCTCCGGATCGAGCCAGACCGTTCCCGACTCGGTTTTACCAAACTTTCCCCCGTCGGCTTTTGTGATCAGCGGGCTGGTGAGAGCAAACGCCTCGCCGCCGACCTTGCGCCGGATCAGCTCGGTACCGGTGGTAATGTTGCCCCACTGGTCGGAGCCTCCCATCTGCAGGGTAATTCCGTGATTCTGATAGAGATGCAGGAAATCATATCCCTGCACCAGCTGATAGCTGAACTCGGTGAAGGACATTCCCGTATCGAGCCGTTTTTTCACGGAATCCTTGGCGGTCATGTAATTGACGGTGATATGTTTTCCGATATCCCGGATAAAAGCCAGGAACGAGAAATCCTTCATCCAGTCGTAATTATTCACCATGACTGCCGAATTCGCGGTGGTTCCCGAGAAATCGAGAAAATGCGAAAGCTGCTGCTTAATGCATTCCTGGTTAAAACGAAGAGAGGTCTCATCCAGAAGGTTGCGCTCTTCCGACTTGCCCGAGGGATCTCCGATCATGCCGGTGGCACCCCCCACCAGTGCATAGGGCTTATGTCCGCATAACTGGAAGTGTTTCAATATCATAATGCCGACCAGGTTCCCGATATGGAGGGAATTAGAGGAGGGGTCAAAACCGATATAAGCCGAAGCCATGCCTTTTTGAAGCATCTCTTCGGTGCCTGGCATGATATCATGGATCAGACCGCGCCAGCGTAATTCATCAACAAAATTCATCCGGAAAATTTTTGGCAAAGATAACTATTTGCGCGGTATGGACGGGCATCACGACTGCTTAGGCAGCTCATCCTTCTCCTTGCCCGCACTGCGCAGCTCCTCGAGTTTAAGGAAAGGCAGCAGGGAAGGAACCAGTTCCGACATCGTCTCGTAAAGCATGGATTTTTGCTGCACCTTTTCGGGGATTACCCGGTTCCGCTCATCAATGGCATCAAACACAAGCAGGATCACACTCACAAAGAGTGCTGACTTGAAAACGCCGGCAATGATCCCGGCCACTTTATTGATCCAGTTCATGGCCAGTGATTCAACCAGGTTATTCACCAAACCTGCTACAATCTGCATGATGATGGTGATGATCAGGAACGTAATAATAAATGCCACCACCGGCATCAGGGAAAAGGATAATCCGAACCCTTCGAGCAGGTCGGCCGTCCACCAGGAGAGCTTGATGGCACCCCAGATACCGAGTATGAGCCCGGCGAGCGACGCTATTTCCCCCACAAAACCATTCTTGTAGCCGGAAGCTACCCCGCCTAGCAATACCAATATGATTATCAGATCCAACCAGTTCATTTTTAGCGCTGTATAGAGTGAGGCCCAAAATTAGGGATAATTTTAGTATTTTTACTTCACCCGGAAAGCTCACCAGCATGCCCATATTAAGCTCCTTTGTTACCTGGCTCGTTACCAAGCGGAAATATCAGATTGATTTTTTTCGCAAGTATCCGGTTGAAGTTCAGAATGATACTCTCAACACTCTGATCAATAAATCCCGTCATACCCTTTTTGGCAGGGATCATGGCTTTAACCACGGCCTCACGTGGGAGCAGTTCAACAGCCAGGTGCCGGTGCGGGATTATCCTGCCATCAAGCCCTATATTGACCGGGCTATGAACGGCGAAGCCGATGTGCTCTGGCCCGGCGAAGTCAAATGGTTTGCCAAATCCTCCGGCACCACCGGCGACAAGAGCAAGTTTATCCCGGTAACCGCTGAAAACCTCGAAGAGTGTCACTTCCGCGGCGGAAAAGATACGCTGGCTCTCTGGTTTTCCAACCACCCCGATTCACGCCTCTTCCATGGCAAGAGCCTGGTGGTGGGAGGCAGCCATCAGGTCTCCGACATCAACAACGAGGCCTATTTCGGGGATCTTTCGGCTGTCTTGCTTCAGAATCTGCCCGCCTATGCACACTGGCTCCGAACGCCCGATTTGTCTATTGCGCTGATGAACGAGTGGGAGGAGAAGCTGGAAAGGATGGCTGAAAACACCATCCGTCAGAATGTGACCAGCCTGGCCGGCGTTCCTTCCTGGACCCTGATCCTCCTTAAAAAGGTCCTGGATCAGACAGGCAAGGACAATATTGCCGAAGTATGGCCCAACCTGGAAGTTTTCATGCATGGCGGTGTAAATTTCGGTCCCTACCGCGACCAGTTCCGCTCGATCATCCGCTCGGATTCCATGAAATATATGGAGACGTATAACGCATCCGAGGGGTTTTTCGGTATCCAGGATGACCCCTGCTCCCGGGATATGCTGCTGATGCTCGACTATGGAGTCTTTTTTGAGTTTATCCCGATGGATGAGCTGGGTATGGGAACCGACAAGCCTGTCACCCTCAGGGATGTGGAAACCGGCAGGAACTATGCCATGGTGATCACAACCAGCGGCGGCCTCTGGCGTTACCTGATCGGGGATACCATCCGGTTCACCTCGCTCACGCCGGTGAAATTCAGGATTACGGGACGAACCCGTCACTTCATCAATGCTTTCGGCGAAGAACTCATCATTGATAACGCGGAGCAGGCGCTTCAGAAAGCCTGTCAGGGTTCAGGCGCCGTCATCACCGAATATACGGCCGCGCCCGTTTACATGGGCGATGGAGCCGGTGCCCGCCATCAATGGCTGGTCGAGTTCAGCAAACCTCCCGAAAACCTGGAGTTTTTCGCCGAATTGCTCGACAATGCGCTAAAGGCCGTCAACTCGGATTATGAGGCCAAACGGTACAAAGGCATAGCGCTGCATCCCCCTGAAATCATCCCGCTAAAAACCGGGACCTTTTACATCTGGCTAAAGGAAAAAGGAAAGCTGGGCGGACAGCATAAGGTTCCCCGCCTCTCCAATGACCGGGTGATCGCCGATGAGATCCTGCAAATCCTTAAGGCTCAATGAGAAAGTTTCTGGCGGCCGGGTTGTTGGGGCTGGTGCTGGCAATATCCCTGCCGGCACAGGTTCCGTGGGAACCGAGGAAATCCGTCGGAGGAGTGAGTGAAGGAATCTCTGCCGATCCTCTCGGAAGGTTCTATATAGTCAGAAACGGCATGCTGATCAAGTATTCCGGATCCGGCGACTCCCTTGCCTCCTGGTCGGACCCCGCAAAAGGCGCCATCACCCGCATCGACGCTACAGATCCTCTCAGGACGATGGTCCTGCAGCAGGATTTTAACCTCATCCGGTTTCTCAGTAACCAGCTATCCCCCCTGTCGGACCCGATCGCCCTGGATCAGCTCGGGATCACCCATCCCCTCGCTGTGGCAAATTCCAACCAGGGAGGTTTCTGGGTCCTCGACGGCACCTCTCTCCGCTTGCGGCGTTACGATCACCAGCTTGCCCTGGTTTCGGAGTCGGCGCCGCTGAGCCTCCCGCCATCCTTCGAAAAAAGCCGTCTTCTTCTTTTCGAATCCGGCACCCGCCTCTGGCTGATCATTCCCGGAGCGGAGATTCGCCAGTTCGACCCTTTTGGCAACCCGCTCCGCCGCATACACATGGCGGTGGTATCCGCCTCCCCGGCCGGTGAAGAGATCCTCCTCACCTACCCCGATAAACTCGTCCTCTTTTCCGATCCTGCCACGTCCGGGATAACCATCCTCGATTGGCCGGGAGCTCCGCTGCTCGAGGGGTGCGTGCAAAACAACCAGCTTTGGATCCGCACGGCTCAGGAAGTGATCATTCTTTCACGTTAAAAAAAAATACCTTACAGGTTAGCGGTTTACTTTTTTCCGTACTTTCGGCTTACCCTAAACGCGAAAACTTTTAATATGCATATTGCGATCGCTGGAAATATCGGATCCGGCAAAACCACTCTGACTCGAATACTTAGCAAGCATTATGGCTGGGAAGCACATTATGAGGATGTGGACGACAATCCCTACCTGAATGATTTTTATGCCGATATGCAGCGCTGGTCATTCAACCTACAGATCTATTTCCTCAATTCCCGTTTTAACCAGATCCTGGAGATCCGGAAGAAAAGCAAAACGGTGATTCAGGACCGGACCATTTATGAGGATGCCTATATTTTCGCGCCTAACCTCCACTCCATGGGGCTCATGAGCACGCGCGACTTTGAAAACTATTATACTCTGTTTAACCTGATGGCTTCACTGGTGCAGCCTCCGGACCTGATCCTGTACCTGAGGGCATCGGTTCCGACTCTCGTCAACCAGATCCAGAAGCGCGGACGGAAATATGAGAACTCCATTCGTCTCGATTATCTCAAGCGCCTGAACGAACGGTACGAAAGCTGGGTGGAAACCTACCACGATGGCAAGCTGCTGATCGTTGATGCCGATTCCATGGATTTTCTCGGGAACCCCGAAGACATCAGCACCGTGATGGACAAGATCAATGCCGAATTACACGGCCTCTTTTAGCTGACAGAAGTCCCCTTTCTGATATAGCCTTTGCATTAAGGGCCTGCAACAATGAGAGTTTCAGGCCTTTTTTAATTTGCCTTTTACCAGCGTCCAGGTATCCGCCCCGATCTTGGGTCCCAATACCTCGATTACATGGGAGGCCAGCAGGTTGCCCGCCTTTCCGCACTCTTCCAGGGAGAATCCCTCCAGGTACCCGAACAGGAAGCCCGAAGCAAACAGGTCGCCGGCGCCGGTAGTGTCCACACAGTTTACGCGAAGGCCCGGTATCGCATGCTTTTCGCCCGCTGATTTAACCCAGGCTCCGTCCTTGCCGGTCTTTACGATGGCCAGACGGCACAGGGCGGCCAGCTCATCCACTGCTTCTTCCGGTTCCTTGCCCGTAAAGGCCAGCGCCTCCTCCTGGTTTGCAAAAACAATGTCCACATATTCGGGCAGCACAGACTTCAGGAACTCCAGGTTTTCCTCAACCACATTATAGCTTGCAAAATCGAGAGCCACCATGCATCCGGCCTCTTTGGCAAGCTCCAGGGCACGGTGAATCAGGGCATGATTCTGCATCAGGTACCCTTCGATATAAAAAACGGTCCAGCCTTCAAACATCTCCCGGGTAAGAAAATCAGGCCCCAGCTCAATGGCAGCCCCAAGGAAGGTTCCAAACGTACGCTCTCCATCCGGGGTCAGAAGTGCATTGGCAAGGCCTGTCGGCTTCTCCGGCCGGTAAAAAACCGGATCTATATGCTTCGACTTCAGGTCATTTATATAAAATTCGCCCCACTGATCCCGGCCGGCTGATCCGATAAACCCGGTGGCCACGCCCAGCTCCGCCAAGCCATGGATCGTATTGGCAGCAGACCCTCCCGAGATCATCGTGACCGGCAATCCCGATGTGGCTGTCATAATCTCGGCCATCCGAACCTCATCCACCAGCTGCATGCTGCCCTTCGGCAGGCGAAGCTGCTCAAGCAGCTTTTCATCGTTCACCCTGATCAGAACATCCACCAGGGCGTTTCCCATTCCGAGTACTTTCATATTTACGATTTACGATTTTGCCCCTTCTGTCATTCCTGCGAATGCAGGAATCCCCATCTTCAGGGCATCTGGCGGGGGATCCCGGCTTCTGCCGGGATGACAAAAGAATGTACACCGGCGCCAAATGTACCCAGATTTTTCCCGCCAAATGAAATTTCGGCCCGGCTTCCCACCGGAATTGTGACCTCAAGGTCCACCATTTCGTCCGTTTTCTCCCATTTTACCCGGATTTCACCTCGGATGCATATATGCGAAACATCGGCTGAGGTGAGGTCGCCTACAGGTTGAGGATCGATGATCAGATCGCGGTATCCTGCCGAACCCGGAGCCTGCCGGATGCCGCCGATCCCGCTGTAAAGCCACTCCATCAGGTGCCCCAGCATCATGTGATTGTTGGAAACCTCCCGCAGGGCAGCCCACGATTCCGTAAGAGCCGTGGCACCGTGCCGGAGCTGAAATCCATATCCGGGCACATCATCCCGGCAGTTCATTTTCCAGATCACCTCATGGGCGCCGGCCTCCTGCAGGGCCTTGACAAGGTACCGGTATCCCACATCACCGGCAGTGAGCACGTACTTATCCCTTTCAACGGTCTGTATCAGGTTTTGAAATACTGCTTTCCTGTCGGCTTCCGGAACCAGTCCCACCACCAGGGGCATGGAATAGGCCGTCTGGCTTCCGGTTGAAATCACATGTGTTTCGGGTACATAGAACTTACGCAGGAAGGCGACTTGCACCGAATCCGCCCGCACCGCCAGCGCGGCTCCTTCATCGGCTTTCCCCAACAGTGCAGCCATCCGCGACATCAGTTTCAGGTCATAGAACCAGATCGCCGTAGCCGTCAGTGCCCTGGGCGTAAGCTGTGCCTCACCCATCGGTCCGGGCCCCATGTCGAACCAGTCGCCCAGCCCGTGTGTAAGGATTCCGTCAGCAGACAGAGAATCCAGATATTCCATGTACCGGTTCATCATCGGCCAGGCTTTTTCCATCGGCCCGATATCCCCGTACCACTCATAAAGGTCCCACGGGATAATCACGGCCGAACTGCCCCACTCGGGGGAGTCCCTGAACCCTCCGGCGAAGGGAACAAATTCGGGGGCGATATCCGGAACCAAGCCGTTATCCAGCTGTGATTCAATCATATCGTCAACAATCTTGCCGTATAGATTACGTATATCATAAAGGTATGCGATAGAGTTGCCAACGAGGTGGGTCTGTTCCAGCCATCCGAGCTTTTCCCGGTGCGGGCAGTCGGTGGTGACGCTGGCCAGGTTGCTCCGTATCGACCAGTCAATCAGGGTATGAATCCGGTTAAAGAGCTCATTGGAACAGGTGAAAGATCCGGTAGCCGGTGAACTGTTTCGGGTATGGTGGAACACCACCTCCTCCGCAACCGGCAAGCCTTTCGGGTTGGGCTGTCCCTTGGGTACCGCTCCGCTGAGACCCAGGTAGCGGAACCCGTAATAGGTGAATTGCGGCTTCCAGGTGCGGCTTCCCGATCCATCGGGGGTAATATCGAAATACATCGGCCCGCCGGATGCCTTCTGGTTGATCGTGCCGTCGTCATTGATCAGCTCCCCGGGAACCAGCCGAAGAGTCTGGCCCGCCTGGCCCCTGAAACGGATCTCCGGAATCCCCGATGCATTCTGCCCGAAATCATACACCCAGGTGGAATCAGCCAGTTGAGTCACCTTGACCGGGCTGAATGATTCCATCGGCCTGAGCGGGTAGTCCGATTCACAGACCATCGACCCGCCCGGACCGGCAACTGCTATTGCATTCTTCCATTGGCTGTCGTCGAATTCCGGCTTTCCCCAACCATTCTGTTCCTTGTTGAAATCGTAATCCTCACCGCCGTAGATACTGGTGAACGTGGTTGGCGAGGGGGCAGTTTTCCAGCTCTCATCGGAATAAAGGAACTCCTCCGTACCGTTCTCATAACGGATAACCAGGCAGAGGCGCATCATGGGATTACCCCAGGTAGTTACCAGTTTCCGGTACCTTTCGCGGTTGACATTGAAAAACCCGGTGCCAACCGTGACTCCTATCACATGGTTCCCCTCGCGGAGCTGCGAAGAGACATCGTATCCGTTGTACAAACAGCTCTTCGCATAATGGGTCCAGCCGGGTGCCAGGAACCGGTCGTCCGGAGGAACCCCGTCGAGGGTAAGGGTATACTGTCCCAACCCCGATACAAAGAGCATGGCTTCCGCAACCTTCCGCTCCACGGTGAATTCCTTCCGGAATTGTGGGATTACGGGCCTCTGCAGGGCCAGGTTCCCCAGGTTATTGCCGGAGCCATGCACGCCCGGGACCAGCCGGAGCGAGTCGGGCAAGGCCTCATACCCGATCCATTCGGCCGGGCTCCACGCCTTATCGGGCAAACCGGTAACGAATCGTGCCTTCCGGCTCCAGGGGGAAGCATTTCCATCCCGGTCCCAAACCCTCACCTGCCACTCATAAGCCAGGGCGGGCCAGAGCTGCGGGCCTGAATAGGGCACCCAGACCTGGTCCGGGATCGGCTGCTTGCCGGAACTCCAGATGAGCGAAGATTGTTGCCGGTTGCCGGTTGCCGGTTGCCAGTTGAAGGCTGTGGTAAGGCGGATTTCGTAGAAGGCGGGTATAGAAGGGTTTTTGCTGTTTTTCAGGGTCCAGCGGAAAACAGGGTTGCCTTGGATGCCGACCGGGTTGATGCGGTTGTTGCACCAGAGCTCATCGATCTTCAGGGAAGTTGAAAGGTTGCACCCACCGATCAGGATAGCCAGTGAAAGGCAAAAGAATAGGGATAACGGCCGGTTTTGCATAGTTTTGGGTTTAAATCACGAATGTATGACAATCGAGAATATCATCAATTCCGTCGGTGTTTTTTTGATTTTACTGGCCTTCTTTCTGTTGACGACCGGTAAAATGAAGCCCGATAACCGCCTCTACCTTCTGATGAACCTTTTCGGCGCTTGCCTCGCCTGCATCGGTTCCTGGCTGATCCACGCCATCCCTTTTGTCATCCTCGAAGGCACCTGGGCGTGCGTGGCGGCGGCGGGGCTGGTGAGGAGGGCGGGGGGAAAATAGTTGCCGGTTAGTGCCAGAAGTTACTTTGGTGGTTGGGGACCGCGTACCAACTCACCACACTCATGCCCGCTTAAACCACTTCGGTATGGCATTCCCCAATATCAGGCCCACACAGATGATTATGACCAGTGTGAGGATGAGATTGATCAGGCCGGGAACCAGAGTGGCCTGGACCTGCACCTGGGGCCAGTAAATATTGGTGATATTCATGACCGCCGCCGTGAGTGTGGTAATGCCAACGAAAGCCATCGGGACAATGGTAACCCATGCATATTTCCTCCTCCCGCGGTTGATCACATAGGAGGTGCCAATGGCCAGGGCAATGGTGGCCAGCAGTTGGTTGGCGGTGCCGAACATGGGCCAGATGGTTGAAACGGTTCCGGTGTAGATGAAATAGCCCCATGCAAATACGATAATGGCGCTCGTGAACAGGTTGCCAGGCAGCCAGTTGGTTCGGCCGAGAGGCTTATAGAATTTGCCCAGTGTATCCTGAAGCACATAGCGGGCGATCCGGGTGCCGGCATCGATGGTTGTAAGGATAAAGAGGGCCTCAAACATGATGGCAAAATGATACCAGTAGCTCATCAGGTGCTTAAGACCCGGGATTGAACTGAAGATGTATGCCATTCCCACACCCAGTGACACTGCACCCCCGGTGCGTCCGGCAATTTTTTCGCCCACTTCGGCTGAAAGCTCCTGGATGTTGCTCTCGGTGAATCCCATTTCATGCAACTGTGGAAGTATGGCCTGGAATTTCTCAACCGGAACGTTTATCTGGAAATAGTCGAGCGGGAGCAGACTGGTTGCAGCGATCAGTGCAAGAATGCTGACGACCCCCTCGGTCAGCATCGAACCCACGGCAATGGTCTTGATATGCGATTCTTTCATGATCATTTTCGGGGTGGTTCCGGAGCTGACCAATGCATGGAAGCCCGATATGGCCCCGCAGGCGATGGTGATGAACAGGTAGGGGTAAACTTTCCCGGGGATTATCGGGCCGCCTCCGTGGATGAACTGGGTGAATCCGGGCATCTTAATTTCCGGACCCACGATCATCACTCCGACGGCCAGGAGCAAGATAACGGTGATCTTCATGATCGAGCTCAGGTAATCACGCGGTGTAAGCAGCAGCCATACGGGCAGCACGGAAGCCAGGAATCCGTATCCGCAAAGAAGGAGTGTGAGGGTTTTCCGGTCGAAAGTAAACCAGTGGGCGATGGAAGAATCCGGGATATGTTTTCCGTAAATTACTGCGGCCGTTAGCATGATCACGCCAAAAATGGTGGCCTCAACGATTTTTCCGGGCCTGATTTTGTACATCCAGAGGCCCATGATCAGTGCAATCGGGATGGTTGCTGCGATGGTAAAGGTTCCCCAGGAACTCTCCGACAGTGCATTGACCACGACCATACCCAAGCCGGCAAGCGCGACCACCAGGATCACCAGGATTGCCACGGATGCGGTTCCGCCGGCGACTTTGTTGATTTCCGCCCTGGCAATCTCGGCCAGTGATTTTCCGTCATGTTCCACCGAAGCGGTGAGAATGATCACATCATGAACGGCGCCGGCCATAACGGCTCCCACCAGCATCCAGATAAATCCGGGAAAAAACCCGAACTGCGCAGCCAGCACCGGCCCTACCAGTGGCCCTGCCCCTGCAATCGCGGCAAAATGGTGACCAAACAGAACCCATTTGCTCGTGGGAATGAAGTTCTGTCCGTCATTTAACCGGCCCGATGGAGTAACCCTTGCATCATTGGTTACGGCCACCTTG
>Ga0154558_1059_pt1 | contig 28155 bp, 14 predicted proteins | sample RifGroF2_FD_105701 | JGI IMG/M metagenome (GOLD analysis project Ga0154558, IMG submission 105701) | Bacteroidetes bacterium GWF2_49_14 | reverse complement strand
AGATAAATTTCTTCCTCCGGATGTATAAACGGCGATGCTTTCAACAGCTGTAATTCCGGTAAATTCAATGGTTATTTCGCCCGGGGCAGCGGGGTTGGGATAGACTCGAGCAACCGGATCACCCAGGCTGTCCGGCTCCGGTGAAGCCCATTGGGCTTTTAACAGGTCAACCTGTTTTACCGGGATTTCAACATCCCACAATTTGACTTCATCCAGGCTTCCCCGCCAGGCGTACTGGGTTTCAACATCGTCCATCCGGCCTATGGTAAAGGGCCTGTCGGAGGGGAGAATGGCCCCTGAAAAGAACCTGAAAGTATCCAGCTCCCCATCGAGATAGAGTTCCATGGAATAGCCGGTATATATTGCGCAAACATGGTAATACCGGTTTAAACCGATAGGTGCTGATCCGTCGAGATCGGCAGTTCCCTGGCCGGTTTTAATGGTCCACCGAAGGAAACCTTCCGGAGTAACGGACAATTTATACCGTTGCTGCCAGGAGCCGTGGGAGAGGATAAACCGTTCGGAGCCAAACTGCTCGCACCGGACCCAGCAACTCAGGCTGACCGCATTCGTGAAGTTCAGTTCACCCGTGTTTACCGTATAGATGATGTCTTGTCCGGTAGCGAACCTCCGGGCCCTGGAGGGGAGTCCGCGGGCGTCTTCCGCAGGTCCCACTCCGGAGGCTGTGGCATGAAACCGGTCTGCCGCAGCATTTCGTTCGTCGGAATCAAGAGGGTACCATATCAGGGGAGACTGAAAGGGAAGGCTGGTATCTTTTACAAGCACCCCGGTGGATACCGTGGTGAAAAGATTATCCTGATTGGTGACCGTTAGGCTGACGGTGGCCGCAACCGGAGATACCGGTGCCTGCCAGGTTACGGAATTCCCGGTCCGCTGATACAGTGAACCTGCCGTAGTACTCCAGGCAAAGTCAAGAATCTCGCCTTCAGCAGGAAATACCAGGGCGGTAAAAGTTTCGAATCCGCCGGCTGGGGTGAATCTGGCGCCGGACTGTATACCTTGTACGACGGGCGGAATGGGCAGGTGTTCAACAACCGAGAGATGGAGGGTGTCTTCAGCGGTCTGTCCGTTGGCGCTGACCCTGCACCTGAGAACATATTGTGACGGAGTTGCGGGTGCCACAAGCTGCACCTGCGATTGGTTCCGGCCTTCAAGCAGGAGATCATCCAGGTACCAGTCAAACTGAACCTGATCCCCCGGTTTCACATTTCCGGGTTCGCAGTATGCCTTGAATGATGAATTGATGGCGATCGGGTTGTGATCGGCCGAGAGAGCTTTTACCGTAAGCGTAACCGAATAATCGTATCCATAATGATAGTCGAGAATATCGCTTCCGGCATACAGCCTTCCGTCGCGGGCAGCAGGTTCCTTGCCTGACGGATAGAGCCGGACAAGCCTGACTTCCGAAGCCGGGATTTCAAGCAGAAAAGAATCCGAAGCAGTGGTGAGGAGTATGGTTTCGGTGATGGCCTCATAGACGCCGGAAATGCCGGGCGGCAGCGGAACCCATATCTGCCGGCTATCCTGTAACGGATTGAAATATAGACAGGATGCCAGGGAATTATCTCCGTAAAAATCAGTAGTGTTGAGATCGATCCGAAGAATTTCCGGAACCTGCGTCATGGTAACGACTCCGGCAAGATATCCAACGCTTGACCCGCTGTAAAGGGATAGGTTTGTTGCGGCCCAGCCTCCGCCGATCGCATCGCCGGTGGCGTACGGAGCCTTGCCCCCGCTTATTTCCTTCATGGACTCGTGGGGGATGCACGCATCGGGATCGTACAGGGAAGCCCACTCATAGGAATCCTGGTTTGCGGGTGGCAGGGAATTCGTGTAAAACAAGCGGCTTGCATTGGTTACGTTGAGTATCCATTTGGCAATGGCGCGGGCATAGCGCTTGTCGTACTTTGGAATCGGGGCCAGCGCTGCCGCCTGCTGGAAACCGTTCATTATAAAAGCATAATCGTTACCGCCATCATTGGCTTCGCCGATCAGGCCGGACACGTCATATCCTCCCCAGGTTCCGACGACTGATCCCCATCCCCTCAGAGCGCCACGGTTAAAGCACCAGTCAAGCAGTTTGTGCAGGGGGTAATCCGTTCCCTCAATCGCATTCATCCGGGCTGCGGCCAGTGTTCCGTAAGGCAACTGAAGCTCATAGGAAGGATTAGTCTGACGTCCGGCCAGGAATTCCAGGGCCAGCTGGGCCCCCTGGAAATAGTCTTTATTCCCGGTTTGGAGGTAGGCATTATAGAGCAGCCATGCGATACTCCCGGCGGATTCTGGTTCCGGAACCCCGGTGGCCAGCGGTAATCCGGTTGAAAGGCTGAAAGCCCGGTAATTCATGTCAGGCAATGTCCAGGGTGCCGTCGAGCCGCCGAGTTTGGTTATGCACCCGTTCCACCGGTCGGCAATGGCCGTGAACTGTACATCAAACTCAGGCGCAGCATCGGGATAAAGGGAGCGCAGCTGATAGAAGTATACATTTGGCATAACATCGTACCACCAATCGCTGCCGGAAGTAGCGGAATAGCCGTTCAGATAGACATTCTGGCCATTCTTCAGATTGAAAAAATCTCTAGACATAGTAACCCAGTCCATTCCGTTCTGGTTGCTTTTATCCATGCCCGCGAGAGTGGCGCCCACAATGGCCGGCAGGATATTTATGGCTTCTGCCTGATTGAGGTGGTCATCCGCTCCGACGTAGGAATCGAGAAACAAGGGGGTATTGTCGGCATAATTAAACTGACCTTTCGGCCCCACACGCGACAAAGGGAGGTATTGTCCGGTGAGGTTCCGGTTGAAAACCAGGTTATCATAGTTACGGGCAACCGCTTTCCAGTCACGGATCACTAAGGGCATTGGCAAATCGGGCATTTGATCGATCCGTGATACTGCCAGCTGCCCCTGCTGGGGGTAAACCAGGAGGCTGCAGAAAAAAAAGAGAATCAGGTAAAGGGTACGGGGTATGAGGTTTAGGGTACGGGGTATAAGGGGGCTGGGGGAGGAGGTATGGGGTATAAGGGGGTCGGGGCAGAAGTCCCCGGGCTGAAGTGCCGTGTGGTAGAAATCCCCGGGCTGAAGTGCCATGCGGCAGAAGTCCCCGGGCTGAAGCCCGGGGTTACTGATGTCTGTCGAAGTTATTTCCCTGGCCATTCTGCAAATTCTTAAAATGTTCAATAACAGTAACTTGCGTTATTCAATAACTCTAAGCAGCAAGGTAGAAGGTTATTCATCAGTAACCCCGGCCTTCAGGCCGGGGGTTTTGTCTCAGCCCCCCACCTCATTTTTTCAAGGGAAAAAAGAGAAAGGCCCAACTCCCTGATAAGGATTACCAGGTACCATTGAGCCTAACCCATTAACAAAACTAACCTAAACCAAACCTAACTATCAACAATTATTTTTCGTCATTGTAAAGTTTCATGATCTGGCCTTCAACCAGTGCGATGTTGTAGATCTTCAGCTCGTCAATGGCACCCTTGAAGTATCCGAAATTGTCGGCCGTGGTCCACTCCATGAAGTTGGCTGCAAGTTCAGCATCGGTGGCAACACAGCCAATGATAAACGGCTGAGGGCTCGGATTGGCAAGAACCTGTGTGAGCGGACCAATACCTTTGCTGGATTCGGTCCAGGTTTTGGTGAGGGTACCGTTTACATAGAATTTAAGTTCCTTGCTGGTTCCGTCAACGGTAATCACCACGTGATTCCACTGATTTGCCTTAATGGAATTGTCGGTTTCATTGTCGGCATCGACAATGCCGCCATCAACTTTCTTGTAGGTAAAGAATGGCTTTCCGCCACCCTGGGTCTGCAGTTTATAGCCGTTCCAATAGTTCTGGGAAACGATATAGTTGTTCTCGTACAATTCCGTCGGCTTGATCCAGACTGCAATGGTCAGATTGGTAGGAAGGAAGCTGGCGGTATAAGGAACTTCAAGGTGAGCTCCCATATTCAGGTAAACAGCTTTTCCGCCCTTGATGCCATCAACCCAGCTGGGTGACATGGCGCCTGCGCCCATGATAACCGTATTACCCTTGTAAAAGGTTGCAATGTGCTTAACGGCTGAATAGGCGGTGGCGGTTGTGCCGGACCCTTCATCAAAATGCCAGCCGGCATTCAGATAGAGGGCTTCATCAATGAACCCGTAAGCCTGGGACATAAAGGTATTCATGGCTTCGATGAGCTGGGTGCGGAGGTTATTGATCTCTACCTGAGTGATCTCAGTGGCATTGCTGGTTTTTACAGCAGCCAGGGTAGCCTTGAAGTTATCAATAGCCGTTTGCGGATAGAGCGAGGTGGTGGCAGCATTAGCCAGGGCGTCTGCTTCTGCAATAGTTGCATTCAGGGCGGTATGGTCCCCGTCAATAATTACCGGGTCTTTTTTACATGACCCCATGGTAATGACCGTGGTGACTAACACCATAATCATCAATGTGCGAATTCTAAAGAGATTTTTCATTTTACTAATTTTTAAGTGATAGATATTGATTTAAGTATTCTCATTCGTGATATCATTGTTTAATTCCCTGGTTGGAATCGAGCTCTGCCTGCGGAATCGGGAAGTAGCGCCGGGTATCATAGTTGAATTCTGCCCCAAGGGCAGCCTCGGCGATTGTTTTCCCCCACCGCATGAGGTCGAAATAGCGGTGAAACTCCTGGGCCAGCTCAACCCTACGTTCGTGCTGAATAGCCGATCGGAGTAAATTCTGATCCGATACCATGATATCGGCAAGCAGATCGGCAGGCGGAGTTCCGGGAAAACCAGCCCGGGCCCTCTGGCGTACCCGGTTCAGATTAGCCTTTGCTGAATCAGGGCTGCTCATTTCGTTGAAAGCTTCGGCTTTCATCAGAAGAAGATCAGCAAAGCGCAAATAGATATAGTTGAGTCCGCCATCGCCCTTGAGCGAGGATGAAACTTCCGAAAGCGGCTGCTGATGCTTTTTGGTCAGGTATCCGGTGGGTGACCAGCCGGCGTTGAAAAGATCCCCGTTCAGCCAGGGCTGGCCTTCACGGCCTATGGATGCATCCAGGCGCGGATCAACGTCACCTGCCGTGTTTTTCTCAAAAGCATCAACCAAACCTTGTGTGGGAGCATTAAAGTAGTATCCTCCCTCATGCGCCGGTGCGAACCACTGATTCAACGCACTTCCCGTGGATGGATTCTGGTCGGCAAGCTGCTGGATTTCAAACAGGGACTCCCGGCCGTTTTCATTGGCCAGGGTGAACAGATCGGCATATCGGGGTAATAAACCGTAAATTCCCAGGACTTCTACCTGGTGGAAATAATCGATTGCAGCCGACCATTTCTGTTGGTACAGATTGACTTTCCCGAGCATCGCCAGGGCGGCACCACGGGTCACCCGGCCGGCATCGGCTGGTGAATAGGATGGCGGAAGAACTGCGGCCGCTTCGGTGAGATCTTTTTCGATCTGCAGGTATATGTCGGATACCTCGCTGAGCCCCACGTGAATGGTCTCAAATGAAAGCTGTGGAAGCAGTTTCAGCGGGACTTTCCCGTAAACATTGACCAGATGGAAGTAACTGTAGGCACGTATGAACCGGGCTTCACCGATGATCCGGTTTTTCGGGCCTTCATCCATGGGTACGGCAGGAACATTGGCTATCACATTGTTGGCGCGGGCAACGGCCTCATACAGAAAGCTCCAGTAATTTCCAACAAAGCCGTTGTTGGCGTCGGCCATGAACTCATCGATATAGGTGATTTCCGACTGGTCACCCGGATTACCGCCTTTAACCGCATCATCCGAAGCAACATCTCCGAAAACCCAGATGGCGTTGTTGGGATTTCCGAAAGCCAGGGCCTGGTAAGCCCCGTTAAGAGCCTGAATCGCCTGCTTGTCATTCTGATAAAAGGTGCTTGAGGAAAATGTCCCTTTGAGATCCTCCGTGAGGAAGTCATCACAGGAATTCAGAATCGTCAGTGTTAACGCCAGAAGCAGAATGTTCTTGATTGTATGTATGTTGTTTTTCATGTCCAGATGTTTTAAAAAGTGATGTCAATTCCAAACATGAGAGTCATGGCAGAGGGATAGGTTCCCCAGTCGATACCGGCGGCACGGTCCCCTTCCCCTTTAGAGTTATCGCTGACCGTCATCTCCGGATCAAGTCCCGGATAGCGCGTAAGGGTCAACAGGTTGCTGCCGGATGCATAGAGCCTGACCTGTTTAAGCCCGATATTTTTGAGTGCTTTGGCTGGCAGTGTGTAGCCGATCTGCAGGTTCTTCAGCCTCAGGTAGGATCCATCTTCAAGAAAACGTGAGGAGGGCCGGGCGTTATTTGACTTGGAGGTCCAGGATGCCCTGGGCTGGGTATCCGAGGTGCCGTCACCGGTCCAGCGCTCGTCGAAATAGCGCTGCGTCACGGTAAACCCACGATAAAAACCTTCAATGTCCTGGTTCACCTGCACATAGATCTTGTTGCCCCAGGCGCCCTGGAAGAAGAGGCTCATGTCGAAATTCTTATAGTTGGCGGTCATGTTGACCCCGCCAAGCAGCTTCGGAATGGCGCTTCCGAGGAATACGCGGTCTTCATTGTCGATGCGGCCGTCGAGGTTCTGATCCTTGAATTTCACATCACCCGGCTGGATATTATTACCCTGGAAGGCCGAGAGCAAAATATCGGTCTGATTCTGGAATATGCCTTCCATTTCGAGCAGGTAGAACGAGCCGATCGGTTGCCCTACCTCGGTGCGGGTGGCATAAATACCCGAATCAACCCGACCCCCCGAAAGAGGCGCATCCAGTTTAAGCACCTCGTTATGCAGGAAGGTTAAGTTCCCGCCGATGGTATAGCCCCAGTCTCCCTTTACATGGCGGTAGAGAGCTTCCATTTCGATCCCGGTATTCAATACCGATCCGCTGTTGATCCATGCGGCTTCGGCATACCCGGTGGAAGGCGGATTTGGCGCCTTCACCAGCATGTCTTCCGTCACTTTGTAGAAAATATCAAGGGAAGCGGCAAAAGCGCCGGTCCAGAGCTCAGCATCCACCCCGGCATTGTACTGGTAACTGGTCTCCCATTTCAGGTCGGTATTCCCAAGAGCGGTCTGTGCATACCCGCTGTTTGGAGTGCCCCCGAAAGGATAATCGAAATAGGGTGAGATCCGGTCGCTGGCGGCATACAGGCCGATCTCCTGGTTCCCGATGGCGCCATAGCCCGCGCGGAGCTTCAGGTTCGACAGCCAGTCAACATCCTGGAGGAATTTTTCCTGCTTCAGGATCCATCCGCCGGAAATGGAGTAAAAGGTTCCCCATTTGTTCGCACCGGTGAACCTGGAAGAGCCGTCACGCCGCAAAGTTCCGGAAACGTAATATTTTCCTTTAAAGTCATAACTGACCCTGCCGAAGAATGAGGCCAGCGAGGAAGCATATTCGCTCTGGCTGCTCATCTTGATTCCGAGACCGTTTCCGATATAAATCAGCTCCGGTTGCTCAACCGGAAAGTCCATGTCGCTGGCATACAGGGCTTTCCCGCTGTTTTTGATCGCCTCGAAGCCTATCATGGCCGAGAAAGTATGGGACTTACCGAATGTGGTTTCGTAATTAAGCAGATTATTGACGGTCCAGTTGGCTATACGCTCACTGCCGATACTCAGGCCGTTCTTTGCATTGATCCGGTTGAGGGTGCCCCAGGTGGGGCTGAACCTGCGGCTGTAAGAATTCCGGTAATCCATCCCCAGATTGGTGGTGAATTTCAGCTTGTCCGTCAGGCTGGCCGTAAAATATGCTTTACCCAAAAAACTGTCGTCCTTTCGGTTGTTGTCGTTTAACTCACTCATTCCGATGGGGTTATAGCCGTCGCCGAGAAATGAGTCAAACATCTGGCTTCCGAAATATTCAGCGGGTCGGTCAACAAAAGTTCCGTCATCAAACCGTATGGGAATGGCCGGATTCCTGAAGAAGGCATAGCGGATCACGCTGCCGCCGTTCCCCCCGTAACCATCGCCGGAACTTCCGATCATATCATTGCCGGAGAGGCCGGAGAGCATGCTCATCCCTGCTGTAAGCCAGCTGTTGACCTCCGTATTCACGGCCAGTCTCACCGTTCCCCGGGTATAACCGGTACCCTTTATAATACCCTTCTGGTTAAATAATGATGTGGACAGCAGGTAATTGGTTGATTCATTTCCACCGGAAAAGGTGAGCTCGTGTGAATTTATTGGAGCGGTGCGAAGAAGTTCTTTTACATAGTTCACATTAGCGAACCCTGCTGCATCTTCGGCGCTGATCAGGCTTCTTCTCAGGCCTTCCGGCAGAAGAGCATTATCATTGGTGGCGGCTTCATTATAGATCGTGACATAATCATCGGTATTCACCATTTTCGTAAGCCGGGTGGCTTTCTGGAAGCCGGTCTGGCCGTGGTAGGTGACCCGTGTTGCCCCCTTCGTTCCTTTTTTCGTGGTTATCAGCACAACCCCGTTGTTGGCGCGGGAACCGTAAATGGCTGCCGCAGAGGCGTCCTTAAGAACGGTAATGTTTTCAATATCCCCGGGTGAGAGGATCCTCAGTGCATCCACCGTAGGGATGCCGTCGACGATGTAGAGCGGATCATTGCTCGAGTTGATTGAACCTGCGCCGCGGATGCGCACTGAAACGCCCTCTCCCGGAGCTCCTGTATTCTGGGTGACCTGAACTCCCGCCGCCCTGCCCTGCAAGGCCTGTGCAACATCTGCTACCGGGAGACGGGTAAGGTCCTTGTTATTGACACTGGTAACGGCGCCCAGCACATTGCGCTTCTTAACGGTTCCATACCCGATGACCACCAGTTCATCGATGGCAAACGGTTTCGAAACAAGCTGGATATCCAGTACCGTCCGGTTTCCGGCGGTCTGTTCCTCCGGTGTATACCCCACATAGGAAAAAATGAGCACGGAGGTGTCGGTCAGCTGGTCCGATATCAGGATATACTTTCCTTCGACATCGGTGGTTGTACCGGAACTGGTGCCTTTGATCTGAACCGAAACGCCGATCAGGGTTTCGCCGGATTTGGAATCTGTTATGGTCCCTACCAGGGTGCGCTGGGCAAACACCGGTAAGGTGATGGTAAGAATCAGCGCCAGCACTATCTGTCTTTTCATACTCTGGGAATTAGCTGTTTATTTATAGGCTATGGTTACCGTTCCGGCTTTGATTTTTGTTCCCTCAACATTCAGGTGCGTGCCCGCCGGTAGTACAACTACCAGAGCGGCTTCGCCTGCCGCCAGCGTAAGATTTGTTTTTCCGTGGCTCTCTTTTGCCAGGTATGTTTTCGAGACGAGGTCAAAAAAGTCTGATTTGCAGTCCGATGTGTAGGAAATGGTTTTGTCTTCCTCATAGGGATTATAGTAGAGGTAAACCGGATAGGGATTATCGGCATATAAATCCGTGACATTGCAGTTCAATGAGAGGATCCCTTCCACCCCGGTGGTGCTGACAATAGCCCCGAATACACCTGCAATGGAGGTACTATAGAGGCTGAACATGGATTCTGCAGGCTGCCCGGCAACCCACTTGGGCCCATCCCCGATGGCAACCGGTGAGACGCCCAGAAGGGCCGGATTATTGAGGTCATCGGTTTTCCGGAGACCTTCATACCCGATAATTCCGCTGGTCAGGTTCTTGATTCCTGGAAGCCACTGGTTCGAATCCCCGATCTGATCGGGATAGAAAAGCCGGGCGGCGTTTACCGCGTTGAGCATAAATTTGCCGATAGCCCGTGCAAATGCAGGTTCATATTTTACCAGGGGTACCAGCGGCCAGGCCATGGCCACGGAATTCATGAAGAAGGCATATCCGCCGCCGTCGGTGATGCTTCCCTGCAGTCCGTAAACATCGAAGTCGCCCCATCTCTCGGCAATAACTCCCCATCCGTAGCGGCCATCCTTCGACTGACAGCCATCAAAAATCTGGTTGAGCAACAGGCCCACATCGTACCGGGTTCCCTCCTCGGCATTCAGCCTCGCAGCGGTATAGGCACCAAAGGGGAGCAGGATCTCATAAAAGCGGCTCTCATTCTGTTTCAGCAGGGCTTCCGTTGCACTTTTGGCACCCTTGAGGTAACGCGGATCACCGAACTGATGATAGGCAGACAGCAAAACCCATGCATGCCCTCCGGCCGCATCCTGCTGCCAGGGAATATGGTTTCGCATGCCCTTCATTTGGGCATAATCGAAATAGGAATAATCATAATTGCCGTTCAGCACGGAATCGGCTTTAAAGAACTGGTCGGCCACCGTGCGCCGGATTAAATCCGTATTCTTTACATCGGGGAACAGCGCCGCAACCCCGTAATAGAGGACATTGGGGTACACATCATACCACCAGTCGCGGCCATAGCCGCCGCCTGCCATTGCCACATCCGGGTTGGTGTTGTTCATCACGATATTCCACTTCGTGTCGCTGTTGAAATAGTTCTGTGCCATTTTCACGAAATTGAATCCCTTCTGGCTGGTCTTGTCGATTCCAAGCAGGCCCGCGCTTACCAAGGAATTGAGCGAGGTGAGGGCTTCATGAAATTCGCCGTTGTTTTTACCGGGACCCTGGCGAACATCGCCTATCACGGTATAGAGTCCGAAGGTCACCTGGTCGAGGTTCCGACGGGAGCTGTCGAGCCAGATCAGCGGTCCGTAGGATGCCTTACTGTTGAAATCATACACCAGGCTGTCGAACAGGCTCGCTTTTTTCTTCCAGTCGATGATTTTCAGAGGCTGCGGCAAGGCCGGCATCTGGTCAATCCGGGGCAGGGAGGCCTGAATAACCGGTTCACTGATCTGCGGAGCACAGGAGCCAAGCAGCACCAGCAGGAACAGGAAGGATACGATGTAGCCGGACTTCTTCATGGTTCAACAGAATAAGAGTCTTTCATGATGTTCTTTGCGAGCGGAATGGATAGTAACTGTATAGCGGCCACAATAATCAAGGAATAGCGAAGGGCAAAAGTTTCCGAAACCACGAGCGCCAGAAGGATGAACAGGCCCAAACCGATAACCCGTCCGGTATAGAGACCGAACTCGTGATTCAGAATATAAGCATACTGATTGCGGTTTTCCTTTTTCGAAACCACGTCAATCACCTTCATCATGATGGGGAAGTACGCCAGGTCATGCAACGGCTGAAAGAACACCTTGCATAAAACAAAAACCATTACCCCGGCCATCGACAGCTCAATGCCGTTAACGATGGTACCGATGAGGAAAAGGGTAATGCCAAAACCAAATATGATAATCCGGTGTTTCGGTTTTGCAAACCGTCCCAGTAGATAAAGGAGGATTGCGGTCAGTCCTCCGCTGACGGCCTGAATCAGGCTCAGGGAACCTTCCTTGCCCACATATTTCATGATAAGCATGGCAGGCGCGGTAACCAGGAACCCCTGCACGAGCCCCTTCAGGATTGCAAGTACTATTTGTTTGTTCCAGAGCCGGTTGAACCGGAAATAGAGAAAATCTTTCTGAACGGGATTGGTAAATTTACCCCTGGCCAGCGAGAAGCAAGCCAGTATGGTTATGGCGAAGACAATCAGGGTTACAATACGGTAGCCTGAGTAGATGCTGAAATCGATTCCGAACAGGTGGGTACCGTCGATCGACACCAGCAGGGCACCGATCGCAAGGGGTACCCCGATATTTGAAATGGTAAAGAAGAAGGATTCGAGTCCGAAGAAATAGTTGCGGTTCTCATCGCTGGTCGAGTTCAGCGCCATGAGATACCGGTTGGTCCAGAAGAATCCGGATGCCGCGCCGATCAGCGTTCCTGAAATGATCAGGCCAACCAGGGTGATATCCTTGATAAACATCATCCCGGCCATCGACAGGCCGCTCAGCAGGATGCCGAAGCTGTAGAGGTGCGCAACCTTGAATCTTTTCAGCAGGAAGCCGTTGGTGAGGGAGGTGATGATGATGCCGGTATACATGGCAACCTGGAAAATGGCCACATAACTGGTATCTGCAAAATAGCGCATGATGTAGGCGGCCATAAAGATCTCAACTACAGGCAATACCAGGGCGTACAGCATGTTCGTGATCAGCAATACCCGCATATTATGGGGCATGGAGAGAAAAAAGCGGTATTCGGTGGTCAGCTTGTTGGGCATCGGGATTTGGCCTTCCTATATCAGGGTTGAAAGAATTTCGGAAATTGACAGACGGGCTCCGCAGATGACTTCGTCACTTGCCCCGTAATACATAACGATCTCATCTCCATTTATATAGTGTCCATTTGTAAACACCACGTTCCCGAAAAAGCCAGTTTTTTCGTAGGGTTGGGAAGGCTCCATGATCGGTTGGCTGCTTCGTGCCAGGACAATTGAGGGATCATGGATATCCAGAAGCAGGGCGCCCAGGCAATAACGATGGTCGGCATTGGCGCCATGATAAATCTCGAGCCAGCCTTTATCCGTCCGTATGGGAGCTCCCCCGGCGCCTACGCGTGCCGAGTCCCACATGCCGGGACGGGAGGTGGCAATGCACCGGTGTCCACCCCAATGGATCAGGTCGGGCGAGGAGGCCAGCCAGATATAGTTCCCGCCGAGCTCGGGACTGCTCGGGCGATGCAGGGCGTAATACTTGCCGTTGATCTTCTCATCGAAAATGGCGCAATCCTTATTATGAGGCGGGAAAATCATGCCTTCCCGACTGAATTTTTTCCAGTCTTTGGTCCGGATCAGCCCTACTCCAACACCGAACTCCGAAACCTCGGTAAAAGAAAGGCTATAGCCGTCTTCCAGGGTGGCTACCCGGCAATCTTCAATTCCAAAGCCCTCGAGCTTTCCTTTGCCGAAAATCGGAGGATAACCGGGAGCTTCCGTAAAATGCACGCCATCTTCGCTGCAAACCAGCCTGAGGTAGGAGAGGGTGGTGAGGTAGTCTTTTTTCTTGTAGTTGATAATCCGGGGATCCGAGGCATCCAGGTCGGGGTCTTCCGTATCGAAATTCAGGATTTCAATATCACCCTTTAAATTGTATACCGGAAAGCTGATCTTCCCTTCGATCTGCCGCGGCCTTTCCGCTACCCGGAGCAGCAGCCAGATCTTTCCTTCAAACCGAAAAACGCCGGGATTCAGGAGGCAGACAATCTCCATTCCGTCGATACCGGGCTTCAGATCGGCCGGGCGGAGCAGGGGGTTCTCGGGGAATCGTTTTGCAAGATCCATCGGAGGCGGTTAGGTGAGTAACAAACCTACCACGGATTAGGAAAACGGCCGTCCCGCCGGTTCCCGTTCTTGTCCGGTCGGGTGCAATCTGATCCACCTCATCCCCCGGCCCCTTCTCCCGCGCTCCCGTTGGTCGCGGGAGAAGGGGAGTCAGCTCCTGCCAGGCTTTGTGATCAGGCGGGGGTGAGGTCTACCCTGTCCGCTTGCTACGGTAGTCCGAGGGAGAGCAACCATACGTTTTATTAAACAGCTCGTAGAAGTGGGTCCTGCTTGCAAAACCGGTCTGGTCGATCACCTCGCTCACCGTCATCAGTGTTGAATTAAGGAGGATAGCCGCCTTGCTTAAGCGGCGCTGGTAAATCAGGCTGTGCGGCGTGGTTCCCAGAACGGACCGGGTCTTATTGTAGAGGGCCGACTTGCTGATGCCCAGTTTGTCACAAAGCTTTTCAGAAGAGAGAGTCTCGTCATCGATGTTCTCGTCGATGAAATTGAGGAGTCTCTGGAAGAACGGGTCAGGGATTTCTTTAACCAGGGCGGGATTGTAACTCTTCTTGCCGAAATGGCTCATGATACTTGCCCGTAACTGAAGAAGCCGGGTGATACGTACTTTCAGATGTTCGGGGTTGAAAGGTTTGGGTATGTACGAATCAGCCCCGGCCTTCAGGCCGGCAATACGGTCCTCAATTTCGGCTTTGGCAGCCAGCAGGATGATCGGCAGGTGACTGGTGTCGAAGTTTTCGCGCACCTTGCTGCACAGCTCAATGCCATCCATCTCCGGCATTACCACATCAGAAACAATCAGGTCGGGCTTCTCCGTAATCACCTTCTGATAGGCATCCCGGCCGTTTTCAGCAAAAATGATGTTGTAATCCTCCTGAAGGAAGTCTCTAAGCAGGACAAGAATCTCTGGGTCATCATCAATCACCAGGATCACCGGTTTTCCGTTTGACATGGAGGAATCTTCCATGTCCTGATCAGGGACGGCTTCATCCGGAAAGCCTGTTTCTTTGAGGTGATCGGCTGGTTCTCCTGACAGGATTACGGAACTGATCTCATGAACATCCGGGAAAACACAGGTGAACCGGGTACCTTCACCCGGCATGCTTTCAAAGCGGATGGTCCCTTTCATCAGTTCAACCAGCCCCTTGGTGACGGCCAGACCCAGCCCCGTGGAATAATATCCCGGAAAAGTGCCCTTCTTCCGGGCCGAGGACAGGCCAAAAGGTTCAAAGACTTTCTGCTGGACTTCCGGTTTTATACCCACCCCATTGTCCTGTATCTCAACGGTAAGGTCCTTGTTTTCTGAATGAACGGTAACCCTGACTGCTCCCCCCTCCCGGTTGTATTTTATGGCATTCGAGATCAGGTTTGTCAGAATGCGCTGGAATTTATCCGCATCGGTCCGGAAACTGAGATTAGGATCGGCAGCAATCACCTCACAGTGTATATCCTTTTGGCGGGCAAACAGTTCCAGGTCCGATATCACCTCATTGATCAGCTCAACCGGTCGGGTCTCCTGGATGTTCAGGGGTTCCTTCCCTTTCTCAAGCTTGCGGAACTGCATGATTTCGAGGACCAGTTTCTGCAGCTTGATGCTGTTATTGAACACTTTCAGCAGCCTCGGGTTTTCAGCTGAATTCCGCTTGTCCTCCAGCAAGGCATGTATGTGTGAGGAGATGAGAGTCAGCGGCGTGCGGAATTCATGCGCTACATTGGTAAAGAACTCAATTTTGTAACTCTGCAGTTCCTCTTCCTTTCTCTTCTGGAATTCCTGGAGCACCGCCTCTTTTTTCCGGGCTTCCCGCTTTCTGTAGGTGGTGAAGATCAGGACCTGGATACCGAAAAAGAGGATGATGTAACCCGATATGGCCCAGGAAGTTAGCCAGGGAGGAGCGCCGATCAGGATTTCCAGTTGCCTGATTGCTGACGACCAGTTGCCGTTCTCATCACTCACACGTATCTGCAGGGTGTATTTACCGGGTTTCAGGTTTGAAAAGCTGATTGGCTGGTTCTGCAGTTTGATGATCCATTCCTCATCGAAATTAACCAGCCGGTAAGAGATCCGATGCCGTTCCAACCCCCAGAAGACCAGCGGGGATACGGTAAATGAGATGAAATTCTCATTGTATTTCAGGTTCAGGCTCTCCTGGTGATTGATGCGGCCCGATAAAATGCCGTCGGCTCCGGGCTCCACCGCCACGTTCCGGATGAAAAACCTGTTAAGGGCAATGGGCGGGAAATAGGAGGAAAATTCTACCTGATCGGTTTGTATGATATCAACTCCCATGGTGCCACCTACATAAAGCCGGCCTGTCTGCCTGTCGAAAAAGGAAGCGCCGTCACTGTATTCAAAATTGATCAGACCATCGTTCGTGTTGTAATCCCTCACATTTCCCGTTTTTTGGTTTATGAGGGAAAGCCCCTGGTTGGTGGTCACCCAGAGGTTCCCCGTGATGTCAATCTGAATCGTATGGATGCTGGCGGAAGAGAGGTCGGGCTGATTTGCCAGCGCCGCCATCTGCACAGAGTCGGCAGATACTGCGTCAAGGCTGGAAAGGCCGTTGCTGCTCCCCACCCAGATCGAACGGTCACCTGCCGTAAACAGGGAAAGAATATCATCATTCAGGATCGTTCCGGGGATTGTGGAGGTGGAATACTGTGCGATCACCCTCTTGTTGATTGTATTATACCGGTACACACCCATTCCCCGGGTTCCAATCCAGATGATCCCCGGCTTTTCTTCGGCAAGCGCATACACAATCTGCTTCTGGTGGACAACCGAATCCGCATTCCGGTCAAGAATCAGCTGCTCGCAATGTACGGGCAGGGGATGGAAGTTCTTGTCGAACTCAACCATGATGACCCCATATCCGCTGGTGCCCAGGTAAATCCGCTGGTCGCTGTCGGCAAGGATGCGATAAACGGAGCCAAACGGCACCGGAGCTATCGTGTTAAAATCCCGGGGGAAATTCCGGATCATCGAATAGTCGGGCGAAAGGATATCGACTCCTTCCCCATCGGTTCCCACCCATATCGAACCATCCGGCCGCTCCAGAAAGGAGAGGACGGAATTGTTGCTCAATCCTTTTTTGTCTGATATTCTCCGGAGTAATTCGCCCTGGTTGTTGAAAATATCTATTCCCCCGCCCTTGGTTCCGATCAGGACATCTCCCTTCCGGGTCACCAGTATGCACCGTACAATCGGATAGGAGAGCAGATCGGAAGCGATACGCCTGTTAGGAAATTCCGTAAGCTTCAATGAGTACACGCCATTGCCGTCGGTTCCTATCCATAGAATATCCGGTTCCGATTCCAGGATGCTCAGGATTCGTGTGGCGATCGGGTTGTTTGTGATAAATTCCGATAACCGGTCCAACTGCTCAAAATTCCGGGTTGCCAAATTGAACCTGAAGAGCCGGCCCTTGTCGGTTCCGGCCCAGAGCTTACCTTCTTCAAGGGACAGGGCGAAAGAGGTAATATTGTCATCCGGAATGGTTAGTAGCTCAACCTGCCTGGCTTCGGGATCAACCATCAGGGCCGGACCGCTGCGCCGGGTGATCAGAATAAACGGTCGCTGACTGATGGTTGCTGAAACGGAAGAGGTTATTGACCCCGATCCGGGCAATTGAAGAATCTCGCTGAGATGGTTGCCTGAGAGCAACAAAAGCTGACCGCTGCTGGTAATACAATATGATTGGTGGCCAACCAGGTGGATCCGGCTGATGGTGAGGGAAGCCGGAAGCGAAACCTCATCGGGGATTATTTTTTCAAATTGTCCGGTGGTGCTGTCATAGGAGAAAATGCCCCGTCCGAGCACGGAAACCAGCGTACCGGCGCCATCGGAATACCCGAGGGTGATATCATTCTCATAGTTTAACTGTTCCGATTCCTGGGTAAAAAAGGAGGCAAACCGGTCATGTATGTTGTCGTACCGTGCAATCCCCTTGTTGGTCAACATCCAGATGGGTCCTGCTTTGGTGGGATATAGCTCGCGAATTACGTGATTGTGGATGGAACTGGGATTGCTTGCCGGGAGGTAGGTCTGAATAACGGTGCCATCGTAACGGTTGAGGCCGTTCCATGTGCCAAACCAGATATACCCTTCCGCATCCTTAACGATCGTATTCACTGCCCCGTTTGACAATCCCTCCCGACGGGAGATCGAATTAATATTGGTCTGTGATTCCGCGTCCGGAGAAAGTGCCGGCAGTAAGAGGAGTATCAGGATAAAGAACTTATTGAACATGCGAAAAACAAAATCAGATATCAATGAATTACTAAAGGTACGGCATAAAACCAGTATAATTTCAGTTTCTTTACCCAAATCATGGCGCTATACTTCGCATCCCTGAATTCAGGCAGCAATGGCAACTGCTACTATATTGGCAACAGCCGCGAGGCCGTCCTGATAGATGCAGGCATCTCATGCAGGGAAACGGAAAGGCGGATGGACCGGCTCCGGCTGCCCGTCACGGATGTCAGGGCCATCTTCATTTCCCATGAGCATACGGATCATACATCGGGTGCGGAAGTTCTGTCGCGCCGTTATCAAGTCCCTGTTTACATATCAGAATCCACGTATGGAAGCAGTAGGCTGAATATAAATGACTCCTTCAGGAAGCCGCTGCATGCCCATTCCACGGTCCGGATCGGTGACCTTTTGGTGAAGGCGTTTCCGAAGCGGCATGATGCCAGCGATCCGCTGAGCTTTACCGTCAGCTGCGACGGGAAAACCATCGGGGTTTTTACCGATATCGGGTCACCTTGTGAGAACCTCATTGAGCATTTCAGTCAGTGTAACGCCGCTTTTCTGGAAGCCAATTATGACGAGCAGATGCTGCTTGAAGGCAGGTATCCCTGGTTTCTGAAAAACCGCATCCGGGGCGACCACGGTCACCTGGCCAACCACCAGGCCCTGGAACTCTTTACCGCGCACCGGTCACCATCCCTGAGTCACCTGTTCCTTTCACACCTTTCCCGTGACAACAATGACCCGCAGCGGGTTCATGAGCTGTTTTCACAGCATGCCGGCGAGACCTTCATTGTCGTGGCATCCCGGTATGAGGAATCTGCCGTATATTGCATTTAAAAAGCAGCGCCTTGCTCATCCGGTCCTTCTAATCACACCCCCGTTTACCGGCTGCGACCACGGTGGACGGAGATTATATCGGGAAGGTAATCAGTGGTAACTGACATTAAATCAAAGAATTCTGATATGAAGAAGACTATTTTTCTCCTTGCGCTTATCCTTACGACAGGTTTTGGGCTGGCGAAAGCCCGGGAACCGAAAAAGGCAGGCACCCGGATCCCTGTTCTCGCCTGGCACAGCATCCCAGCCAGTGAGACCACGTTGGCGAGATATCAGGAAATGAAAGACGCGGGCATCACAACCAGCCTCAGCTTTTTCCCCGATATGGATGCTATGGCTAATGCCCTCGATGTCGCGAAAAAGGCCGGAGTAACGCTGATTGCGTATTGTCCTGAACTGAAAACGGATCCGGAAGGAACTGTTAAGCGTTTCAGGAATCATCCGGCAGTGGCAGCATGGATGCTCCGTGATGAACCCTGCCGAACCGATTTTGCTGATCTGACTGCCTGGACCCGACGGATTCGTGCTGTTGACGAGAAGCATTTCTGCTACCTGAATCTGTTCCCTAATTATGCCAATGAACAACAGCTGGGCACGAAAACCTATCAGGAGCATGTGGAACTGTTTGTGGAGGAGGTACCGGTCCAGGTTATTTCTTTTGACCATTATCCCGTCATCGGCGATTCGCTGCGGCCCGGCTGGTACGAGAATCTCGAGATCATTTCGGAGGCGGCGCGCAAGGCAGAAAAGCCATTCTGGGCTTTTGCCCTGGCTGTTGCCCACGGACCCTATCCGGTTGCAACGGTCCCGCAGATCAGGCTCCAGGTATATAGCGACCTGGCCTACGGGGCACAGGGAATCCAATATTTTACCTATTGGACTCCGGTGGATACACAGTGGGATTTCCACAACGGCCCGATCACAGCGGACGGAAAACGAACCGAAGTTTATGACCGGATCAGGGAGGTGAACAGGGAGATAAAGAAATTGTCAAAGGTTTTTCTCGGTGCGAGGGTTCTTTCGGTAACGCATACCGGAAACATGATCCCGGCCGGTACCAAACTTCTGGCACAACTTCCCGATCCCATCAGAATGTTAAAAACCGAGGGAAAGGGAGCGGTGGTCTCCGTCTTGGAAAATGGCGACAAAAATTACCTGGTAATTGTCAACCGCGATTTCCTCAGCCCGATGAAACTGACGCTCGAGTGCAGCCCGGAGGTCAAACGTATTCTCAAGGACGGATCGGATGTCTTGATTTCAGCCTACGCGAATACCCAGGAGGTTGATCCGGGTGATGCGGCAATATACCGCTGGGAAAAATAGGGGTGCAGGTGAATCGTTATTTTCTCGCAAGGACAAATAAAAATTTCTCGCAAAGCCGCAAAGGCGCAAAGAGAACGAAATCCCTTGCGTCTTTGCGACTTTGCGAGAAAGTCTTCTTCTACCGCCGCTGCGTGAGCTCCGCAATCGGAATTGTGATGATCCTGCCGTAAAGTTTTCCATACCGATAGGTCAATACCCGGAAGGTGTCGGCATCCTTGGGGATGCTGAGCTTCTCACCGGGTTTGTACAGTGTGCTGTAGTTATCGGGATAGGTGTTGTCGAAGGTGTAAAACAGCTGTAACCCGTCAACCTCGGTGCTGAGGCTGATAAGCAGGTTATTATTTTCGTCTCTTGATGTTTTGATGATGGCATCGCGGTAACTCACCGCGTAATTGATACCGGCCTGACCGAGCCTGGCCAGGTGTTCATCGGTGCGATCGAGAAATGAATCCCAGTCGCGGCTTTCCCGGGTCGACCATAATACCTCGGCCAGTGCGAATGAGCGCGGCCAGAGCATGTATTCGGCATGCCGGAAGGTGGGTACGCTCTCGCTCCACAGGTTACCCTGTCCGCCCAGGATGAGCGAAGCATCGATTCCATCGGGAACGGGCTCAAACTCATACACCTTCTTCAGCCTGAGCATGCTGTAGGTTGGCGGCTCGAGGGCCGGATCACCCTGGTAGAGGTCGAGATAGGCAAACTGATTGGGACTCATCACCACCTTGTGGCCGGCTTTGGCCGCAATGATACCGCCTTCCATCCCGCGCCAGCTCATGACGGCGGCATTCGGGGCCAGTCCGCCCTCCAGGATCTCGTCCCATCCCATCAGCTTTTTGCCTTTGACCTCAAGGATTTTCTCCACCCGCTTAATGAAATAGCTCTGCAGTTCATCCAGGTTCTTCAGGTTGTTCTCTTTCATGCGTTTCTGGCAGTCGGGGCATTTCTCCCAGAATCCTTTGTAGCATTCATCTCCCCCGATATGGATGTATTCAAACGGAAACAGCTCAGCCATTTCGGCAAAGACCTTTTCGAGGAACTCAAACGTGGTTTCGCGGCCCGGACAGAGGGAGTTGTCTTCGATTGTATAAAACTTACTTCCCGGATTTACCTTATAGGGCAACTGCGTGGATGAGAGCCAGGGATAGGTGGCGATGGCCGCCAGGCTGTGACCGGGCACATCGATCTCCGGCAGGATGTCCACGTGCCGTTCTTTCGCATAGGCGACCAGGTCGCGGATCTGATCCTGGGTATAGAAGCCGCCATACGTGGCCTTTTCTCCTTCTTTCGTCGGTTCGCGGTCCCACCAGAGGCCGGTCCGGGGCACCCGCCAGGCGCCGGTCTCGGTCAGCTCCGGCAGACTTTTGATTTCCACCCGCCAGCCCTGGTCATCCGAGAGATGCAGGTGCAGAAGATTGAACTTGTAGATCACCATCTCGTCGATCATCCTCTTAACCTCATCGATCGTAAAGAAATGCCGGCTCACGTCGAGCAGCAGCCCGCGCCAGCCGAAGCGGGGCTCGTCCTTGATTTCCAGAGTGGAAATCCGGCGATGGTCGCCATCGGGAAACAGCTGAAACATCGTCTGAACCCCGTAAAACAGGCCCTGGCTGGTTTTGGCAACGATCATGAATCCGGCCGGCGTGGCGGAGATCGTATAGCTCTGATCGCCCGGCTGGCCCCCGTCACTTAATACCAATCCGATGGAGGCGGTCTTGCTGCCTTTCCCCGGGTTTCCGGCGAGTTTCAGCTCAATGCCGGCCGGCAGCCTTAGCCCGTCAACCTTGGGTGAAACAACCCCTGTGCGTGACCTGATTCCGTCAATCATATAGATCGCAAGGGATTTCAACTCCTCCTTATTGTAGAACACCGGCATGGAATCGGTTAATTCAAAAAAACCTCCGTACTGCTCCAGGGATTTTGGCTGCGGGATAATGCTGATCGGAGGTTGTCTGAGAGAAACAACTGTCCGTGCCACTTTCATCACAGTCCGTCCCGGCATTTTTTCGACATCTTCAGCAGTGATCGGGTAGGTCACCACCGTTGGTTCTTTATCAATCTTGGGTATTTCGTATGCAAAGACCTGAATCTCAGTTATTTGTTCTGTTTTGTAAATGAGTTCAAGGTTCTTTACCACAGTTTTTCCCCGTTTGATTTCCACATCCTTAATCTGAACAGGCTGATAGCCAACAGTCAGGGCTTCAATGGAATAGATACCCTGCGGGATGTTCAGGATTTCGTAATTGCCATTCAGATCCGCCACGGCACCCGGACCGGGATTGTTGTTTTTTACGAGCTGGACATTGACGTACGGAATGTGTTGGCCTGTGCTTTTGTCAATGATCTTTCCGGTGAGTTTGCCTGTTTGAGCGGATAAACCAACCGGGCAGAGCACGGCTATCAGAATAAAAACAAATTTTCGGATCATGGTGGTGGGATTGAATGATTCTGAAAAGTTACGTATTATTTCCTACTAATCCACCTCCCCCCACGTCCCCCTCTACCGCGACCAACGGGAGTGCGGGAGAGGCACCCGGGTTCTTTCGGTAATGGGAAGAATAGGGGTGTAGGTGAATCGATTTTTCTCGCAAGGACAATTAATAATTTCTCGCAAAGCCGCAAAGTCGCAAAGAGAACGAAAACCATTGCGTCTTTGCGGCTTTGCGAGAATTTCTTTACGCGGCCCGGACAGAGGCACCCGGGTTCTTTCGGTACCGGGAAGAATAAGAGCGCGGGTGAATCGATTTTTTCTCGCAAGGGCAATTAAGAATTTCCCGCAAAGCCGCAATGACGCAAATACAACGAAATCCACTGCGACTTTGCGACTTTGTGAGAATTTCTTATCGCAACCCGGACGTATTATTTCTTTTTTCCCTTGGGGTGAACAGGGATAACAGAACCACCCCCAATCCTCCGGCTGCCCCCATTATCAGTCCGATAATCATTACGTAGTGGGGGATATCCGCGGGTATTTCCAGGTGTGTGGTGATTCCCAGGATTCTGGAGAGCCCTCCGGGAAGCATCAGCAGTTCGTCGTTAAAGATGGTGAGGACCTTCTCGAAGCCTAACAGGTCTACCAGTCCGCCGCCGGCTGCAAACAGGATCCCCTGAAAAAGAACCAGGATCCCGGCCGTGTACAGTTTGCCCAGGCGGAGGGCCTGTCTCATCGTGACCGCCCATGTATAATAGGCCCGGAGCACGAACAGTAGGAACAGCATGAAGAAAACCACGCGGAAAGGCGCCGAGGTCCAGAAGAAATGCCAGAAAGCCATCGGTCCGCGCCAGGCGGCGAAGAGCATTAGTAGGCCGGTAAATGCCACAGCCGGAGCCAGGAGGGAGATCACCTTTGAGGTTTTGTCGCAGACCTCCAGGTTCGCCTTAACCGGCGCGTTCAGGCCGATATACAGGACGGAGCAGGCCATCAGGGAAATCACGAAAACCGGGGCGGCGAAGGAGGTGAAAGTCGACAGGGCGAGCGTGAGGTAGGCAAAGGTGAAGAGGATGAGGGGTGCCGTGTCGGCACGTGCGCAGCTGGTTTCGCCGCTGCCCGAGGGGTTGACCACCCCGAACCAGAGCATCGCCATGGTGCGGCGGCCCCGGAAATCAGGCAGCCCCCGCTGTACCCTGGGATTGCCGAAAATAAACGCGGCCAGGAAGATCAGTCCCAGAATTCTTGCCAGCCAGACCATCGCATCCGTGCGGCCGGCGATTGTCGCTGCCACATTGGCTTCGCGAAAATTATAGGCAGGGAAATCAAGGTTGCCGGTATAGGCTTGTGTGTGTGCCTGTTCCGATGTTACATATTCCTTGCGGGCAGCCTGCCAGATATCTTTCTGCGAAGAGCCGCCCTGATCGAGCCATTTGTAGTAGCTCAGCATATAGTTCCGGAAATCTGCAAGCGTTGCAAACAGGTTCTGCTCATAGGCCACCGAGGAGAGGAGCCGGCTGAAGGGCTCCGGATTTCCGGCAGCCCTGCTGCTGACCGACCGCAGCCGTTCCAGCATGTTGCCAGCCTCTGCCACCGCCTCTTCGCCTTCCCGGATCGCTTCATCGAGATGATCCTTTGAAACCTGGTAGATATTGCTGAACACGGAGGGCGAACCCCCGACAATATCCCACTCAAAAATCCAGAGCATCGGCGGGGGCTCCAGACCGAGGGCCCGAACATCATATTTCGCAAACGGCCCGATATACAACCCTTTCTGAACCGTTGCATGGGAATTCAGCATCACTTCGGTAACCGTCTCATTCAACACGGAGTCTGTCCCGAAATTTTGCCCTACCCAATCCGAGGTTATTTTCCGGATATCCGCCTTCGGGTTGTTCACCAGCTGTCCCATGGCATACACGTTCAGGTCGGTCATCAGGTTAAACCCATGGAGCGGATAGATGGACAGCGGGCCGGCACGCAACGGTCCGCCCTCCTGGGTCCAGAGCCATACCCCATCGAAATGTTCATTTTTCCGTGTAAAATCGAGGAGCGCCTTCTGATAAAGCGGCCCCATAAAGTTCGGGAAGGCATTGAATCCCTCGAATTCCCGACGGAGCTGGAACTCGGCAATACGGCGCTGGCTCCCCTGCAGCAGCGTTTCATTGAACGGCAGCCAGGAATAGAAGTCGCCGCGAGAGTATTTCGTTGATACAATGAGATTTGGAGAGTGAATGTTTCCCAGGACCTTCTCGTAAGTCGCCGGGTTGGTGTGCATATCCCCGATCTCCCCGATACCCACCGACCAGCTCCGGAAAATGATCTGTTTGTTGTATTTCTCCGCCACCCCGAGGAAAGCCGTGAGCATCCGGTTCAGCGCGGTCTCACTGCGCACATCGAGCTGACTGTAATAATCCCATCCGGGCTTGTTGTAGATCGATCCTGCCTCGCCGATCCTGAGCATGATGCCGCTCACTTCGGGCATCCGGGTGAAAAGCTCTTCCAGCGCCACTTTATAAATGTCCCAAAAGCCATCCTTTTCCCCGTCGGGCGTTCCGTAATGCCTGGTTAGCCAATCTTCCAGCGGCGGAGTCAGCGCCACCATATCGGTATACAGGTATACCTCAATTCCTTTATTCCGGATTTCCTTGATCCATTTCCCATATCCCTCATGCAATGCCAGGTGCCGCTGCCGGTATCCGTCGGACTCGCTGTAAACGGCATCGGAGCCCTTCTTTTCATCAAAAGTCACCAGCTCCAGAAACGCCGGAAACACGATCCCGTTGATGCTGAACTGCTGCAGGCGGTTGAGGTACCGGTTTAATTCCGATCCGATCCGCTGATAGGCGGCCGGATTCAGGTAGGGCGGCTCCGCCAGTATCAAATCCTCGAACCGGTGCACGTTGTGCTCGTACCCGATTCCCCAGTTGGCCGTGTCGGGGAGAATTCCCACCCCGCCGAGATCGGCCAGCCGCAGATTCAGCGGCCGCACCCCAACCGTATCCCCCGACCTGAGCGCCGGCACCGCCGCTTCAACTCCGGGCTTGTCCTTAAACATTATACCCAGGAACCCGTTCACCGGTCCCGAAACAAGAAAGCCCAGGAATAGGGCCGTGAGGGTGAACAGGACAGAGATAATAGTTTTCTTCATGGACAAAGTGTGTATTGGTTCCAAATTACTAAAAGATTTGTATTAGTTAGATACTAAATCAGGATAGCATTTGTAACAGATTGATACCAATTGATTGTCATTGGAACATCAGAATGGGTGGTTTTTGGGTGTCTTTTCTATTGTTTAACCACAGTAGGCACATAGGGCACAATAGAATGGGTATCGTCACCACCTCACAAACTTAAGACTTTTCGTCTCTTGGCTTAATGCCAAAGAATCGATTGACCTGGCATCAAGGGTAAACCCTTCAAATTTGATCCGGTTATATGCAATAAATAGCCCCATTCCGTTCACAATGTTCGATATGACATTGGTATAATAATCAGACTGAAACTCCAGTGCATCAAGGTAGTCTGTCCATGGCTTGTCTGCATTCTGGAGAATAAAATTGATCTTCCCTATTTTTCTGTACGATACTTCATTTTTATCAGTTTTTGCCTTCATGATTTTAAAAAACAAATTTTTCGTCAGGAGGAATTCATGAATCGGCCCGATACTGTCGATCTGCCATTGAGCGAAATGGCCTATTGGATGTCTGTAACTGATAAGCTTGGGATCTGGTAAGTCTAAAGAGTCAAAATTTGTATAATTGACTTCGATGATAAATTCGTAATAAAATAGCGTGTCTCTGTACCATTGAGCGTAAAACGGTTTTGCTCCGTAAAGATCCATTGAGGTTCCACGAGCACCCGGAACAGGCTCAATAACTTTGGGCTTATAGGGAACGGTGGTTCGGGCAAATACCGATTGATTTAAGGAGGGAATGGTCATGTTGAAGACCAGGTAGAGTATATCGTTTTCGTAGAAGCTGTTGGGAATCAACAGGGTGGAATTCTGATACAAATAGTTGGGTGATTCCGGGAATAACCCGGGATTACGCGGGCTCTGTTCTATGGGAAAAAATTCACCCCGGGAGTGACAAAATCCATCGCCCGAACGTAATTCAACAAATACTTTTGCATCCGTGAAATACAAAGAATCCGGGTTCCTCACCATTTCGTCAAAACTCTTTTCCCCGATAAAAGATCTTGTAATGCGAATGCTATGAACAGACTCTTGAGGGGTTAGAATTCCATAAACAACTGGAACCGGATCCGCGTAGGAAATCGTATCGAACTCGTTATTACAGCCCGAAATAAGAATGGATAAACCACAAAGATAAACTACAATGTTTTTTTTACACATCTTACGGGTAAGGCTAGTTTATCATAGTTTATAACTCCCCATTCCGGTTTCCACCAATAATAGTTAGACAGGTCGTTGCGATTTCCCGTATAGTTTATTTTGATCCGGTAATCCAAATTAACTTTCGCCGTAAAGTACTCTGGCAAAATCCGATCCTTATAAGCCGGATTTATCCACCACTCAGTCCAGATACCTTGTCCGGTCCATGAAATCCTCGTAAATACAAATGCACCCGTCATTTTTATGTCGGTTCCCCAGAGACCACCGGGACCAAGGTATTGCTTACTATCGGGGGTTAACCATTTGTGATTAATGAGCCAGCGGAAATCGTTGATATTGGGCAGTCTCCATCCGGGCGGACAAATGCCGTTAATTGAATCCCGGCCATAATAGGTTAATTCGTTCCAAGTATAATACGCTGTGTAGTTATTATTGCCCGATTCATTACCCGTTTGAGAATAGTATTCAGGTATGTCGTTGTCTGTCGGCAGCGAGGATGGCTCCAACCGGTACCCGATTCTTAATTCCTCGGACATCCACCAGAAATTGTAGATGTAAGCCACTTTGTACCGGTTCCCATCCCGCTCATCCGTTATCACAGAATCTTTTATAATATCCCGCACAATCACAGAACAAGTTGCAGTATCCCTCAAGCCTTCAATGGATTCAATCTCCAGGGTAACTTTATAGATACCATTCCCGGGATAATGCCTGGCATACCGTGGGTCAAATGAAAAAGGGGTTTCCCAGATCCCATCGGATTCAGTGTCCCACCTGTAGCGCAATGTCAGGCCATGTTTCCTGAAATCCTCCATGTTAAACCCATCCATTTGAAAAACCGTCAATGAATCGCCTTCAGCCGGGAAAACACTCACCCGGGCCACCGGTTGAACAGGCGGTTCGGGTGAACAACCAAGCAGAATGACGATTAAAAGCATCAATACCATAACCGTACACACTGAGCAGTCTTTCGCTGAAGCCATGATTACCTAGTTATTCTTTTATGAATTTCATGGTAATTGGCTGGTCCCTTGATAGTAACTTTAAAAAGTATACTCCCACTGGAAGTTCTGCAACTGAAATGGCATTATAGTCTACACTCCCAGATTGCATTAATTGTCCGCTGACCGAAAATATTGAAAATGATTTTCCTTGAAATCTGTGTGAATCGAAATAAAGTTTGTCTGACGATGGATTTGGGAAAATATTGATTTTCTCAGAGTGCCCGGTATTGTTTACAGAAGAAACATCTGGGGAATACTCCCACCAACCGGAGTCATGACTAAACCGCACACCTGTTCCCATATAGCCTTTGGATCCTATGCCTATTCCAATAGCATACCATGCAGCATAACGACAGCTATCAATTTGTATCCAGGTATCGGTTAACGGGTGATACTCCCAAAAATCAAAAAGTATATCAGTACGATATTCTCCCAATCCAAAATATCCATAATTGCCTACACTAAAACCAACAGCATTAAATCTGGCTTGACCTGGTAAGTCAGCTTTCCGTGACCATTGATTTATTATCGGATCATATTCCCAAAATTCCTTGTAGTATTTATTATCTCCAAAGCCACCTCCTAAATATCCTTTACCACCGATGGAGAAACCCATTTGATCCAGTGCTCGCGGACCTGGATATTTTTCCATTTGTGACCATGCGTCCGTTGCAGGGTTATACATAAAAAATTTCGACATGGTATTAAAATACCCATTGGTACCAATGGAAAAGCCAACCAAAGTCTCACTACTGTATACAAGCCCGGAAGGCATATTAGCTTTTCTTGA
>Ga0154558_1056_pt1 | contig 29529 bp, 23 predicted proteins | sample RifGroF2_FD_105701 | JGI IMG/M metagenome (GOLD analysis project Ga0154558, IMG submission 105701) | Bacteroidetes bacterium GWF2_49_14 | reverse complement strand
CAACATATATGTTCTCTTTATTTTAGGATTACTCTGCTCCACGCTCAACTGGTCCCAATCCAATCTTAGCAAACTCTAACCACCTTCATATTCAGTAGCTTGCCGAGCTTCTCAATTCCTGAACCGATGTGTCCCACCCCCACGGCGCAATGGTGCGCCGGACCGTTGGAGTTCCAGTCCTCAACGAATTTCTTTGCCCCGATCGGGAACCGGTAGCGGCTGTTGGTGTTTCCGATCTCGAGAATCGGTCCGGGTACCGTTTCGCCCTCGGCAACAAGCAGCCTGAGCCCGCCGCCGGCTTCTTCCACCACCGAAAGCAGCGTGACAGGCCCCGGGCGTACCGACATCTCCACCGACAGGCCTTTCCCAACCTTTCCATGGAACACTTTCAGCGGCTTCACTTTTGTCTTGCCCGCAGCAATTGCGGTGTGACCGGGACCGTCGTGCCCCATCAGAACCAGGTCATCCACAAGATCCAGTGCATAATACTCCGTAAAGGATCCTCCGGCGCCGAAACTTTCCATGATCTTCATAGCCTGTACATTCTTCACCTCATATTCGCCGGCAACCGGGATACCCCGGGCGGTGAGGAGCGAACTACCCAGAATGATCGTGGCAATGGATGCCTCATTTTCGGTGCCGCTGCCTTTGTAATAGTAGGCCATCGAACCGAGACTGTATTGTTCCGCGAGGCGGTCGAGGGCTACTGAGGTGCGCGCCGCTTCCCTCAGATCCTCCGTGCCGCAATCGGACTGTATATCAAATTCATGCGCAAAAATCGCGAGCCGGTCGGCGATCTCATGTCCGGCAACCTCCCTGCGAAGGACCGTCAGCTCATCCACCTCCAGCATCTCGATGTGGCCGCCAAAGCTGACCAGGTGCTGGGTGAGATCGGAATAGACATCAAGCATGCCGCCGTAATAGTGGCCCATCAATCCCAACCGGTTACGCGCCATGGTATGAGCCACCTTTCCGGCCAGCACCCAATCCTCAACCTCCTGCCAGACTGCCGGATCTCCCTCGAGGGATCCGGTAATCTGATGAAAGGGAATGCCCGCGCGGGTGAAAACATTGGCAATCTCAGGGCCCGGACAGGGCGAGCAATATGCCAGCCACTCGCCGGTCATGGCGGTCCGGTCTGCCAGGTTGTTGAAGCTGTCGTAATCAATGGCCTTCCCGGGAACCAGGTTCAGGATGATCACCGGCACCCCGGCGCGCCGAACCACCGGCAGTACCGTGGAAGAGAGCGCATAGGTGGTGATGTAAAGAAATATCAGGTCCACATTTTTCTCCCTGAAAAGCCAGGCCGCATCCTGCGCTTTCTCCGGACTGTCAACCAGCCCGGCCGAAACAACCTCCGCGCCATAGCCGGTCATCCGGTTCTCAACGGTTCCGAGATACCCTTCCAGACGGGTTTTCAATCCTTCAAACTGAGGCCAGTACGTATCGAGGCCGATGCCGAACAGGCCGATGCGATAGGGGTATGTTGTGTTCATGAGCCGGGATTTGATAGTATGAATTACAATTTTACTTTTTTTTGATGAGAATATTAATTGTAGGAAAAACACTTATTTTGTATAAGACACAGATCTGAACAAAAACACCCATGAAAAAAACTCTCTTTCTAGCCTCCCAACTCCTGGCACTTGTGCTTCCGGTGTCGCTAGCCGCCCAGTCTGGCGCAGCTTCCAAGCCCTCTTCCACCAAAACTAAAACCGAAATCTCCACGCTGACGGTTGACCTGACGGATCAGCGCGCGGAGATTCCGACCGGGCTCTCAGGCATCTTTATGGAAGAAATCAGTCATGGCTTCGATGGCGGAATCTACGCCGAGCTGGTGCAGAACCGGAGCTTCGAGGAGGGGATCGTGCCCCCCGGGATGAAGCTGGTGACCGATGCCGAAGGAAAGCAGCGGATGGAGCTGGTGTCGCTTCCGGCTGGTGTACCGAAGGAGCGCTGGGAGATGCCCTGGCCCTGGAACGGCAATTGCGGCTGGGACCCCGACAGGGCTTTGGTGGGTTGGAGCCTCCGCAACAACGGGGATTCAAAGGCAGCCATGAAACTCACGGATGAATTCCCAATGAACGCCGCCTCGCAGCGGTCGCTCAAAATAAGCCTGCCAGTCGCCGGCTCAGCTTCCCTCATCAACAGCGGCTACTGGGGCATGGATATCCGGAAGGACTTATCCTATGACCTCACCTTTTTCCTGCGTCCCTATGATTTCGCGGGGCAGCTAACCGTCACTCTCGAAGGGGCCGACGGAAAAATACTGGCCACTCAAAGCCTTGCTCCGGTTAAAAAATCGGGCTCATGGAAAAAATACACATCGAAATTAACGTCCACTGCAACCGATCCGAAGGCCACACTGGTGCTTACTTTCACCGGAAAGGGCGCCCTCCAGGTCGACTGGGTATCGCTGTTCCCGCACTCCTGGCGGAACCTGCCCAACGGACTGCGGCCCGATCTGGCTCAGTATCTGGCTGATCTTAAGCCCGATTTTATCCGGTACCCGGGCGGATGCTACGTGGAGGGACTCTCCTGGGCCTCGGCGCCCGACTGGCGGACGATGGTTTATCCGCCTGAGGAGCGCCCCGGCATGTGGGGGTACTGGAAATACCGGTCGACCGATGGATTTGGATATCATGAGTTCCTCGAATTCTGCGAGCAGATCGGCGCCGATGCCATGTATGTGGCCTTTGCCGGCATGACCGTGCACCCCGACAATAATTGGCCGGTCGACAGTCTGGAGCCCCTGATTCAGCGGACCCTGGATGCCATTGAATATGCGATTGGACCGACCGACTCAAAGTGGGGCGCCCAACGGGCGAAAATGGGGCACCCGAAGCCCTTCCCGCTGAAATATGTGGAGGTTGGCAACGAGCATTATGTGGCCAGCTACGCCGATTATTACCTGAAATTCAGGAAGGCCATCAAAGCCCGATATCCCGATATGGTGGTGATTCTGAGTATGTACTGGAGCGGGCTCAACCGCCCGGTGATCGAGCGGGCAGGGGATGCGAATATCGATATGATCGATGAGCACGCCTATCGGGATGCCCAGTGGATCCGGACCAATTTCGACTATTTCGACCGGTACAAACGGACTCCGTGGCCGGTGTATGTTGGGGAATATGCCTCCCACCATGCGGAGGGCGATATGCTCTGCGCGCTCAGCGATGCGGTGTACCTGATGATGATGGAGAAGAACGGCGACCTGGTGAAGATGGCCAGTTACGCGCCTCTGTTCTGCAACGTGAACGACCGCAGCTGGGGGGTGAACCTCATTGAATATGATGCTTCCCGGAGTTATGCACAACCGGCCTACTATGTGCAGAAGGTGTTCAACGAGAACCGTCCCGCGGTAAGTTTAGGTACCAAACTGCAGACCGGGCAGCAGCCCGATACCCTGAAGCCCCTTTTGGGGGGGCGTATCGGACTGGGTTCGTGGCAGACCCAAACGGAATTCCGGAACCTGGAGGTTCGGGATGCAGTCGGCCAGCTCATCTATCGGGATGATTTTAAAGATTTGAACCACTGGGATGTGCCGGTTCAGGGCCAGTTTGAGGTGGCCGGAGGGGTCCTGAAGCAGACCGATCCCCGGATGGATGCCGCCCGCATGTACCTGAAGGATCTCCGCCTCGAAACGGGGGAGATCCGCGTGAAAGCCCGCCGCACAGCCGGTTCCGAGGGCTTCATCGTGTTCATGAACGTGCAGGGTAACGACCGCTTCTTCTTCGCCAATTACGGCGCCAACGGGAACTCCTTCCATGAAATGCAGTCGTGGGGCGCACCGGAGGGATATGCCTACAAACGGATCAGCAGCAAGCGGGGCTCCATTGAAAACGACCGCTGGTATGATTTGCGGATCGTGATTACCCGCGACAGGGCCGAAATGTATCTCGATGACCAGCTGATTTCGGCAGCCGGACTCATTCCGCTGGAATCCCTTTTCGCCGGGGCCGGGTACGATCCGGCAAAGAGTCAGGTTGTGGTGAAAGTGGTGAATTATGACCCGTTCCCCGTGGAAACGAACATCCGGCTCAGCGGCGCCAAATCGGTTGACCCCGGCGGCCGGCAGATCATCATCAGCGCATCCGGCCTCAATGACCGCAATAACCTGGAGCAGCCCACCCGCATTGTGCCGGCAGAGAAAATCCTGTCAGAATGCTCGAAGGATTTTACCGTAACTGTTCCTGCGTATTCGGTTAACCTGTTCGTGATACCGGTAAAAAAATAGTCAGTCACACCGCTAATAATCAATAGAAATGCAACCATTCTACCGCATTTTTTGCCTTAGCCTGATCGGGGTCGGGTTATTGGGGTGCGTGGACCAAAAATCAGACTTTGTTACCCTGACTCAACCCAAAATTGACCAGATCCGGATCACCGGCGGTCCATGGCAAGAGGCCATGGAACAGGACCGGGCCTGGCTCCTTTCCCTGGATCCCGATCGCCTTCTGCATCATTTCAGGAAGGTTGCAGGGTTTGACACAACGGCGCGCGAATATGGGGGCTGGGAGATGGAATGGCGCGAACTGAGGGGTCACTCGATCGGCCATTACCTCTCCGCTGCCGCCCGGATGCAAAAACTTACGGGAGATACGGTACTCCTGGAAAAGTGCAGGTATATCATCCGGGAGCTTGCCCGGTGCCAGGCTGCATTAGGGACCGGCTATGTGAGCGCCTTTCCCGATGAATACCTTAACCGGGTTGAGACCCTGAAGCCGGTTTGGGCGCCCTATTACACGCTCCATAAAATTCTTGCCGGTCTTACGGATGGATACATCTACCTCGATGACACTTCTTCCCTGCAAACCGCGCTCAACCTCACACATTACCTGTACAAACGGATCATTCCCCTCGGAAGGGAGCATTTCCAGAAGGTGCTTGAAAGCACCGAAGAGGGTGGCATGAAGGATGTTTTATGGGAACTGTATACCCTGTCGGGCGACACTACCTGCCGGGCTCTCGCCCGTGCCTTCCATCAGGATAGCTATTTTATCCCCATGCTGCAGAAGGAGGATAAACTGGCTGGCCAGCACAGTAACTCATTGATTCCAAATATAGTGGGCATCGCGAGGGAGTATGAGGTTACCGGCGATGTGAGCCGCCGGCAGATTGCGGAGTGGTTCTGGAATCAGATGGACAGGCAGAGAACTTACGTCACCGGAGGAACCAGCAACGGCGAGCACTGGAACTCGGCTCCCGGCCACCTCGAAACCGAACTGGGCCCCGCCTCGCATGAAACCTGCTGCACCTATAACCTGATCAAACTCTCCGGTCACATCTGGAGCTGGGATCCCGACGTGAAATATCAGGATTATATGGAACGCGCGCTTCTCAACGGGATCCTGGCAGCACGCAATTGCGAAACGGGAATGCCGATGTACTACGTTTCTATGGCGCCCGGATATTATAAGACCTGGAGCACCCCGGACTCATCCTTCTGGTGCTGCACCGGAACCGGCATGGAGAACTACGCCCGGATCGCTGAATACCTGTATGCAGTTAACCAGAATCGGCTCTATGTTAACCAGTTTGTACCCTCCGAGTTGGCTTATCCTGATCTGGGACTAACCCTGATCCAGCAAACGAGCCTGCCGAAAGGGAATGAGTTCAGCCTTACAGTCAGGTGCGATAAACCGGTCGGCCTTCAGTTTGCAATCAGAATTCCAGCCTGGACCGGTGCCGGCTATCAGGTCAGGATCAACGACAAGGAGCTTGAAACACGGCCTGCCCCCGGGTCTTACCTGTATGTAGACCGTACGTGGAAAAACCGGGACCAGATAACCATCACCTTTGCCCCTCACCTCTGGTACAGTTTGCTGCCGGTTAAGAACGACCATGTAGCCATCGGGTATGGGCCCATGGTGCTGGCCGCCCGGCTCGATTCGTTGGCTATTGACCCGAAACTGCGGCACCGCTATGGCCCCTATGACGGACTGCCGGTTGGCGCTCCCGTTTTGTCGTTCAGCACCAACGATTTTGAGCAATATATCAAACAGCCGGACCCCGGAAAACCTGTCTTCCGGATGAAAGACCTCATAGGCAACTCCATTACCTTCAAGCCCTTCTTTGAGATTCTGATGGAGCAATATGGCATTTATTTGCCCATTGCCCCGGAGGCAACAAGGTCGGAGGCTAGAATTGTGGATCCGGCCGTGCACGGGGGGTAGGGCAGAAGGCAAAAGGCTCAAGGCTCAAGGCAAAAGGCAGAAGTAAGGTAGAAGGATTAAGGTTTAAGAAATAAGGATCGCTAAAGCCTTAACCAGCAACCAGTAACCATTTCATCCCCGGCAGTACCTGTTATCGGGTGCATGATGAATCCATACGATTAAGTTCAGTATTCTTGTGGTATCAGTTGATTGTATAAATGGTCAACCGCCTGGCAGATTGAATCCAATTTTTCTTCTTTCCTGGAATTCTATTTCTTGTTTTTTGGATTGTTCGAGCTGTTTGAGATATTCGAAAATCAGTAATAACTGTTGATCTTGCTCAATATCCTTTCTCTGAATTTCTTCAATCAGCCTGAGAATTTCTGGGTGACTTTGAATCGCACCTCTCAATTTGGTAAAAATCCTGATAATCTGTATGTTAACTTTAATGGCACGCTTGCTGTTTAAAACACTTGACAGCATTGCCACTCCGGCTTCGGTAAATGCATTTGGCAACTTTCGTCTGCCACCCCATCTTGATGTGCCAATTTGGAACATCAAGTTTTTAAATTCACCCGGCGTCAGCCGGAACATAAAATCAGCTGGGAATCTATCAGGATTCCTGTTAACTGCTTTATTCAGGTCCCTGGTTTCGACATTATAAAGTTCCGCCAGATCGAAATCCAGCATAACCCGAACTCCCCTTAACTCATAGATCTTTGATACTACAAATTCATCGGGCAAAATTTCATTAGTGAGGTTTTCCATCGCGCTATGTTTTATTCAATGTTATAGATGCAAGAACCAGATCAAAATGGAAAAGTTGAATAATAAATTTTACAATAGCAGGGCCTTTTGGATTGCCCTTAAGGCAGAAGGCAGAAGGCAAAAATTAGTAAAAAGAAAAAGGTTTAAGAATCAAGTTATCGCCAGGGCGTAACCAGCAACCAGCAACCAGTAACCAGTAACCAGTACATCCCCGGCTTATTTTTCCTACCTTTGCTCCATCCCCCTTTGCTGTCCACAGAATTGTTTTGATTATGAAGCATTTCTACCTTCTATCCATTTTGGTTCTGGCAGGGTGTTCTTCTGATTTGGATATTAACAGCGGTCACCCGGCAGTACCTGTTATCTGGTGTGCGATGAATCCCTACGATTCAGTGCAGTATGTCAGGGTTCAGAAAACCTTCATCATCAATAAAAAGGGAGATTGGGCCAATTTGAATCCCGATTCACTTGAATATAATTCTGTGGAGGTGTTTTTATTTGGGAAAAAGGGAGATTCGGTAATCTGGACCGAACAATTTACTCAAACGACCACCAGTCGCGACACCGGTTTCTTCCCGCAGGGAGTTTACCAGGTTTTCAACCTGGATCATCCGCTTCCCATCAAGAAAGGCCCACCTGAGCGATATTCCTGGGGAATCCCCAATACAGACAGCCTGGTGCTGGAGGTCAGGATCCATGATATCGGATTGACGGCCAAGGCCACTGCTTACGTACTCAGGCCGGATCGTTTAATTAACTACGTGAGCCGGTATACCTTATATCTTTATGGGTCAAAACCCACATTATTCAAGCTAAGCAATGGTGGTGAAGCTGGTGGCGGAAATCCCAACGCAAGTTTCAACCAGATAGAATTCCGGGTTCATTATAAAGAGTATTATCCCAGCGGGTTTTCCACGCAGACGGTCTTTTGGAAGACCCATGAGGGCTTTGTAGATAACGAGTACTACCTGTATCCGATTCGTTTCTATAATCCATTGAAAATGAGGCTCCCGAAAAGCGACACCATACTGGTCAGGAGGTTGGACAGCATTGATATTGCTGTTCTCCGTCCCAACAAATTCTTCAACCACTATTGGGCAGTGAAGGATTATTGGGACGGAAGCGACCGGCCGCCCTTTTCCAATTTCGAAAACGCTTACGGGATGTTTTTTACCTATATCCGGGATGAATGGACCGGAATGCAACTTAATTGGCAGGCCCTTGATTCATTATGCAACGGATATTTCTACAGGGAGATGAAATTCAGGCCTTGGTAAACAATTTTCACCTATTCCCCGGACCAAACCGTTTCAATCCCACTAAGGATTTACATTTGGTTGCTTTGATTTCCTAAGGTGTTGTTTTACAGGTAATTTTTTCAAATTTTCCTTACGCTGCCTGAAGAATTCGCTCAGTGCTTTTTCTTCAGCCTCGGTTAGAGGCCCTTGTCCACCTATATAATCGACATCCAATTCTGTCTGCTTTTTCTTCATCCACCTAATTTACCTAAAATCGACGACCAATCCAATTCCATCTGCTTGCATTGATGCATGAAGTCAGGGTGCCATCCATCAATCTGGTTACGAAAGCAAGTATTAAGCTCTTATACCCGGTTAAGGTTATTAATTACAAAAGCCGCTATTCTATTTACGTTTATGGTAGCTTTCCCTCGGTTTACGCCATACTAGATCCGGGTGAGATACAGGATCCGGATTTTGAAGACATCTATCAGCAAATAGACTTTATCGCTCATTTTAAGGATTATCGTGCCAATCTTGCTCAATATTTTTTCTCTGAATTTCTTCAATCAGCCTGAGAATTTCTGGATGATTTTGAATCGTACTTCTTAATATGTTGAAAATTCTGATAATCTGTATGTTAACTTTAAAGGCGCGCTGCTGTTCAAAACACTTGACAGCATTGCTACTCCGGCTTCGGTAATTGCATTTGGCAACTTTCGTCTGCCACCAAAATCCCTGAAATTGGTTGTATATTCGGTGCAGAAGGCAAAGGGCAGAAGGCAAAAGACAGAAGGCAAAAATTGGTAAAAAGAAATAGGTTTCAAGAAAAAAGGTTTCGCCAGTGCTTAACCGGCAACCGGCAACCAGTAACCAGCCACCAGTCGCTCTTGTCATCCCCGCGAAAGCGGGGACCGCTTCACTCTAATACCCGCTTCGCATGACGCACCGCTCTATCATTACTCAGGTTCTTCGTGGCGACCCACCGCCCTACACTCCGTGGTCGTTCAAGTTTACGAAGGAGCCGCTGGAGATGCTGAAGGTGCATTTTGGCACGGATGATATTGATGCGGCCGTTGATAATCATATTCTCAACCTGGGTTCGGATATCGGGTTTTTTGAGGAGGTGCAGCCGGATCATTTCCAGGATGTGTTCGGGGTGGTGTGGGACCGCACCATCGATAAGGATATCGGGAATCCGGTGGAGCCCATACTGAAGGAGGCGACCCTCAAGGGGTATACGTTTCCGGATCCGCTGGATCCGAGGTTCTTTGCGGATATCGACGACTCGATCCGCCGGAAGCCCGACCTGTTCCGGGCGTTCCAGATCGGGTTCTCGCTGTTCGAGCGGGCCTGGTCGCTCCGGGGCATGGAGAACCTCCTGATGGATTTCTTTGTCAATCCCGATTTTGTACGCGAGCTTCTGGAGACCATTGCCGACTACAACATCGCCCAGCTGCGACGGGCTTGCTCCTGGGATATCGATGCGGTCTATTTCGGCGACGACTGGGGGCAGCAGCGCGGACTCATCATGGGGTCCGACCTGTGGCATGAATTCCTCTATCCTCCGATCCGGCGCATGTATAAGGCCGTAAAAAAAGAGGGCCGGTTCGTGATGATCCACTCCTGCGGCAAGGTCGACGAACTGTTCCCGTCGCTCATAGAAGCCGGGCTCGACTGCTTCAACCCCTTCCAGCCCGAGGTGATGGATGTATTTGAGATCCACCGCGCCTATCGGGGTAAATTGGCGTTCCATGGCGGACTCTCCATTCAGAAAACCCTTCCCTGCGGCACGCCCGAAGAGGTGCGAAGCGAATCACGCAAGCTGCTTAGAATGGGGCGCCAGGGCGGATATATCTTCTCGCCGTCCCATTCCGTGGAGGGCGATACTTCGCTGGATAATATCCTGGCATTTATCGATGAGGCCCGCAATCAATGAAGCAAAGCGTTATCTTAGCCTGAAATATCTTCCCAAACCATGAAACCTTCGAGATTTTTGCTGACAGGCGTATTCCTGATCTCCTCTTTTACGGCAGTTTTGCCGCAATCTAAAGTGACCGCCGTCAGGGTCGGCTCACGAATCGATATATCGATAAACGATAATTTGTTTACCCAGTATATCTTTACGGACGACGAGAAGTACCCGTTCTTTTTCCCGGTAAACGGACCCTCGGGATTCAGCGTCACCTCCATGCGCAATAGCCTCTACCCGCACCACAGCTCGCTTTTCTTCGCATGTGACCGTGTGAATGGCGGTAACTACTGGCAGGAGGGGCTTGAGCGGGGCAGAATCCGCACCCTCCGGGCCGAAATCCTGAATTCGGGCAAGGACTCCGTGGTGATTGAGAATGAGTGTATATGGTCCCGACCGGGCGCTGAGTCGCCCATCCGAGATGTTCGGACCATCACCATAACTGCTCCCTCCAAGGATTTGTATCAGATTGATTTTGAGATTCGTTTGGATATGCTGATGGATGTGAAGATCGAGAAAACCAACCACTCCTTCTTCAGTGCCCGCATGGCCCCCGATCTTTCAGTTGCCAACGGCGGTAAAATGGTGAACGCCGAGGGAAATCAGGGAGAACAAGGCGACACCGGAACTTTTGGAAAACGGTCGCCCTGGATGGATTGCTACGGTACCCGCAACGGCAAACCAGAGGGAATGGCCATCCTGCAGCACCCTTCGAACCCTTGGTACCCGGCTCCGTGGTTTACCCGCGACTACGGTTTCTTCTCACCCACTCCGATGTACTGGCCGGCCGATGAAGCCGCCGGAACCCAGCTGAAAAAGGGCGAAACGCTGAAACTCAGGTACCGGGTGCTGGTTCACAGCGGTGATACCGGCACTGCTGGCATCAAAGCAAGATTTAGGGAATTCAAAGAAAGTAAATAGGTAAGAGGGTTGAGATTTGAATTTAGAATTCCGAATTCCGAAATCTGAGATTCAAGTATGTTTGTTTTACGACAGAGAGCACAGCAAGTATCGAGCACTAGTCATCCCCGCGAAAGCGGGGACCTGTAATGATCGCCAAAGCACTTGTCATCCCCGCGAAAGCGGGGACCGGATCACCAAACAACCCGCATGAAAAGAGTACTTCTCCTCCTCCTCTCCACCCTGGCCCTCGGCTCCTGCCGCTGCGACGACCCCATCCTCATCGATATGGGGCCCATCCCGGACAGCATCCTGGCCCTGGTGCCCTATCAGGATGGGCAGGTTTATCAGTTCAGGCATTCGGCCGGGAAGGTTATCACCTATGCCGCGCACCGGGCATTGCATGAGGAGTATTTCGACTGCGAGCGCTGCTGCAAATTCCTGTACAAATATCAGGTTAATCAAACGGCTCTGGTGCCTGATTACCCGGTATTTACCCTGAATGTGCAGTTATCGAACCCCGATTCCTCCCGGCTAGAATTCTCAGCTTGGATGGGCCAGCGTGGATTTAATTTATCAATGAATCAGGATGATGGAAATCCTGTCGACCGTATTGATTCGGCTTGGATCGGAGAGCAATGGCATAAGGATGTGCTCCGCATCCGGAATAGTAATTATTTTGGGTTCAGCCGGGATTCAATCTATGCGGATACCCTTTACTACAATTATCAAAGCGGCATTCTGAAGATTGTCATGTCAAACGGCGAATATTTCCAGATCCATGAATAGACCGCTTACCCTGATTTTGGTTACGATTATCCTGGCATCCTGCGGCGAGGAGCATGCCCTCAAGGAGGAAACCCTCTGGTTCAGTCAGGAGAACCGGGCATGGATCGAAGCAGACGCGATAAGGCAGCCCTTCCTGATGACTGATGACAATGGGATCACCCAAAGCTATTCCATGAACTTCAACACCAGCTACTTTAACAAAGGCTGGAGCAGCTTTTTGGGAATCAATACCCACATGACCCATACGGAATACAGTTACATCGATTTCCGCTCCACATTCAGAACTTCATTTTCCTTTTCGCTTACCGCAGGATCGATGCCGGAAAGGGGAGATGTGGTTTATGCGGAGTTGAATCAGGTTGGTTTTCAATACGATCTGCAAAACAGAACCCTCGTCAGTATTGATTCTCCCTATGGCACCAGGTCGAAAACCATAACCGATGAAGGGTATGAAGAGAATGATCCGATCGGCTCAACCGTCGAAATATTGGATTCGCTGCTGCTTGGCGACAAAAAGTATCAGAATGTTCTCCATTTTTGTTTTAACGATTTCAGGGAAAGCTGGTATGAGTATACCCCGACGGATATCTATATTGCAAAAGGAATTGGCCTGATAAAATATACTGCGCACATAGGATTGTCAACGACCAGGAAATAATATCGGAATAAAACAGTAATGCTATGAAATTGAAAATCAAATTATTAGTGTTTATTGCCTCATGGGTGCTTTTTGCCGGCTCACCCCTGCATGCCCAGAAAAAGGCAGCGCCTATTTTTAAGGATGGGATGACTCAGATTGTTCCCGAGTTTAACAAGCCCGATGAGTGGATTATCCATGATCTGTGGGTTGAAACGACGTTTGATACCGATGGCGACGGCAGGCCGGACCGCATGCATGTGGATGTGACCAGGCCGAAGCAGACTGAGACTGAAGGGCTCAAACTTCCCGTAATCTATGAATCGAGTCCTTATTTTGCGGGTACCGGCACCGGAGACCTGCAATATTTCTGGAATCCGAAGCAGGAGCTGGGCTCTCAGCCGGAAGCCAGGAAAAAGTTTCCCCCGATGAAACCGCGGAACAACCGGCCGGTCATCTCCAAGGCACAGGTTGCCCGATGGGTGCCGCAGGGTTATATAGTGGTGCATTCCTCTTCACCGGGGACCGGACTCTCCCAGGGCTGCCCGACGGTTGGCGGCGACAATGAATCGCTGGCCCCGAAGGCTGTGATCGACTGGCTGAACGGCCGGGCAAAAGGATATACCACCCCCGATGGATTCGAAGAGGTAAAGGCTTATTGGACAACGGGTAAGGTGGGCATGACCGGCACCTCCTACGACGGCACCCTGCCGTTGGCAGCCGCCACCACCGGGGTTGACGGGCTTGAAGTGATTATCCCGATTGCTCCCAATACCTCCTACTACCACTATTATCGGACCAACGGCCTGATCCGCCATCCCGGAGGCTGGCTGGGTGAGGATATCGACGTGTTGTATGATTTCATTCACAGTCAGCCCGAGCATTGCGACTATTGCGATTCGGTTGTGAAGGTGGGCCAGATGCTTGCCAACCACGACCGCGTGAAGGGCGATTTTAACGACTGGTGGGCCGGACGGGATTATCTGAATGATATGGGCCCGATGAAGTGCGCCATGTTGATGGCCCATGGTTTCAACGACTGGAATGTGGTGCCAGAGCACAGTTACCGGATTTATGAAGCAGCCAAAGCCAAAGGACTACCGGTCAAGATTTATTATCATCAGGGCGGTCATGGAGGCGAGCCTCCGTTCGAAATGATGAACAAATGGTTTGCAAAGTTTCTGTATGGAGTTGAAAATGATGCACTTGAAGGCCCAAGAGCCTATATTGTCAGGGAAAATGCCGGTCGGGATGCACAGCCGGTACCCTATGCCGACTATCCGAATCCGGACGCTAAACCGGTGCAACTGTTTCTCACTGCAGGGGCACCCAAAGCCGGGGAATTGGTGTTGGTGAAGAAACCGGGCCAGGGAATTGAGAATTTCGTTGATAACTACAACCTCGCCGGTGCCGCCCTTGCACAGAAAAGCTGGTCGGCACAACGCTTGTTGTTTGTCACCCCGCCGCTGAAAGAGGCTGTCCACATTTCGGGGATTCCGCAGATTACGATCCGTTTGGCATGCAATAAACCCGCAGCCAACCTGTCGGTCTGGATGGTTCAGCTGCCGTGGAATACGGAACGCCGGGCACCCATCACCGACAATATAATTAACCGTGGATGGGCTGATCCGCAGAACTACAAATCATTGCGCGAAAGTGAGCCGCTGGTGCCCGATCAGTTCTATGAGCTGACCTTTAACCTGCAACCCGATGATCAGATCATTCCGGCGGGAAAACAAATCGCCCTGATGATCTTTTCGAGCGACAAGGATTTTACCCTGCATCCGGAGCCTGGCACGGAGCTGATGGTTGATCTGGACGCGACATCGATTACGTTACCGGTTGTGGGCGGGGCCGCAGCATATATGAAGGCAACAAGGGTTCAGTAAGAATGTTGAGATTCGAACACAGAGTGTTGAATTCAGAAATTGAGATTCAGGGAAGGGGAGAGGTGGCAGTGATTAAGTTCCAGTTCCCTGAATCTGATTTTCAACATTCGACACTCTGCGCTGGAGCCTCAACGTTGGAGCCTCAGCGCTGGAGCCTCAACTTCTGCATATTTCTGATTGCCCTTCTGGCCGCCCTGTTCATTCCCGCATCCGGTCAGGAAATCCTGCAAACCCGGAAAATCTGGGACCAGGCGCCGCATAATGCTTTTACCGACCTGGTTCGGTACAGGGGATCGTTTTACTGTACTTTCAGGGAAAGTGCAGCGCATGTGCCGAAGGGGAGGGCAGAGAATGGGAAAATCAGGATTCTTAAATCAAAAGATGGGAAATCCTGGAAATCCGCGGCTTTGCTTGAAAGTGAGCAGTATGATTTCCGGGATCCGAAGGTATCGGTTACTGCTGATCATAAACTCCTGGTTCTCATGGGGGGATCGGACTATACAACCGGGAAGTTGGGCGGCTGCCTGACCCATGTCTCCTTCAGCAATGATGGTAAGGAATTCACTAACCCAAAGCCTGTGTCGATTGAGGTGGGCATCCGGACGGATTTCGACTGGATATGGCGGCTTGACTGGCACAACGGGACGGGTTACGGGGTGGTTTACCAATGCAACCAACCGGATGGGCAGATCACCGTGCGGATGCTGAGTACCCGGGATGGAATTAACTATCAGCAGGTTTGCAACCTGGGATTGACGGGCATTCCCAATGAGGCAACCACCCGGTTTGAAGACGACCGGATGTATATGGTTATCCGGCGGGAAGGACCGGGTGCAAATGGTTTGCTCGGATCCAGTGATCCGCCTTATACAAACTGGACCTGGACCGATCTGGGAATGAAAATAGGGGGCCCCGAATTCGCCTTTTCCGGTAAGGGCCGCATTGCTATGGGAACCCGCTTGTACCGGTCATCTGCGGAGGGTGGCGTTAAAACCGGGGTCGTTTTCATGGACACGAACGGCAAAATCGAACGGATCCTCGACCTGCCCAGCGGCGGAGACACCAGCTACCCCGGAATGGTCCTCCACAAAGGAAAGCTCTATGTTTCCTATTACAGCTCCCACGAAGGCAAAACCTCTATCTACCTCTCAACCATCCAACTATAACCAGCAACCAGTGACCAGTAACACGAACATACCCACCCCAACCCCTCCCTCGACCAGGGAGGGGCTCAGCTCCGAAGCAACTTAAGAGCCCTAACCGGCAACCGGCGACCGGTAACCGGCAACCTCTTCTTAACCAGTAACCAGTAACCAGTAACCCATTCCGCCCATGAAACCCTCAATCCTAACCCTCTTCTTTGCCTTCACCCTCTTTTCCTGCACGAACAATTCCCCGGATCTGGGTCTTGCCACCCTGCAAGATGGCCGCTCGAAGGCGGTTTCCTCCCATGCCCCCGGTGGCAGCAATGCCGACCGACTTCAGTATATCCAGCCGGGTGAAACGGTTACGATTTTTGATGTTAAAGGTGCCGGGGTAATCAACCATATCTGGCTGACATTCAATGATGCACGGCCGAACTGGCTCGAAAAGACCGGCTCCGCCAAGCCGGACGACCTGGTAATCCGGATGTATTGGGATAATGCCACGGAACCGGCCGTGGAGGCTCCCATCGGCGATTTCTTTGCATCAGGATTTGGTCTTCGCAAGGAGGTCCGGTCCATACCGGTCCTGGTTGAAGGCGGCGACGGGTACAACTGCTATTGGCAGATGCCTTTCCGGACTGCGGCAAAAATCACGGTAACCAATGACGGTGCCAAAAGAGCCCGGAGCTTTTATTATCAGACCGATTATACGGAATATAAGAAACTTCCGAAGAATACAGCTTATTTCTGTGCCCAGTACCGTCAGGAATTTCCCGAGCAGCTGGGCCGCGATTATCTGATCGCGGATATCGAGGGCAGGGGACATTACGTGGGCACGGTGATGTCGGTTCGCTCGCGCAGCCCTTACTGGTTTGGCGAAGGCGATGCCAAATATTATGTGGATGGCGAACAAGAGCCCTCAACCTGGGGGACCGGAACGGAGGATTATTTCCTGAGCGCCTGGGGCTTTACCGAAAACCTGAATAATTATTCCGGGTGTTCCTATATGAGCAAGGGCGAAGAGGACCTGGGTGCCCGGTATACCCTGTACCGCTGGCATGTGCTGGATCCGCTGCGGTTCACGAAGTCCTTCCGGTTCGAGATCGAGCATACCGGCTGGATCTCCGCCGATGAAACAGCCACCGGCAAGGTCGACGGGCATGTGGAACGGGAAGATGATATGGCTACCGTGGCCTTCTGGTACCAGGAGGGACAACCCAAACGGTTTGCCCCGCTCCCTTCGCGTGCAGATCGGATTCTACCCAACCTCGAGACCATTATCGAGGGAAAAGATATGATCGGATCGGTGCGGAACTCCTCAGGAAAAGTGGAATTGCAGGAAGGGTACGACTGGACCGGCAGCGGCCAGATCCTGTTCAGCCCCTCAACGGACAAGGCCTGGATGGAAGTAGATTTCACAATCGATAAAGAAGAATATCAGGGTCTTATGTTGAAAATGAGCCATGCTCCCAATTATGGCCGGTACAAACTGTTCATCGACGGCAAGCCGATTGCCCGGGTTCCGATGACCATCGACTTTGACTTCTCCGATCCGAAAATCGAGGTAAAGGTGCTGGAACTCTATTCAAAAACGCTGGATGTGTATGACTATTACCTTGGCAGCGCCGCGCTGAAAGTGGGTAAACACACCATCCGGTTTGAACAGGCGGGCAAAGATGCCAACTCAACCGGCAACTTGCTGGGTTTTGATTCCTTCAGGCTGATGAAACGGTGGGATAAAAAGCGGGAGTCGCTGGGGGAAAATTCAGCAAAAGCGATAACGGCAAAATAAGCACAGAGGTTGTTGTCACAGCACCATTTTACTGTTAGGCAGTCCTCAACGCTGTTCAATAGTTGGCAATCAGCGATTCGTATGGAATGTTTAGTTTGTCGTGCAGCTTGCGAATCATGCTGATATTAAGTTTCCTTTTTCGATTCAGAATTTCCGAGACCCGACTTTTGTAGCCAATAACATCAGCGAGATCCTTTTGACTCATATCCATTTGTTGCATCCTGTACAGTATCGCTTCAATCGGATCGGGTGACTCTATTGGATAGTGTTCATCTTCGTACTTTTCAATCAGGATGGATAATACTTCCGCCTCATCTCCATCAGGGCTTTCAATGGGTGCATGGAAAATTTCCTCAAGCCTTTTCAAGGCCAGGTTATAATCATCCTCGGTTTTTATCGCTCTTATATTCATTTGATCAAATGTTATTTGCATCCACCTTGTCATATTCATTATGGGTTCCTATAAATCGTATGAAAACCCACTTTCTTTCATAATTAATATCCGCAATCAATCTGTACTTTATCCCACAAATATCGAAGACAACCCGCCCGCTTTTTAATATGCTAACCCTGGCATATTCATCTTTTATTTCATTAGGGCTATTCCATTGAGCTTTTGAAGCCTCTTTGTACCATATCTTTAAGTGCTGTTCCGAATCGATATTTTTTCCCCAAAAGTCCCTTAGGACCTTTTTAGCGATTACTCTCATGGTTTAAATTCCAACGCAAAGTTAATGAAAAGTTACCAAATTGGTAACTCAGATAATTACTAGCTGGCAAAAAGCTGTTTCCGCATTTTTGCCTGCTAAACTATAGACGCGTTGAAATTTGAGAAATGGAGAAACTGTACTAATTATTTTAGCTTCACTACCATCAGAACGGGACCTGAATTCTCATCCAGATTTTTTATGATCCGGATGAGTTCATCGCGTTTGTCGGGGAGAAGAACGGTTGAAGCCTGGAGGCAGTCGGTGAATCTGCCTTTGATGTTTTCCTCAATCCACTCAACCATTCCGGGATGAAGAATCAAAACCATCTTTTTATTTTGTAGGGTGATATAGTCTGACAGGAAGATCGGTCCGAAACCAAAAAGGTCGTTTTCTATGCCGATAGTCTTTTCGAACATAGGAATTCCGCACATGGAATTAGTTTGTACTTGTTGTCCTTTTCCTGTGCCTTTGTCAAATACAACAATAAACGGAGTTTCCTCCCGGGAACCTTCAATGATGATGCATTGCTTAGTTTCAAGAATGTTTGATAACGAGGTGTTTCCTGATATAATCCGGCTATGCAGGTCATCCCACACTGCAGGAGCCAGATTAAGAATCAGTTGCACCGGTTCCGGTTTGTAGTTGTCGGTAATTCTGAAGATCGTATCCTGTCCTTTTGACCAATAATGAATTTCACCGTTTAATTCAATAATTCTAGGTAAGGACCCTGTAAACATTTGTGGCGAACCTCCTTTAGGTGGCTTTTCATTTATTCCAGTCAGGAAACTGAGGTTTTTATCGAAAATCAACAGATCATAAGTTTTTTTTCCCTGAGAGGGTGGAGATCCGTTACACAGAACAAAATTTTCATTTTCATCAATCCGCACACCTCCAATCCAAAACAAATTTACATTCACAACATCTTGGTACTGTCTTTCTATCAGGCAATTGCCTTCGAAATCAAATAAAAGGAACTTTTTCCCTGAATTATCGCAAATCAACAGTGTGCGATTAGCATTATTTAGCCCGGCAACCAATGACCCTGTAAATTCCCCTGGCCCTTTGCCCTGCTGACTTATTTTCCGGATAAATGATCCGTTGCGGCTAAATAGCAACACTTCAAGAGGGTCGTAATTTAGAACGAGAATTGCCTCAAGGCCCACCACATAATTGTAGGAACCCGGTTTTATATAGGTCTGATTATCCATCCCGTGCAGTTGAATAAACTCCACGTCATCCGCAATCTGGCTCAGCTTAAAGGTGCCCCTGGATTTCAGGGCCTCGTCGATGTTGATTATTAGAATTCCAGAGGTGGATGATCGGTTGCAGGAACATGCCGCAAATGACAGGAAGGCAAGAAAAAGTAGTGACTGGAACGATTTCATTACTAATGTGGAAAATACCTGTAGATTTCCTTTCTGTGCATGATTCGAGAAAATTCAACTGAATCTTTCACTTTAAAAAGACCAATCCGATAATTATGGATTTAGTTTCTTATCAATCTCTTCTTTAGAAACATAGCCAGATTTTCGACTCTCTTTCATTGCGTTCAGCAATCCGAGATCAAGCATTTCCCCCTCTGACAGAACTTTACTCCTGGCGCCCAGTCGCTTGGCAAGGGCAATAAACAGTTTGATTTCTTCTTTATCTTCGGTTGAATGATGATTCCGTTCATAATCAGTTTTTTATGATCCAAAATTAGCATTTCCCCCTGATTTTTATCCGGACTCATCGGGTTAATTTTTATTGGTTATACTGATATGGATGCACAGATGGAATCAAAATGGAGAAATGTGCCCAGAAATTTCCTTACCCCTGGACTCTCAGGGTGACGGCCGGTTTACCTGGATGCTGGATTTTCAGAGGTGTAGGAAGAAGCCAATGGGCTTAAAAAAATTGGGCTAAAGCCCGGAGGCAGGGGTGGGATCCTGCAAACCCCTAGCTAAAGCTGAGGGGCAACATATAGGGGCTCCGTGCACTTGTCATCCCCGCGAACGCGGGGATCGCGTCCCCTAAATGTGCCGTCGGCCGGTGCACTTGTCAGGGGATTCCTGCCTTCGCAGGAATGACACGATTGGGCCAATGCCCCTTTTTCCTTATTTCCTTAAACTTGTGCCTTGTGCCTTGTGCCTTGCGCCTTGTGCCTTCTGCCCTGTGCACGCGGGTAAACGGGCGCCCACCGGGCGCCCCTACGGGGACAATCGCATCACGTTTTACGCGTCACGCGTCACACATCACGTTTTTTCCCCAATGAACTGATCTTCCTTATTCTTAAACATCACGTTAAATGTCGTAAGGCTTCCGTAGATCCGGGTAATGTATTGTTCCAGGTCAACCTTTTCCTCGTCGGTAAGGGCGCTGGCGTTAATGCGCTGCTCCATCACCCGGACCCGGTCGCGGATCATGACGATCTTGTGGAAAAAGGTCTCAATCGGTATCTCCTTTTCTTTCAGGGATTTGTCGCCCGGATACAGAATCATCTTACCTCCGGTCCACTTCTGGCCCAGCGGAACGGTCTGCTGCACATCGCTGAAGCGGGTGAGCACCCGAACCAGGCTCTTCTCGATATCTTCCCAGGAAACCAGGTCCTCGGGGGTTTCCACGGCTTCTATCACCTCCAGCCCCTCATAATCCCGCTTGATCAGCTTGACGCCATGTTCAATAAACCCGATCTCATACGCATCCGAACGAACCTGAACGATCACTCCCTTACCCATTTGCGGGTGCTTAACGCGGGAACCTATGCCTAAAAATTCTTTTGCCATATTATATGGTTATTTGTTATCAAATGACGCCTGACAAAATGGGTTTGGGGTTTAAGGTTTGAGGTATAAGGTATGGCAAAGGCGGCCTCATACCCCGGACCTCATACCCCGAACCCTATGCTTTAAATCATCCCCGGTTGCCCGGTAGCTTCCAGCACATTCCACCACAGCTCCCCGTTTATATCGATCTTTTTCCGTTCACTCACGGTGACAGGGATCGGGATAAGGGTGAATTCGTTGTTCCAGTGCCCGACAACAAAATCGGTTTTTCCCGACATGGCCGCATGTACGGCATTCTGTGCCAGCAGGCTGCAGAACTTGCTGTCGTTGGCGTTGGCTGCTGCGCTCCGGATATAGTAGCTTGGGTCGATATACCGAATCGTATGGGGGAAGCCGGCCGGCTTGAAAGCTTCGGTTATTTTTTCTTTCAGATAAATTCCGATGTCCTTGTTCTTTATATTTCCGGATGCGTCTTTCTCTTGTTTTTCCCCGCTGAAAAATTCCTGGCCCGCCCCTTCGGCCACTACGATCAGCGCATGATGCCGGTGTTCAAGCCGCTTTTTCAGCACATCGATAAAGCCATCGGGCCCATCCAGCCGGAATCTCATCTCGGGAACGAGTACGAAGTTCACCTCCTGAATCGACAGGGCCGCATGAGCCGCGATAAAACCCGATTCCCGACCCATCAGCTTGACCAGGGCAATACCGTTATAGGCGCCTGAGGCCTCATTATGTGCATTCCGGATCACCTCCCGGGCAATAGTGAATGCCGTCTCGAATCCGAATGATTTGTCGATCAGGTTGATGTCATTGTCAATGGTCTTGGGAACTCCCCCTACGGCAATCTTTAATCCCCTTTTGGTGATCTCTTCATGGAGGGCGTGCGCGCCCCGGAGAGTCCCGTCACCGCCTATCGTGAACAGGATGTTGATATTCAGCATCTCCAGCGTGTCAACCATCCGGGATACATCCTGTTCACCCCGGGAAGATCCGAGTACGGTACCCCCGATGTGAAGGATGTGGTTGACGGATTCCTTGGTCAGGTCGACAATCGCATGGTCATAATCGGGGATCAAACCTTCATATCCATACTGAAACCCGATAATATTCTTTACCCCGTAGCGGTAGTGCAGCTCCATCACCAGGCTTCGGATGACATTGTTCAGTCCCGGACAGAGCCCGCCGCAGGTGATGATCCCTACCTTGGTTTTGGATGGCTGGAAAAACAGGAACTCCCTGGGACCGGCCTTCTCAAAGGAAACCGGCGGTTCCCCCAGCTTGCAGTATTTATCATAGCTCGCCAGGGACGTATCATACAGCACGCGGTCATTGTCCGTCACAAATCCGAAAGACGGCCGGCACCGTATCGATTCATTAAGCGGCGTCATGGCAGTCGCCCTTCCCAGTTCCTTAACATCAAAATCTTCGGGTTTCATTGCTTGCTCCTTAGTTACCTCAAAGATAGAAAGAAACTGGAGAGCAGTAAGCCTGGTGTTACTGTTGATAACGTACCCACCCCAACCCCTCCCTCGACCAGGGAGGGGCTTGGCTCCGATGTTAGGCCGGTGCTCATACCCCCTCCCTGGTCGAGGGAGGGGGTCAGGGGGAAGATAGGTTCCATGCCCTTATTTTACCTGTGAAAATTTTCACACCCCTTTTCGCCGTACCTTGCATCCGGTTTTCAAAAGTTGCACAAAATGAACTACTTGGGTAATCCACATACATTCCACATCCCGGTAATGGGGATCGGATACTCTATTGATACTGCAGTTAGGGTAGCTCCATACGGCATTTCTTCCGTGATTTCCCTGGTCGATGATATCCTGATCGAAAAGATGCGGGAGTTTTACAGCCGGCAGCATAATATTCCTTTTGAGCCCATCACCCGAAGGATTAAGGATTTCAGGGCCAAGCGAATAACCTCCTACCTGAATCTTGTGGATCAGATTGTCCGTGAAAAATTTGAGGAAATTAAAAGATCGGCCATTGAAAAAAAGGAGGAGTTCAATAAGTATATTGAGATGCTGCCTGATTTTTCAACGATCAAACGTGAATTTAATGAGTTGATTGCCAGCAAGCCCACGGCGGCAGAGGTGAAAAGATGGGTACAGAAAAAATTGAGACCGGGATCTATTGATGTGAATATCATGACCAAGCTCGATAAGGAGAACTATTATCAGGGAGAGACGCTACCGCAGGAGTATAACGATGCACACGCAGCCCTTCGTGGTTTTGCCGAGAGTAACCTTGATTCATCAATTGTCTTGTCGGCCGGGATGAATCCCCGGCTCTATGCCTACCTTGAGAATTTTGACGATTTCTATCCCGATGCGAAGGGCTATATCAAGAAAAGAATTACGCTGAAAGTTAGCGATTACCGTTCGGCGATCATTCAAGGTAAGTTTCTGGCTAAGAAGGGGATATGGGTATCGGAATATCGGGTTGAATCAGGTTTGAACTGCGGCGGTCATGCATTTGCCACCGACGGGTTCCTGCTCGGACCAATCTTGGAGGCCTTCCGCAGTTCCAAGCAGGAGCTGGGGAAAGAGGTATACGAACTATGGATTCAGGCGCTTAAAACGAAGAACCGTCCGGTTCCCTCCACTGCCCCTGAAATCCGGATCACCGCACAGGGCGGTGTGGGCACCGCTGAGGAGCATGAGTTCCTGATCGACTACTATGATCTGGATTCGGTAGGTTGGGGCAGCCCTTTTCTGTTGGTTCCGGAAGCAGTGGCAATGGATGATGAAACTCGGGAACAGCTTTGCTCTGCCGGTGAGGATGAGGTTTACCTCAGCGGAATTTCGCCATTGGGAGTTCCGTTCTACTCGATGAAAGGGAATTCCAAGGATGCGGAGAAGGAGGAGCGCATTCGCCAGGGCGAGCCCGGGAGCCCCTGTCCTAAACGCTATGCCTGCCTCGATACTGAATTTACAGAAAAACCAATCTGCACGGCATCTCGCGAGTATCAGCAATTAAAGATCAATCAGCTGGATGAGGAAACAGTTACCCAGGAGGAATATCAGCAACGATATGACAATATTGTTGAGAAATCCTGTATCTGTGTTGGGCTCGGTACACCGTCATTATTGGCCAACGATCTGAATCACAGGGCTGAAGGTCCAGGGGTATCGGTTTGCCCCGGTCCGAATCTCGCCTACTTCGATCATACGGTAAGCCTTCCGGAGATGGTGGGACATATTTATGGCAGGAACAATGTCATCGAGCGCACCGACCGGCCGCATGTATTCATCAAGGAATTGAATATTTATATCGATTACCTGAAGAACAGGCTGGCGCCGAAGCTCAATCCGGCCAATCCAAAGGAGAAAAAGACGCTTGACGCATTCCGGGAAAATATCCGGGAGGGCATCCGCTATTATAAAGAGCTCTTCTCAGGAAAGATCACAAAGCTTCAGGGCCGCTCGGAGGAAATTCTCAGGGAGCTGGCTAAGAAGGAGGCGGAGCTGTCTTAGTTGCCGGCAACCTGTAACCGGCAACCGTTCTTCACCCCCCCTCCCAGATCCTCGTTCCCCTCCCGTTTTGCCGGATAATGGTGTAATGGTTTTTGCGGGCAAGCCTGAGCATTTTCCTGCGGAACAACCGGGGGTAGAAGTTCCCGATAATATTGCGGTTGTAAGACAGGGGTTCCACAATTCCGATCTGGCTTAATACTTCATACGTTGCGGAGGCGCATCGGATTCCGAAAAAGGCATAGTCGTAAGGTGTCTTTTCAATATATCCGACAAGGATCTCCCTGAGCTTATTGTACTTCTCATGCGAGAGCGGGATCTCAATGGTTGCACTTTTTTTGGTGACAAGACCATCCTCGTAATATTTGAGGTATTCCCAATAATAATAACCGGTGGGGTTATTGGATTTTTGAAAAGTGTGAACCCGCCTTTTATTGGAGAAGCCGATTTCGAGGGAATCCAATCCCAGGCTGACATGGCCGCCGAAAAGCCCGCCAACCTCCCGGTATTCCCTTTCCTCATGACCCGGTGCAGGGATCGAACCATATCGGAATATTACCTTGAGAATGTGGGAGGTATCCTGCGTGAATCCCGCAGAAATCCCTGTAACCAGGGCCAGTACCAGAATCAGTCTTTTGGAAAGCATAAAAGAACCGGGATTTTTCAGCTCTTTGACTACAATGCAGACGGAATGTTTATTTTTCTGACTTGAGTTTTATATCAACCTTTTGGTCTGTTTCCCCTTTGTACCAACTTCCACTGCCATCATGAAACTCGGGGTCCAGGTATTGGATCACGGTATCCTGAGGCAGGAATTTCCCATTGTCATCTCCGTCAATATCGGAAAAATTTACAGTAAATGTTTGACTGACAGGAAATCCGAAGGTTGAAACTTCGTATGTTCCGGCCGCATCACTATACGCCGTGTCATACCCCATTATTATTCTGATATGGTCTATCGGGGCATCCGTTTCCTCCGATGTGACGGTTCCGGTCAGATTGAATTTAGCCTCCGGTGTACCATATTCACAGGCGATATTTGTGCAGGCAATCCCGCATAACGACAGGAACCAGGCAATCACCGTATTCCACCTCCTGAAAAAACTCCTTTTTGTACCTCCCATACTTCATTCCTTTTAACCGGCAACCGGCAACCGGTAACTATTCTTAACCGGCAACCGGCAACTATTCCACAATAACCTCATCCGCAAACAGCCATGCCTTCCCCCCGGCTCCGTGGTGCCAGACCGGGCAGATGCCTATACTCTGGGCTTTTACTTTGACATACCGGGCTTTATTTCCCATAATCAGGGTGGAAAAATAGCGGACGCCGTCGGTCATGGTGCTTCTGTCGGGATAATTATCAATCACTTCCATCATCCTGAAATCCTTGCCGTCGGATGAGATGGAGAAGCTGACCTGGATCGGGTGGAAGATCCATACTGCAAGGCTCTGGAGAAATCCGGCTGTGATCCGGAATACCGGCATGGTACGACCGAGATCTATGTTCACCTCCATATCCTTGCCCTCAAATCCCTGCCAGCGTCCATCGGTATAATCAGCGCTGCCGGTTTTCCCGTCGAGCAGTGCCATCTTTCCGCCGGCAGTGTATTTCGCGGCATACAGCCCATCTGTCTCGCTTCCCGCATAATCCCTGCCGAAGGGCGGAGCGAGGTATTCCAGACGTATCATGGGTGAATTCGGATCCAGCGAGCTTTCATAAAAATTGACTGAAGCCGTTTCACTTTCAGCAAATCCGGTCTTGAAAGCCTTAGCCCGGATCCTGACCGACCGGTCGATCTCAAACGGTTTGTCGTAAACCGGAGAAGTCAGGGTGGGCTCGGCTCCGTTCAGCCTATAATGAATGGCAGCACCTTCTGACACGCAACCCATCTTTATCATCATCGACCGGCGGAACCAGACATTTTTGTACTCGATGTACGGCATGAACAGTTGTCCGGCACCTATCGGAGTCAGCTGATTTTCAGGCTCAACCGGGGTGGCTGAAGGCCGGTTTTCCGGTTCGCTTCCCCAGTCGTTCCCCTTGCCCGATCCAAAAGAAAAGCTGATTTCCCCGCCTTTTATGATATCAGAATATCGTAAAAACGAATTTTTATAATCCTGTCCATTAAGATTGGCCGATACGATTTCTTTCGCCTTTCCCCTTTCGCCTTTCGCCTTGATTTCGAAAATTTTACCATTGGGCAGAGAAATTGTTACCCTTTCGAAAACCGGATTTCCGATCACGTACTCATCGGAGCCCGGACAGACCGGGTAAAAGCCCATGGCGCTGAATACATACCAGGCCGACAGCTGGCCGCAATCATCGTTGCCACAAAGCCCATCGGGTTTAACGGTATAGAATTCCTCCATGGCCCGCCGCACGATTTCCCTGGTTTTCCCGGGGGCTCCCGCATAATTGTACAGATAGGGCATATGATGGCTCGGCTCGTTGCCGTGGGCATACTGGCCGAAAATTCCTTCGAAATCGGAGATGGTGTGTTTGGTTTTGGACTGGACCGTGAAGAAGGTGTCGAGCTTCGTGATAAAGGGCTGGTCGCCGCCAGAGAGACGGATCAGGTCGGGGATATTCTGGGGCACATAAAAGCTGTAGTGCCATGCGTTGGCCTCGGTGTAATCACCCTGGTCAAGCATCGAAACCTTGAAGGGATCGAAGGGCTCCAGCCAGCGTCCGTCGGCATATCGTGGCCGCATGAGCCCCGTTTGAGCATCATACTGGTTTCGATAGAACTGTGACCTGAGTAAATATTCCCGATAAACCGAGTCGTTGCCCAGCGATCTGGCCATCTGAGCAATGCACCAGTCGTCATACGCATATTCCAGCACCTTGGAGACCGAGTTGGTTGACATTTCCCGGGGTATATACTGATATTTCCGGTACTGGGCGATTCCCTCGATGCTCTGGGAACCGCTGGCAATCATGGCCTCAAGGGCTTTGTTTCCGTCGAAATCCCGGTTCCCCTTGAGCCAGGCATCGGCAATGACCGGCACTGCGTGGTACCCGATCATGCAATTATTCTCACATCCGGCCAGCTCCCAAACCGGCAGTAACCCTGAATGTTCGTATTGCTTCAGCAGGGTCTTGATGAAATCGGTGTTCCGTTCGGTGTCTGTCAGGTTAAACAGCGGATGCACAGCCCTGTAAGTATCCCAGAGGGAGTATACATGATAGTAATTGAATCCTTCACCCTCATGAACCTGGTGATCCATTCCCCGGTACTTTCCGTCAACATCGGAGTAGAGGTTTGGCGTGAGAAGAGCATGATAGAGAGCGGTGTAGAATATTTTCTGCTGGTCTGCCGTGCCGCCTTCGGCTTTAATTTTTCCCAGTTCGTGATTCCAGGCTTCTTCGGCATCTTGCACGGTTTCGTCGAAATCCCAGCCCGGGAGCTCTTTCTCCATGTTTTTCCTGGCGCCCTCGGTACTTACGGCCGACAAGGCAACTTTAACAAGGACCGGCTTGCCGTTTTTCTGATGGAATGAAAAGACGGTTTTAACCGATGAACCCCTGATTTCACCGGGGTTTTCGGTAAAAGGTTCTGAAAACCGGGCCACAAAATAAACATATTGATCAGGAGCCCAGCCTCTTGAGTGCCGTAATCCCTCGATCTCCGTATTGCTGATAATTTTCAGGTAACAATCTTCCTTCGGCTGGTCGCCTGCTCCGGAGATGTCATGCTCCAGGTCGACCAGAATCTTTGCCTCCTGGTTTTCAGGAAACGAATACCGGTGAAAACCAACCCGGTTGGTTACCGTAAGTTCCGCCTTAACCTGATAATCATCCAGGATCACCGAATAATACCCCGGTGACGCTTTTTCGTTTTCATGCCTGAAAGCTGACCCGATGCTGTCATTCCGGTGAACGCCGGAATCTCCTGCTTCAGTGAACGGAAGCAATAGAATATCCCCAAAATCCGCACACCCCGTCCCGCTCAGATGCGTATGCGAGAACCCGAGTATCCGGTCGTTGGAATAGTGGTATCCGGCGCAGCATCCCTCATTGTAGGTATCAGGACTGAGCTGGACCATACCAAACGGCATCGAGGGCCCCGGAAAGGTATTCCCCGTGCCGGCGGTTCCGATCATCGGATCCACCCGACTGATGAAATCACCCTGGGTACTCTGGCTGCATGATATAACCAGCGCTCCTAATAAGCACGATATGAATAAGTTCCGAAACATGGATTCAGGTCGCTCGATTACTGCAAGATACATGTTTTTCCCAAATCGTCAATATTTTTGACCGATGACCGACGACTGATGACCGATGAAAAACCAGCTGTCTGTCGTCTGTCGTCCGTCGTCAGTCATCCGTCATCCGTCATCCGTCATCCGTCATCCGTCGTCCGTCGTCCGTCATCCGTCATTTAACCACCTCCCACCCAAAATCCTTATACTCCCACTCAATCCGGTCGCCAAACACTTTTAGCAGGACGAATCCTTCCTCGAGGGTCCCGTTCGGACCGCCCCACCAGGCGGCAGAGACTGCACCCCCTGTAATGATATGCACGCCATCAACAATAATATCTTCCAGATAATGCTGGTGTCCCTGAAGGATCAGTTTGAGATTTTTTGACCGGAGTAATGCCAGAACTTCCTTGCCGTTGGTAATCACGCTGCCCGGGCCGTTGGTGTATTGGCCACCCTGTTCCCATTGGTTATAAACAGTTACGAGAGGAATATGCACCGACACTGCCACGGGTGTTTTTGCATCAACCAGGGCCAGATCATTTTTGAGCCATTCCATCTGTTCCGGATTGATCAGGCCCATATAGCCTCTGCCGGGCGTTTGCTCTATCGACTTAAGGATGATAAAGTGCCATCCTTTGTAATCAAATGAATGCCAGGGCTCCCCGAGATATCTTCTGAACATTTTGTCGCCATAATCGACGTCTGTGGTATCAATACTCCGGTTGTAGAAGGCGAATAGCTCGTGATTCCCAACCGTGTTGTGAACGGGCATCCGGAAGCCTTTCATCAGCCCATTATACAATTGATACAGGGAATCAGCCCGTCCCCGGGTCTGCCCCAGGGCATCCATGATCAGGTCGCCGCCGGTGATCACAAAATCGGGCTTAAGCGCATTCACGGAATCTATGGCCTGCTGAAATCCTTTTGGTGCTTCTTTGTCAGGAGTAACATGAATATCAGTGAGAAATGCAAACGTGAAATCGGGCTGCGCTGGTTTGGTGGCTGTGCAGCCTGTCAGAAGGGAAATGAAGAGAAGGAGGGGCGTGAGGAGTTTCATAGGTTACTTGTTACTGGTTACTGGCTT
>Ga0154558_1108_pt1 | contig 29764 bp, 26 predicted proteins | sample RifGroF2_FD_105701 | JGI IMG/M metagenome (GOLD analysis project Ga0154558, IMG submission 105701) | Bacteroidetes bacterium GWF2_49_14 | reverse complement strand
TGAAATCACCCCCCTGATCGCGGAGCACATCGAGCTTTCGAAAATACTCGAACGAGCCAGTAAAAAGTGGGACGGCGGGTATGTGATCACCGGCATGACCGGACAGGGAGACTCCTTTGTCATGCGGGATCCCTGGGGTATACGGCCGGCTTTCTGGTACCAGGACAGTGAAGTCCTGGTAGCGGCCTCCGAACGCCCTGTTATCCAGACCGTTTTCAATGTTCCTTCCGAATCCATTCATGAGGTTGCGCCCGGACATGCTATCATTGCAAAGAGGAACGGAAGCATAGGGGATTATGAGGTAAGGGAACCGCAGGTTCGCAAATCCTGCTCATTTGAACGCATCTATTTTTCACGGGGATCCGACAAGACCATTTACCGGGAGCGGAAAATGCTTGGAAGGCTGTTGGTTCCCCAGATTTTGGAAGAGGTTGACCAGGACATGGAACATACCGTTTTTTCCTATATCCCCAATACGGCAGAGTCAGCATTTTATGGCATGGTTGAAGGGCTGAATGACCACCTGGCGGATATTAAAAAAACAAAGATCCTGGCAGGGGTTGATCCGGAAGAACTGGAAAGGATTTTGAGGATGACCCCTCGCGTTGAAAAGATTGCCATCAAGGATGCCAAGCTCCGGACTTTTATCACCCAGGACCAGGACCGGGATGATCTGGTGGCCCACGTGTATGACATTACATACGGCACCGTGAGGCAGGGTGAAGATAACCTCGTGGTAATTGACGACTCCATTGTCAGGGGTACTACTCTGAAAAAGAGCATTATACGAATACTTGATCGGCTGGGGCCGAAACGGATCGTGGTGGTTTCATCCTCGCCGCAGATCCGGTATCCCGATTGTTACGGGATCGATATGGCCAAACTGGGGGATTTCATCGCCTTCAAGGCTGCCATTGAGTTGCTGAACCAGCGGGGGATGTGGGAAATTGTTCACCAGGTGTACCGCAAGTGCAAGGAGGATATGGCGAAACCCAAAGAGGAAATAGTCAATCATGTTAAGGAAATCTATGCTCCGTTCAGCATCAAGGAGATATCGGACCATATAGCCACGATGATTCATTCCAAAAGTATCAACGCTGATATCCGTGTGATTTACCAGACGGTGGATGACCTGCACCAGGCTTGTCCCGATGACCTGGGCGACTGGTATTTTACGGGTGATTACCCGACTCCCGGAGGCAACAAGGTTGCCAACCAGTCATTCATCAACTATTACGAGGGGAAAAACCAGAGAGGATATTAAACTATTCCTGTTTCTTGAGTTTTCGTGCCTGTTTGATTCCCTCACGAAACATCTGGGGATATCTTATCCTGATATGACGCAGGTTTAGTGGCCTGATCCTGAGCATATCGCGTATATAGGAAACGAAATGCCGGTGTGTTTTTTCCTCGTAAATATCTGAAATGGTGATCAGGATGCCGGTCTCCTCCACCATGCCGAATTCATCATTAACGGCGGTTCCGAAGTTTTTCATGGTTGGCGACAGACTCATATAGGAGTTGATCAGCGGGGGTATGCGTAACCCGAGCGTCCGTATTTCCCGCGACAGGATTTTATAGTCATCCTCATAGTTGCCGCCGTTAAAGATGGGTGCCAGATAATTCAGTTCGCCGGGCTTTATCAGGGGATTGATCGGTGTGGCCAGTTGTTCGGGATCCGGGAAATATTTGTTCATGAAATAGAGGATCATGTTCCGGCCTTCCGGGTCGTAATCGGTATACATCGTTACTTTCCCGAAATAGTAGCGGGCTTGCTCGTATTGCAGGCAGAGAGCCCCAAGGCCGTCCCATAGGTTGTCAAGAGCGAACATCCCTTTTCGCATCAGACGGGATGACTGGTAGAGCGGCTGAACAAACGAGCGGCCCAGCTCAATGGTGTAGGGCATGTATTCTTTCAGGAACTTGTCTGAGAAATGGAATAGATGGGAGGTTGCAAGATATTTGGATGCAATTTCCGGGTTGTCCATGTCGGTGCACATGATAAAACGATACCCGCCCAGGATTTCCTTCTCCTTGGGATCCCACACAATCAGCTGGCGATAGGGGTGATCCGACAGGTCATAATGATCGATATCCACCTCTTCGCCGGTCCCTCCCCCGGCGTCGCGGAAGGAAATCTCCCGGAGCCTGCCCACTTCGCGCATCAGGTTTGGGCACTCGGCTGCCGTAAAAGCGTAGATACGGTTGTGGCTGTAATTGGTGTCCCTCAGATATCTCTCCGGTGTAAGCTCGCTCTGGATCTTTTGCCGGCTGACACGTGGAGCGATTGGTTTCATTTTTCTGGTGCTAGAATTGGACAAAGCTATCGAATCAAAGGGCTTTTCCCATGGTATAGGTCAGTTTTTTAACATAAGCCGCCCAAGCTTCGGGACTTTTGGTGGAGCTGAAAGTTTTCCAGGGAATCGGCTCTCCAAACAGTATGGTCAGTTTCAGTCCTTTCTGCTTGAACATCTCGTTGGGCAGGTAGAGCATTTCAATATTATTCCGGATGCCGAGAAACTTCCTGAGATTGGCGATACGGTAAAAGAATCCCGATACGCGCCCGGAGATAAATACCGGCACTACATCGCGTTCGTGGAGAAAGGCTTTTTTCACAAATGTGCTCTTCCACTCCACGTCTTCAATGGTAAACCACCGGCGCCGGCTCACCAGCCCTGAGGCGAAAAATATAATCGGATCGTCCCCCTCAAAGGCACGCTGCATTTCAGCAACCTGGTCCTTGGCGTTTCCACCGTGCTTGTTTACCCCGATCATGAAGTTGCGCATCGGGGTGACGTTCATCAGCAGATCATTGGAAACACTTTTCGGATTCGGGCGGATCTGTTCGTGGATGGTTTTCACCAGGCACATTCCGTCGATCCCCCCAAGGGGATGATTAGAGGCGAAAATGAGTCTCCCGTCTTTTGGAATGAGCTCCAATCCTTTGATCTCAATCTTAATACCCATGTAATCAATGGACCGGTTGAGAAATTCATGGCCTGTGATGCCTTTGTTTTTGATGAGGAAGGCGTTGATCTCGTCCTGATGCACAATACGCTTTAGGTACCGGATGAAGAATTTCGGTAGCCGCTTAAGCATCCTGGCATCTTTCGATGCAAAAACTTTCTCAACATCAATGAGTTGAATTTCTTCTGTGCCGGTTTCTTCTGCCATAGATAGAGTTTTTAAGCTCCCTAAAGGTACAAATTCTCATGATAAACCGGCCCTGCAGCCGCTTTTGGAGGCGGCCCACCAAAAAGTTATTAACAGTGACCCTAAAAAAAGTGGCAAATAATGGGAAGAAGTGTCAGTAAGTGTTAATTTTATCGCAAAATAATAGGAAATGTCTCGGTTTAAAGGCGATCATTATTGTAAGGTTGACACCAAGGGAAGGATCCTTTTCCCGGCGCGGCTGAAGAAGCAGACTCCGTCGGAATCGGGTGAGGTCTTTGTGGGAAAGCTGAGCGCTTATGAAAAGAGCCTGATCCTTTATCCCGAGAATGTTTGGAATCGCCTGGTTGAAAGGACCCTCAGAAAGCTGAACCCCTACAATGCCCAACATGACCAGTTCCGGAGGGATTTTTTCCGGGACGTCATTGAGCTGGAATTTGATTCAATGGGCAGGATTCTTTTACCGAGGCGGTTCCTGGAAGTACTGAAACTGGATGCCGGTCAGGGCGGTGATGTGGTTCTTGCCGGTCAGGGTGACCGGGTTGAACTCATGTCGAAGGAGCGTTACCAGGGAACCGAGCTTGGAAATGAGGAGCGGAAGGCCCTTGCGGAAAATGTTATGGGAGAATTCACGTGGGATGATGAAGGATAATGAGCGAAACCGGCTATCACATACCTGTTCTGCTCAATGAAAGCATATCAGGGCTGGCCATCAGGCCTGATGGAGTTTATGCAGACCTGACCTACGGCGGGGGCGGGCACTCCCGCGAAATCATCAAACACCTTACCACCGGACGCCTTATCGGATTTGACCAGGATCCTGCCGTGCTGGGAAGGCTGATCGCTGACGATCGGTTTTACTTTGTCCAACAGAATTACAGATACCTCGCAAACTATCTCCATTTCCTTGAAATTGACCGGGTTGACGGGATTCTGGCCGACCTGGGAATCTCATCGGAACATATTGACAATCCTGAAAGGGGATTCTCCTTTCGCCATGATGCGCCGCTTGACATGCGCATGAGCCCGGGAATCAGTGAGTCAGCTGCAGGGCTCATCAATCGGGCCGATGAGAAGGAACTGGCACGTATTTTCAGGGAATTCGGTGAGGTCGAACAAAGCGGGCGCATCGCCTGGCGCATCACACAGGCCCGGCAGGCGGCTCCGATTGGGACTACGGGACAGCTCGCGGAATGCATTAAACCGCTGCTTCCCGGAAATCGCGAAAACAAGATTCTTGCACAGATATTCCAGGCCCTTCGGATCGCCGTTAATCATGAAATCGAAAGCCTCAGAATCATGCTTTCCCAAACTGCCGGCCTTCTGGCGGCCGGCGGCAGGCTGGTTGTGATCAGTTACCATTCTCTTGAGGACCGGCTGGTGAAGAATTATATCCGCTCGGGCACCCCCGAAGGCGGGGTTGAAACCGATCTGTTCGGCGTTGCACATGTTCCGTTCAAAGCAGTTAACCGGAAGGTTATCGTTCCGGATGAGCAGGAGCTAACGGTAAATCCACGGGCCCGCAGCGCCCGGTTAAGAATAGCAGAAAGAACTGAATATCAGGTTAATGTTTAAAAAAAAGCCAAAGGTAAACAAGGAGTTTATCCCGACCAAACAGGAGATCCGGGAGACGTCAAAGCTGACCGCCAAGGATTTGCTCGGAGGAAAGGTTCTGTCCCGCGACGGGGTGATCCGCCAGATCCCCTTTGTCTTTTTTATAGCCGCATTAATCCTGATTTATATAGCCAATCAGTATAAGGGCGAGAATATGATGGGGCAAATCATCGGACTTGAGAGGGACGTCAGGGAGCTCCGGGCTGAATACTCATCCACCGCGTTTGACAGGCAGAAACTGAGCACCCAGTCGGAAATCACCAAGATGATAAACAACCAGGGACTGCCCCTGCAGGAAGCAAAAACGCCTCCCTTTAAAATTGTCATGAAAGATTAACCGGATGGAAATCAAGAAGTCCATAGTATCCCGAATCGGTGTGGTCTACCTGGTGACCGTCATTGGGGCTATTGCCATCCTTGTCCAGATCATTTATATACAGACCGTGAACGGTGAGACCTGGCGGGCCGAGGCTGAGAGCATGAGCCAGAAGCACCAGCCGATCCAGGCGAACCGGGGAAATATCCTTGCAACGGATGAATCTCCTTTAGCCAGCTCGCTCCCGCGGTACAATGTGACGATGGATCCCAACAGCAGCGGCATGGATCCTGAAATGTACAACAAGCTTATGCCCGGGCTGACCGAAGGACTAAGCCGCCTCTGGCCTGAAAAAACTGCAGCGCAGTACAGCCAGATGATCACTAAGATGAAAGCGGCGGGTAAACACTATGTGATGCTGCATAAAGAGGCCACTTTTGCGGAAGCCCGGCTGGTTGAGAAACTGCCCTTGTTTTCCCTCGGACAATTCAAGGGCGGCCTGATACTGGAGCGTGTCAGTACCCGTGAGCGGCCCTATAAGTCGTTGGCAGCCAGAACAATCGGGTATCTTAATGAAGGTGAAACCGGGACGGTGGTTGGGATTGAAGGAGCTTTCGATTATTTCCTGAAGGGGCGCGACGGATCCAGAATGGTTGAACGGATTGGCGGAGGCACCTGGGTCCCGCTCAATACCGAGAACGAAGTCGATCCGGTTGACGGACTGGATGTGGTTACTACCATCAATGTCAATTACCAGGATGTCGCCCACACCGCCCTGAATGCCTGCCTGGTTGAACTCAAGGCCCAGCATGGCTGCGCTGTCCTGATGGAGGTCGCCACCGGGGAGATCCTAGCCATGGCAAACCTGGGGCTCGCAGCGGATGGGAATTACTACGAAGACCTGAATTACGCCATCTCCGAATGCGTGGAGCCGGGTTCCACCTTTAAGGTTCCTGCCATTATGGCTGCCCTGGAAGATGGCTATGTACAGCCCGGCGACCTCATCGATACCTACGGCGGAAAATTCATCTTGTACAATCAGACGGTTAACGACTCCCATGCAGGCGGCAACGGGGTCATCACAGTCAAGCAGGTGATTGAAAAGTCGTCTAACATTGGGATGGCCAGAATCATCGAGACACACTACAGAAAGGATCCCGAGCATTTTCTGGAACGCCTTTACGGTATGGGAATCAACAAGCCGCTGAACCTTGAAATCGAAGGCGGACAGGATCCCCGTATTAAAACCCCGGCCAGCAAGACATGGTCCATGGGAACCCTTCCCTGGATGGCCTTCGGATATGAGGTTGAGCTTACCCCGCTGCAGGTTCTCAATTTCTACAATGCGATTGCCAATGATGGGAAAATGGTGAAACCCAGGCTTGTCCGCTACCTGAAAAGCAATAGTCAGCCAATACGAGTATTTAAAACCGAAATCCTCCAGAATTCGATCTGTTCCGATGAGACCCTGAGAAATATCCGGGATATGCTGGAAGGTGTGGTGCTGGAAGGTACGGCAAAAAACCTGAAAAATGATTTGTATTCCATAGCCGGAAAAACCGGTACCGCTGTAATGGCACAGGGATCCAAAGGATACAGGAATGATGGGGGACAAAAAGATTACCGGGCTTCGTTTGTCGGATATTTCCCGGCCGACAAGCCAAAATACAGCTGCATCGTAGTAGTTACCAAGCCAAAGGGCGCCACCTACTACGGAAACGTGGTTGCCGGGGGTGTATTCAAGGCCATTGCAGACAAGGTTTACTCCACCAACCTCGATTTCCAGTCGACCCTCGCGCAGCCCAAGGATTCCCTGGTTAACAAGATTCCGTTTGTGAGCCCCGGAAACCAGGTCGATATCAACTTTTTACTGTCAGACCTTCACATTCCGTTCGATGGAGTTAAAAGGGATGATCCGTGGGTTGAGGTTCTTCGTGAGGAATCGAAGCTCAGGGTTGAGCCGGTAAAGCCGGAGCCGCACCTTTTCCCCAACCTGCTTGGAATGGGACTCAGGGATGTGCTTCCGGTCCTGGAAAATATGGGATACAAAATCAAGGTCAGGGGATCCGGCAGGATTTTCTCCCAAACCCCGGCAGCGGGAACACCACGGGATTCTGTGGGCATTGTTGAACTTCAACTCAGTGTTCTATGAAAAGGCTGCAGGAAATCATCAACGGTATCCAGGTCCTGGAACTCCGGGGAAATCCGGAGACAGTTATTTCTGGCCTGACACTGGACTCCAGGTCAGCCGGATCGGGGATGCTTTTTGCAGCTGTCCGGGGAACGCAGACCGATGGTCACCGCTTCATCCCCCAGGTCATCCTAGCCGGTGTCGCAGCAGTCCTGTGCGAAGAAATACCTGCAGATGCAAACCCGGATGTCGCTTTCATCAGGGTTGGAAGCGTAGCACAGGCAATCGGCCATATGGCTTCCGCCTTTTTTGATCACCCTACGCATCAGCTTAAGGTTGTGGGAGTTACGGGAACGAATGGAAAGACAACCATTGCTTCGCTCCTGTGGCGGCTGGCAGAAAACCTGGGTTATCCATCCGGACTACTATCGACGATCAGCGTCAGAATTCATGATGTCTCCTCGGATGCCACGCATACAACCCCGGATGCCATCACCATCCAAAAGAATATGGCAGCCATGGCGGAAGCCGGCTGCACCTTTGCCTTCATGGAGGTTTCATCCCATGCCCTCGACCAGGGCCGTGTCAACGGGATACGCTTCACCGGTGGGATCTTTACCAACCTGACCCGCGACCATCTCGACTATCATCATGATTTTCAGTCCTATCTGAAAGCAAAAAAACTATTTTTCGACCAGCTTCCCCGTGAGGCCTTCGCACTGACCAACTCGGAAGACCGAAACGGCTCCGTTATGGTGCAGAACTGTTCTGCCCGCAAATACACCTATTCCACCAAAGGCCCTGCAGATTTCGCTGTCAGGCTTGCAGAGCAGCACCTCGATGGCATGCAGCTGCTGATCAATGGCCGGGAATTCTGGACGCGCTTTGTCGGGCGATTCAACGCCTCAAACCTTGCTGCCGTTTATTCTGCAGCCATCCTCCTGGATTTTCGTGAGGAGGAGGTTTTAAGGCAGATAAGTCTGCTTACACCTGTGGAGGGAAGGCTGGAAACCATCCCGATTGGAAATAATTGCGTCGGGATTGTGGATTATGCACATACGCCCGATGCACTCGAAAATGTATTAAAAACCCTTCAGGAACTGAGGGCAAAAGGTGCCCGGATTATCACGGTTTTTGGAGCAGGCGGGGACCGTGACCGCGGAAAGCGGCCACTGATGGCTGAAGTGGCATGCCGCTACAGCGACCAGGTGATTATTACTTCCGATAATCCGCGCACCGAAGATCCCGATCAGATTATCGGGGAGATCCTGACCGGTGTTCCGGCCGGAAAGGCACGGAGCGTCATCAGTATAACCAACCGGCATGAAGCTATCAAAACCGCTGTGGCGCTTGCCCGTGAGGGCGATATTATTCTCGTCGCCGGGAAAGGCCATGAAACCTATCAGGAAATCAACGGGGTTAAGCACCACTTTGATGACCGGGAAGAGCTTAAAGGACTGACGACCGATGACGGACGACCGACGAAAGGCAATAACCGGCAACCGGTAACCGGCAACCGGCAACCAGATAACCAGTAACCTATGTTTTACGCATTGTTTTCCTGGCTTAAAGAGTACGACTTACCCGGAGCGGGGTTATTCCAGTACATCTCCTTCCGGTCGGCAATGGCGCTGATTACCGCTCTTTTCCTGTCAACCATGATCGGGAAGAGGATGATCAATTATTTAAGAGTCAAGCAGGTAGGTGAATCGGTGCGTGATCTTGGCCTTGATGGCCAGATGCAGAAGGCCGGAACTCCCACAATGGGCGGACTGATCATTCTGGTTGCTCTGCTTGTGCCGACCATTTTATTTGCCGAACTGAACAATGTTTATATCATCCTGATGCTGGTAACCGCCATCTGGCTTGGTTTTATCGGATTTCTGGATGACTATATCAAGGTGTTTAAAAAGAATAAGGAAGGACTCGCAGCAAAATTCAAGGTGGCTGGTCAGGTGAGCCTTGGGTTGGTTGTCGGGCTGGTGATGTTTTTCCAGAAAGATCTGGTCATCGGGGAAAAGATACCGGTTTTGACCTCAGAAGTTCTTACCACAGACAGCATTGTCCACACGGGAAGTCCGGAAGGGACCACCATTAAATATGAGGTTTGGAGGTCAACCACTACCACGATTCCATTTGTCAAGGATAATGAGTTTGATTACAAGTGGCTGACCCGGTGGATGGGTGATCATGACGGCAAGTGGACCTGGGTGGTTTTTGTGCTTCTGGTTATCCTGATCATCACTTTCATCAGTAATGGTGTAAATATCACGGATGGACTGGATGGCCTGGCAACCGGAACTTCAGCCATTATCGGGTCAGCGTTGGGAATACTCGCCTATGTATCGTGCCATTATGAAATTGCCGATTACCTGAATATCATGTATCTCCCGAATTCCGGTGAGCTCGTGGTTTTTATTTCCGCTTACATCGGGGCTACAGTAGGATTTCTCTGGTACAATTCCTATCCGGCGCAGATTTTCATGGGCGATACGGGGAGCCTGGCCCTGGGCGGGATCATCGCCGTTTTTGCGGTGCTCATCCGCAAGGAGCTGCTGATCCCGATTCTCTGCGGCATATTCCTGGTTGAGAATTTCTCCGTGATCCTGCAGGTGGGCTGGTTTAAATACACGCGAAAGCGCTTTGGCGCCGGGCGGAGGATTTTCCTGATGTCGCCGCTCCATCACCATTTTCAGAAGAAGGGATACCCCGAGGCGAAGATCGTCACGAGGTTCTGGATCATTGCGCTGTTGCTGGCAGTCATAACCATTGTAACACTTAAAATCCGATAGGTGCCTGAAACAATAGCCATACTGGGAGCCGGTGAAAGCGGCGTTGGATCAGCCATCCTGGCGAAGAAGCAGGGGATGCGGGTGCTTGTTTCAGATGCCGGAAAGATCAAGCCTGAATACCAGCAGACCCTCGAGGAATATGGGATTGAATATGAAGCGGGCGGGCATACCGAATCGAGGATTCTGGCTGCCGATAGGGTGGTTAAGAGTCCGGGCATTCCCGACAAGGTTCCGCTGATCAAAAAACTGCATGAGGCGGGAATCCCCGTGATCGCTGAGCCGGAGTTTGCTGCTCCTTTCACAAAAGCGCGTCACATCTGCATTACCGGCAGCAACGGAAAAACCACGACGACCCTGATGACCTACCATATTCTCAGCAAGGCCGGCCTTAACGTGGGCCTTGGCGGAAATATCGGGAAAAGCTATGCCCGCCAGGTAGCGGAGGAGAACTTCGATGTTTATGTACTGGAGATCTCCAGTTTCCAGCTCGACGGCATGTATGATTTCCGGGCCGATATTGCGATCCTGATGAATATAACCCCGGATCATCTCGACCGGTACGATTACAAGTTCCAGAATTATATCGACAGCAAGTTCCGGATACTCCAGAATATGCGTCCGGAAGACTATTTCATCTATTGCGGTGACGATCCCGTTACCCGCGATGAACTCTCAAAACGAACCATTATTCCGATCCAACTCCCCTTCGGTTTCGACCGTGAATACCGGCCGGGAGCCTGGGTAACTCAAGAGCAGTTTAACATCGACATTAATAACAACCCGTTCAATATGTCAATTTTTGATCTTTCAATGCAAGGTAAGCACAATGCCTACAATTCCATGGCCTCCGGGATTGCATCGCGCGTGCTGGATATCCGCAAGGATACCATTCGTGAGAGCCTGACTGATTTCCAAGGTGTTGAACACCGATTGGAGCCGGTCATCAAAGTGCACGGCATCGAGTTTATTAATGATTCAAAGGCAACCAACGTGAATTCCACCTGGTATGCCCTTGAGTCAATGAAAGGCAAGGTGGTGTGGATCGTTGGCGGTATTGACAAGGGCAATGATTATTCAATGCTCTATTCGCTTGTCAGGGAAAAAGTTAAGGCCATTGTTTGCCTCGGCAAGGACAACACGAAGATTCACGAGTCCTTCTACAATGTGGTGGATACAATCGTTGATGCCGACAGCATGGAAGAGGCTGTGAGAACTTCCTACTATCTGGCAGAAATAAACGAAATCGTATTGCTTTCCCCGGCCTGTGCCAGTTTTGACCTGTTCGAAAATTATGAAGACAGGGGGAGGCAGTTTAAAAACTCAGTGAGGAATTTGTAAATGTTACATGTAATTGGTACGAGGTATTGGGTTTGAGGTGTAGGGCCGCCCTGATGCGACCATATACCCCGAACCTTAAACCCCGAACCCCAAATCGTACATATCAGATGCGCAGTGTTTTGCAGATGTTTAAGGGCGACCGGGTGATCTGGGTCTTGCTGGTACTCCTGACGGTGTATTCGGGGGTTGCCGTGGCGAGCTCGGTGGCGTCGCTTGCCTACCGCGACGGAGGGGATGTTACCATTCACATCATCCGTCATATTGCTTTCCTGGCGGTAGGCTGGGGGATTATTTACATTGTACACCTGATCCCCTATCGGTTTTACAGCATTTCTGCAACCATTCTGCTCCTGGCATCAGTCGGCCTGCTGATATTCACCCTGGCCAAGGGAATGGTCCTCAACGACGCGGCCCGCTGGATCAAGATTCCCGGCACCGGTGTAACCTTTCAAACTTCGGACTTTGCCAAGATCGCACTTGTTATTTTTGTGGCCCGCTTCCTGAGCAGGAACCAGACAGAAATTCAGGATTTTAAAAGAGGATTTTTGCCGGTCCTGCTTGTTATAGGCGTTGTCTGCGGTCTCATCCTGCCCGAGAATTTCTCCACCGCATTCATCCTCTTTACCACCTGCCTGGTGCTTTTGTATATCGGACGCGTCAAGGTGAAATACCTGCTGGGCCTGGTGGGATCCGGGGTTTTGCTGGTTGTGGTTTTCCTCCTGATTGGCCGTATCACAGGGGCGAGCACGCGTGCAGAAACCTGGCAGAACCGGATCGAGCACTATTTCAGCAAGGACGACACGAGCGAAGCGCACTTCCAGTCGACCAAGGCGAAGATTGCAATAGCCAACGGCGGCATGTTTGGCAAGTTTGCCGGGCACAGCACTCAGCGGCGCTCGCTTCCGCAGGCATATTCCGATTTTATTTTCGCGATTGTCATCGAGGAGTACGGGTTTATTTTCGGGGCTCTTCCCCTGATATTTATATACCTGATCCTGCTTTACCGGGCAGGAGTCATAGTGAGGAGGTGCGACCGTACATTTCCTGCTTTCATGACTATCGGGCTGATGATCGGCCTGGTGATGCAGGCAATGGTCAACATGGGGGTATCCTCAGGATTGCTGCCGGTCACGGGCCAGCCGTTGCCCTGGGTCAGCCGGGGGGGGACATCCATCTTATTTACGGCCCTTGCCCTGGGGATCATACTGGGCATCAGCCGTTCACTGGAAGAGGAGGCCAAAGTTGAAACCTGATAACGTGCAACGGATCCTTTTCACCGGCGGTGGCACGGGCGGGCATATCTATCCGGCTGTGGCCATAGCCCGCGAGGTTCAAAAGCTTGCGCCGGATACGGAGATTCTCTTTGTCGGTGCGTTGGGTAAGATGGAGATGGAGAAAGTACCGCGCGCCGGATTTAAAATTGTCGGACTCCCGGTTACCGCATTTCACCGGAGCCTGACGATGAAAAATCTTCTCTTCCCTTACAAGCTGCTGATGAGCCTGGTCAAGGCACGAAAGATCGTCAGGGACTTTAATCCCGATCTGGTTGTTGGCACGGGAGGCTTTGCATCCGGACCGGTCCTCAGGGTGTCAACACAAAAACATCTCCCGGTCATCCTTCAGGAACAGAACGCTTTCCCCGGGGTTACCAACCGGCTCGTGGCAGGAAAGGTGAATCATATCTGCGTAGCCTATCCCGGGATGGAAAAATATTTCCCCAAGGATAAAATAGTCGTCACGGGTAATCCGGTCCGCACCGACCTGGTTCTGCCCGCTGACCGCCTCGCCGCAGCTTTCGGATCATTCGGGTTTAGCTGTGAGGTTCCCGTTATTCTTGTAATTGGAGGAAGCCTCGGAGCCAGGACCCTAAACCATTGCATGGCTGCAGCTGCCGGGCGGCTGGCCGCCGCGCCCGTGCAGATTATCTGGCAAACGGGCACCAACTTTGTCGCTGAGGCAAAGGCAAGCGTCGAAAAAGCCGATGCCAAAAACATTCGCGTGCATGACTTCATCTATAACATGGATGAGGCCTATGCAATAGCCAGCCTGGCAGTTTGCCGGTCGGGAGCCATTACCCTCTCTGAGTTGGCCGTGGTGGGGAAACCTGCCCTTCTGGTACCCTTTCCGGCCGCGGCAGAGGACCATCAGACTAAAAACGCAAAAGTATTTACCGAGGCCGGCGCTGCACAGATGATCAGCGATGCCGAAGCCGGTAATAAAATGATAAACAAGATGATGGAATTGATCGATGACAAGCGGGCCCTGGCAGAGATGGCCAAAAACATGACAGCCCTCGCCAAACCTGATGCCACCCACACCATCGCCGACCTTGCCCTTAAACTCCTTAATCGTAAACCGTAAATCGTCAACCGTAAATCTTCACCATGGTACTGGATCGCATCGAACGAGTTTATTTCCTGGGAATCGGAGGCATCGGAATGAGTGCCCTGGCTCGATTTTTCCGGAGCCTGGGGAAGGCTGTTGCGGGATATGACAGGACCTCCACGCCGCTGACGCGTGCCCTGGAATCGGAGGGAATATCGATCCATTACGAAGACAATCCCGACATGATCCCGTTTGCGGTAACCCGGAACCAGGGTGAGCCCCAGACGCTGATCGTTTACACGCCGGCAGTTCCGAAGGACATGAAGGAACTGTTGTTCCTGAATGAGGCCGGCTTTGTATTGCATAAGCGTTCGGAGATTCTCGGCCTGATTACCCGATCCTACGACAGCCTGGCCGTAGCCGGCACGCACGGCAAATCCAGCGTCACCGCCATGATCACGCAGATCCTCATTGAATCGGGTGCCGGATGTACTGCTTTTCTTGGAGCGATCAGCAAGAGCATAAAAAGCAATTTGACACTTTCGGATACTTCGCGATTTGCAGTCGTGGAAGCAGATGAGTTTGACCGGTCATTCCTACGGCTCGATCCTTATCTGGGTTGCATTACCTCAATGGATGCCGACCACCTGGATATTTACGGCGATTACCCGACCCTGGTTCAAGGCTTTACGGACTTTGTCAACCGGATCCGAAGGGATTCCAGCGTGGTGATCAAAAAGGGACTTCCCCTTGTGCCGGATCCCGGAAGAAACCTAACACTTTATTCATATAGCCTTAACGAAACCGATACTGATTTTCATGCGCTGAATATCCGCCAGGCGGGACTGGGATACAGTTTCGATATTGCAACCCCCGAGGGAGCTATTAAAGGCGTTGTAACCCGGGTGCCGGGAATCACCAATGTTGAGAATGCCGTTGCGGCCGCTTCACTTGCCATTTTGGCGGGAGTCAGTGCCGAAGGCATTCGCTCGGGCTTGAGGGCGTTTGAGGGAATCGTCAGGCGGTTCGATGTCAGGTTTAACCGGTCGGGCGTCGTTTATGTGGATGACTATGCACATCATCCCAATGAGATCAGGGCTATTGTCCAGTCGCTCAGGCTGTTATTCCCCGGGAAAAAGCTTACGGGCATTTTTCAGCCGCACCTCTATTCCCGGACCCGCGATTTTGCAGCCGGTTTCGCTGAAGAGTTGAGCCGGCTTGATGAGCTTATACTTCTTGACCTTTATCCGGCGCGTGAGAAGCCGATTCAGGGGGTTGATTCGAAATTGATTTTCGACATGGTGTCCGGAATTCCCAGGCAGATGTGCAGCAAGCAGGAATTGGCGGGTCGTCTGCCCGGTCTGGATATCGAGGTTTTACTTACCATCGGGGCCGGTGACATTGACCAACTTAGTGATCCGATCGTTAAATATCTGGAAGAGAATGTGGCGTAAGATCCTGAACATACTATCCTGGGCCATCCTGGCTGCCTATCTCGGTGTTAGCCTCTGGTTTACCGAGGGGCATCTGAGACAGCAGACTTTCAAGGCAGTGCGGGTGATCGTGTCCGACAGCCTGGAGAGCAGGTTCATTCAGGCCGCTGACGTTACAGATATTCTGTCCGGCAAGGGCATCCGGATCGTTGGAAGCCAGATTGAGTCACTCAACCGCGATCAGGTTAAGTCGACTGTTGAAACGGTACCTGGTGTTAAGGATGCCGTGGTATACAGCACCCCCGGAGGAATTCTTTTCATTACGGTCTGGCAGCGCAGGCCGGTCATGCGTTATGTCAGCACTTACGTGTCTTTTTATATCGATTCCGAGGGAAAGGAGATGCCCATTTCCGACCGTTACTCTGCCCCAGTCATGATGGTGACCGGAGCTGGGGATCATAAATTTCTGATAGACAGTCTTTTCGAAGTGGTTAACTATATCATCAGGGATCGTTTTCTGAATTCGCTGGTCAGCGAAATCCAGGTTTTCCCTGACCATACGCTTGAGCTGGTGCCGAGAGTGGGTGATAACCGGATATTCTTCGGAAATGCCGGAGATTATGAGTGGAAGCTGGCCAAACTAAAGGTTTTCTATGACCAGGCACTCCCAAATGTAGGATGGGATAAGTATTCAAAAATCAACCTCGCCTACAGCAACCAGGTGGTTGCCAGGAAGTGGACGAAGGAGCAGCGGATGGAAAGGGATTCGATACGGATGGTGAGGGATACTCTTGGAGAAGGCGAAAGAAAAAAGGCGAAAGAAGAAAGAGAGATACAAGATAATTAGACGATAAGATAAGATCAGATATGGCTAAGAAAGAGATTATTTCGGCGATTGACATCGGGACCACGAAGATTGTGGCGATGATTGCGCAGAAGACCGAGGATGGGAAGTTTGAGATCCTGGGTTTGGGGAATGCCCCCTCGAGCGGAGTGAAGCGGGGTGTGGTGGTGCATATTGACGAGACGGTCAGCGCCATTGAGCTGGCCAAGGAGCAGGCTGAAGAGAAAGCCGGTTACCGCATGGGTGAAGTGTATGTCGGCATCGCAGGGCAGCACATCAAGAGCATGAAGAACCGGAACTCAAAATATATCGATAACGAGGAGATCAGCCAGGGGGATGTGGATTATCTGCATGACCAGATGTCGCACACGCCGCTGGATCCGGGCGAGGAAATTCTTCATGTGATGCCTCAGAGTTACATTGTTGACTCTGAAACCGATGTAACAAAGCCGGTGGGTATGTCGGGCCGGCTGCTTGAGGCTAACTTCAACCTGGTGATCGGGAAAGTTGCTTCAGCGAGAAATATCAGCAAATGCATCGAGCGCGTGGAGCTTAAGGTGAAGAAACTCATTCTTGAGCCGCTGGCTTCTGCAACAGCCGTTCTGACCGCCGATGAGCGGGAAGCCGGCGTTGTGCTGGTTGATATCGGTGGCGGCACCACGGATATCGCAGTCTTTTATAATGATGTGGTGAGGCATACTGCCGTTATTCCATTCGGCGGCAATGTCATTACCAACGATATCAAGGAGGGGTGTTCGATTCTCCTGAGGCAGGCTGAGGCGCTGAAGGTTCAGTTCGGATCGGCCATGGGCGATACGGCGGCCGACGACAAGGTGGTGACCATTCCCGGCATCAGCGGGCGTGATCCGCGTGAAATTTCTTTCAAGAACCTGGCTTACATCATCCAGGCCCGCATGGAGGAGATCCTTGATGCCGTTGCCTTTGAAATAGACAATTCCGGATACGCCGAGAAAGTAAGTGCCGGAATCGTGGTGACCGGCGGCGGAGCCATGTTGAAGAACCTGCCGCAGCTCATAAAATTCAAGACCGGATATGATGTCAGAATCGGGTATCCGAATCAGTTTCTGGTTTCCGAATCCGATGAGGAGCTTTTTCAGCCCATGTATTCCACCGGTATCGGACTCATCATCGAGGGCTCCTATGGCGGGGCGACTCACGGATCCCGTTCCGGTTTCACATTCCGTAAAAAGAGTGCAGGCCAGGGCGTTGGATCAGGATTAAAGGAGAAGATACAAAAAGGGTGGAGCAGTTTTTTTAGCGACGATACTAATCGGTTTTAACCATAAATCTCACATTATGTTTGAGGATGTTTACCAATTCGATTTACCCCGGGGATCTAAATCCATTATTAAGGTTATCGGGGTTGGAGGCGGCGGAAGCAACGCTGTCAACCACATGTACCGCCAGGGTATCCGTGGGGTGGATTTTGTCATCTGCAATACCGATAACCAGGCCTTGCAAAGCAGTCCGATTCCCAACCGGGTGCAACTGGGCAAGGCCCTGACTTTCGGTCGCGGAGCCGGCAACGAGCCGGGTAAAGGCCGTGAATCAGCACTGGAGAACCTTGACGATATCAAGAACTTTCTGTCCGACAACACCAAAATGGTTTTTCTCACCGCCGGGATGGGCGGGGGTACCGGAACGGGAGCAGCGCCGGTCATTGCAGAGGCTGCCACTGAGATGGGTATCCTCACAGTGGGTATCGTAACCCTTCCGTTTGCCTTTGAGGGACAGAAAAGGTGGAACCAGGCTGTCGAAGGGATCCGGAATCTTAAGGACCATGTGGATGCCCTGCTCGTGATCCACAACGACCGCCTGCGGGATATCTACGGCGATCAGCCCCTGTCGGTGGCCTTCGGTCATGCAGACAATGTTCTGGCGATGGCGGCAAAAGGTATCGCAGAGATCATTACGGTTCACGGATATGTGAATGTTGACTTCGCCGATGTCAGAACCGTGATGGAGCGAAGCGGCGTGGCAATCATGGGATCCGGGGTCGCTGAAGGTGAAAACAGGGCCTACCAGGCGATCAGCAAAGCGCTTATTTCTCCGCTCCTCAATAATAACAATCTCAAGGGAGCGCGGAATATCCTGCTGAATATATCATCTTCCAAAGAGCAGGAAGTGCTGATGGACGAGATTACCGAAATCATGGATTTCATACAGCATTGCACGGAGATACAGTCTGATATTATCTGGGGAAACACCACCGACGAAACCCTCGGGAGCAGTCTGAGCGTTACCATTGTGGCTACCGGGTTGCAGACCGAAACCGGCCTGGGCGATATCGTACCGGATTTCAAGCAGGTTCAGTATCCGCGGAAGAATACCGTGGGAGCTCCCACGCTTCCGGTGGATATCTTCGGAGTCAAGCAGAAGGCTGAAGATGTCCCGATGGATGTGGAGGGTTTCGAGCCGGAACTGGTTGAAAATGAGGTTGATGTTGTTTCTGAACCCGTTGCCGCGAGAGGCAGGAAGGTTAAGGAGAAGAAGCAGCGGCAACCGAAAACCTTTGGCTGGATTGGTTCCCTTTTCGACGAAAAAGATGACGAATTAAAATAACCGTTTATTCCCTAAACCTATGTTTGACGATCTGGTTACTTTCAACCTTCCTGCAGATGAGGAACCTATTATCACGGTTATCGGTGTGGGGGGCGGCGGATGCAATGCTGTCAACCGAATGTACAGTGCCGGTATCCGCGATGTGGACTTTCTGGTGGTCAACACCGATTCACAGGCATTGGCTGCAAGTCCGGTTGACCGGAAGATACAGCTGGGCAGCACACTGACTGAGGGACGGGGTGCGGGAAACCGTTCCGATGTGGGCGAGCAGGCTGCCATTGAGAGCATCAATGAGATTTCCGAGATCCTCCAGCGCAACACCAAAATGGCGTTTATCGTTGCAGGCATGGGAAAGGGAACCGGAACCGGAGCGGCGCCGGTGGTGGCACGCGCCTGCAAGGAACTCAATATCCTGACGGTGGGGGTGGTTACCCTTCCGTTCACGATCGAGGGTCCGACCCGCCGGCACCAGGCACTCCAGGGCATAAAAAGGCTTAAAGACGAAGTGGATGCACTGCTGATCATCCACAACGAAAAACTACGTGAGATGTATGGCAGCCTTTCCCTGGGTGAAGCCTTTAAAAAGGCCGACGACATCCTGCTGCTTGCCGTCAAGGGCATCGCAGAGATCATCACCATCCATGGGTACATAAACGTCGACTTCGCCGATGTTCAGTCGGTGATGATCAACGGCGGCATTGCTTTCATGGGATCATCCACCGCCAGGGGATACGACCGGGCACGGCAGGTCATCGATGAGACCATCACCTCCCCGCTACTTAACAGCAATGACATCCGTGGCGCCAGCCGCGTGTTGCTCAATATAACCTCGGGCCGGGATGAGATCACCGTAGACGAGGTGGGCATCATCACCGATATCATTACCGGCCGTACCGGCAGCTCTGTCAACGTAATCTGGGGCACGTGCACCGATGAAACCCTGACTGATGAAATCCGGATCACCCTGGTGGCTACCGGTTTCAGCGATGAGGCTATCCCCGATTGGATCAGCCTGAACCCGCCAAAGCGGGAGGTGATCCGCCTGGATTCGAAGCCAGCCACTGCACCCGGGCAACCAAGGGCAGCGGTGACGCCTCCGCCACCTCCACCACCACCACCACCTCCTCCTGCTCCACCTGCGCAGTCTGAACCGGTTTTCGATGAGGGATTAACGGTCAACATGAGAGAGCCGCTGGCTGACTCGATCCACTTCAGCCATCAGGAATCACCGGATCCGGCCGAGGAAAAAATGAAAAACGAACGGCTTAGGCAGTTTAACTACCACAGCATATCGAACCCCGATCTGATCGACGAAGTTGAACGGGTCCCTGCCTACAAGCGGAAAAAATTTCCGGTTCAGCAGGAGATGTTCACCGAGCAGGAGTCTCAATCCCGATATACGATTGGTCCCGATGCAAAGCTCCGGGCAAACAACTCCTACCTGTTCGATGTGGTTGATTAATTAGCCTGCGTGCAGAACGACTCCGATATCAGGATGTTGCGGGAGGATCCCGAAAAGCTCCTTCTTAAATACCAGCCTGTTATCCGCATCATTGTGAAAAGCCTTGCCTATAAGGGGTATCTGCCGAAACGGGAGATCTCCGACCTGGTACAGGACGTTAACCGGAAGCTGGTGGAGCGCATGCCCAGGATCCGGAGCCAGTATAATTACAAAAGCCGGTTCAGAACCTATTTTTCGGTGGTGGTGAGGAACCTCTGCCTGGAAGAGTTCAGGAAGCTGAGGATCGTAGCTGAGCCCGCAGCAGATCTGTACGAGCAGCCGGGGAACGATTCTCCGGCCGACCCTGTCATCATAAAGCAGGAATTTGAGCGGCTGAAGCGTGCCATCCGGATGTTTTACCGCGATGAGCCTGCTCTGTGGGTGACATTCCGGGTGCTGGCAGATCTCGATATCCAGCCGGAGGATATCACCCGCTTTGGCAAGACGGACATTGCAGGCAGGGAGCCGGAGCTGGCCCGGCGGCTCAATCAATCCTTTAAAAAGAACAAGCGGGAGAAACTGGAAATTGTGAGTGAGGTTTTGTCGGAGCTTGATGCTAAAAGCCGCTCAAAAGAAGCGGTAAGGAAGTGGTTTGAGAACCGGCTGGAGGAGATTCTGACCCTGATGAACGGAAAACCTCCCCGGTCAGCGTATACGCTTGAGATACTGCTTATTCTGATCGAAAAGGCAGAAAGTGAAAAAAATAATTCGTAACTTTTTTCCAGTTCTTCGAGGAAACCGCATCTATATATAAGGATGAAAGAAGAGAAAAAATATGTAATCAAACCGGACTCCGGCCGGCATTTGGGCGAGAATGAACTTGCGCAGTATGCCGAATTCCTCCGTGGAGACCGTGATGTGGTGCCGGAAGAACTGCTTCTGCACATGGAGGAATGCGCATGGTGCAGGGCGGAGGCGATGGAGGTGGCGGACATTGTTGATTTGACGGACGACGGACGACCGACGACAGACGACCGACGACCGATGACGGACGACGGACGACCGACGACAAACGTCCGTCGTCTGTCATCCGTCGTCCGTCTTGTTGCAGCCATTGCCGCTGTCGCCCTTATCGCCTGGGTAATTCAGCAGCTCCGGCCGGAAAAGCCGGAGCCTGAACGAATGGCAACCCTTACCACCGACTCAACCAATTCAACCACTTTAACCACTTCAACCACTTCAACCACTTCAACCACTTCAACCTATTCAACCAATTCAACCATTTCAACCACTTCAACCAATTCAACCATTTCAACCGATTCAACCCCCGTACGCAGGAAACACGGGCGACCACCGGTCGCCCCAACGGGAACGAGACCCGACACCGTGCGGTATGCACAGGCATTTGTGCCCGACCCGACCCTGGAGCTCTTGGTGGGCGCGGTTTACCGGTCGGGGACCGATCCGAAAACCGAAGGTCCGGGTCCGGAAACAATATTTACTTCCGAGGATACTCTCAAAATCAGGTGGACACCTGATCCTTATGACAGCTACCGGTTGGTAATTGTGGATAACAAGGGTGCAAAAATCATCGAGGTAGAACCAGAAGCATCCAACCTGATAAATTGGGTAACCAACCTGAAGCCCGGGCTGTATTACTGGAAATTCCTGGGAAAGGATGAGATGTGGAAGGTGGGGAGGTTTAGGGTGATAGAACGATGATTTGTTGATTTGTTGATTTGATGATGTGATGATGAGATGATGAGATGATGAGATGATTGGGTATGAGGAATGAGGTTTGGGGTATAGGGTGAGATAAATGCGACCCCGGACCATAAACCCAAAACCTCGAACCCTAACGAGTGACCAGTAACCTACAACATGAAACGTCTCGTTGTTCTTTCCGGCGCCGGCATCTCGGCGGAGAGCGGGCTGAAAACCTTCCGCGAAATGGGAGGGCTGTGGGAGGAGTATGATATATCAGAAGTGGCCACACCTGAAGCATGGCAGCGGAATCCGGAACTAGTGCTGCGGTTTTACAATGAACGCAGAAAAGCTTTGCTCACTGCTATCCCCAATGCGGGACATACAGGGCTGGTCGGGCTTGAGAAATATTTCGATGTACGGATCATCACACAGAACGTGGATGATCTGCATGAGCGTGCCGGAAGTTCTTTTGTGCTTCACCTTCACGGAGAGCTGAAAAAATCCAGGTCGACGGCAGATGAGCACCTGGTTTACGATATCCCCGGGAGTGAGCTGAAATGGGGCGACAGGTGTGAAAAGGGATCGCAGCTCCGTCCGCATATCGTCTGGTTTGGCGAAGCGGTGCCGATGATGGACAGGGCGATAAAAGAGGTGGAGGGTGCCGATGTTTTTGTGGTAGTGGGAACCAGCCTGCAGGTTTATCCGGCTGCAAGTCTCATTGATTATGTTTCGCGGAATGTGCCCGTATATCTGATCGATCCGAATGAAACAGCGGTGGGGAGCAGCCGCAGGGTAACCTTTATCCGGGAAAAAGCGTCGGCTGGCGTGGCTCAGTTGCTCAGCATTCTGACCGATCCGGAGTGAACACGCTCAATCGGCTCATTCACTGATTCCGTGTTGCATTTTTTGGCACGTGCATAATCGGAATTTGACCTGTCCTGGGTTTTAAATAGAACCACCAGGCAGATGGCAACATATAGCAGTGATATGATTTGGCAGAGTATCGTAAACTTCTTTTTCATCTCATTAATTATTACCGGAACAAAGCTAAGACGGGTTTATGTTAATTCCCGTTAATGCGGTGTTAAAGTACGTTATACTTCAGAAGATCGTTCGCCATTGGTCGATCCAAAACGACCGTTTGTCGATCCGGACGGACGACGGATGACCGATGACCGAAGTCAGTCGTCCGTCGTCGGTCATCCGTCTTTTTCCTATCTTCGTCCTCATGATCGACTACGCCACCATAGAACGGATTCTTCAGGTTGCCGAAATCACCGATGTGGTTGGGGATTTTGTGAGTTTAAAGAGGCGCGGGGTGAATTTCCTGGGGCTCTGTCCGTTTCATAACGAGAAGACTCCATCTTTTACCGTTTCTCCTTCCAAGGGGATATTCAAGTGTTTCGGATGCGGGAAAGGTGGCAATTCGGTCAACTTCCTGATGGAGCATGAACACCTTTCGTACCCCGAAGCATTGAAGTGGCTGGCGAAGAAGTACCATATCGAGGTTGCAGAAACGGAAGAGACAGCCGAGGAGATTGCACAGAAGAACGACCGGGAATCGATGATGATACTTACCGAGTTTGCCCGGAAGTATTATCACCGCATCCTGCTTGAGACCGAGGAGGGTACCAGTGTGGGGCTGAGCTATTTTAAGGAACGCGGGTTTCGCCGGGAGATCATTGATAAGTTTGAGCTGGGGTATTCCCTGGAGCAGCGGGATGCATTTGTCAAGGAGGCATTAAAGAGCGGATACAAGAAAGATTATCTGGAGAAAACCGGGCTGGGAATTGACCGGAATGATCATCTGTTCGATCGTTTTGCCGGAAGAGTGATGTTCCCGATTCATAACCTGGCCGGACGGGTGATCGGTTTCGGCGGGCGAATACTTCGAAGTGATGCGCAGGCCGCCAAGTACCTGAATTCCCCGGAGTCCGAGATCTACCATAAGTCGGCCACGCTGTACGGGATCTATCAGGCCCGGAATGCGGTGGTTCGCGAAGACAAGTGCATCCTTGTAGAAGGCTATACCGATGTTCTTTCGATGCACCAGGCGGGCATCGAGAATGTGGTGGCCAGTTCCGGCACCTCGCTTACCGAGGACCAGATCCGCCTGATCAAGCGGTTTACCCCAAATGTCACCATATTATATGACGGGGACTCAGCCGGCATCAAGGCCTCCCTGCGCGGCATCGACATGGTGCTGGAGCAGGGCATGCATGTCAGGGTAGTGCCCCTGCCGGAAGGAGAGGACCCCGATTCTTTCGCACGTACGCACAGCTCCACCGACCTGCTACAATACCTGAAGGAGAACGAAACGGATTTTATCACATTCAAAACCAAGCTGTTGCTCAAGGATTCGGGTAAGGATCCGGTAAAACGTGCACAGCTGATCCAGGAGGTGGTGCGGTCGGTTTCCGTGGTGCCCGACCGGATCGAACGGACGGTATACCTGCAGGAGTGCAGCCGCTTACTGGGTGTTGAAGAACAAATTCTTTTCACCGAGGCTGCTCGCATGAAGCGCAAGCAGTGGGAGCAAAAGCGCGGAGGAGGAAGCTATGCGTCTGAGCCTCATTACACTTCACCCCGACAAACCCCGCAGGTTGCTGCCCCCGATAAAGGTACCGCATTGTTTGAAACCGAAGAGCGCGAGATTATACGACTGATGCTCAATTATTCCGATAAGAAAGTCTACGATCTGGCTGGCGAAAAGCGCGGGGAACTGGTGCCCGTGAGCGTGGGTGAGTTTTTCCTGCAGGAGATGGAAACTGACGGGCTTATTCCTGAGAATCCGCTCTATGCCAAGGTGTTCCGGGAGTTTCAATCCATCTGGGGCCGTGAGGACATACGCCTCCAGACCTATTTCACCAACCACCAGGATCCCGAAATCAGCCAGCTTGCGGTAGATCTTCTCACACCCGGCCACCAGATCAGCAAGATCCACGAAAAGGGAGGCGCCTACGTCAGGACCGAAGAACAGATGCTAAAGGACATTGCCCCGGAAACCCTTTCCTCCTACCGGAGCAAGAAAGTCAAGCAGATGATCGCAGAGATCGACGAACAGATCCGCGTGATTCAGGGCTCCGAGGATGACCACCTCATCGGGGAACTCCTCGAAAACCGCAGGCAGCTTGAAGAATTAAGGAAGGCGTTTTCGCGCGAGTTACGGAGGCTGATTATTTGATATGATGATTGGTTGATGTGGTGATGTGATGATGTGATGATGTGATGATGTGATGATGTGATGATGTGTTGATTTGTTGATGTGATGATGTGGTGCTGTCATTCCGGCGGAAGCCGGAATCTCCTGCTTACACGTGAAATATCAGGTGCAGTGGTACCTCTTTTTTAACTCATTGTTAAGCACAGTCCGACCTGGAAGGTAACCGGCCGGAAGGGGTTTTGATTAATCGGAAGCAGGTAAGAAACGCTCAGGCGGCAATGTGAAAAACCGGCCAAGGTGGTTCTGAAATTTCCTGAAATTCCCGCTGAGAAAAACTCCTGGTTGCCTTTATACGGACTCTTATAATAATAACCCATACCTGCGGAGAGGAATCGGTAACGGTAAACTAAACCGATAGCGTGAGTGATCTCATGCCATTCTTCCCTTATACCTCCGGGTGCATCATAAAACGATTGGATCATTCCCCTGAATACTCCGATCTTCGAATCGTACCCGAATTCAATAACAGGTTCCCCGTTTTGGTCAATTGAGTCAGAATAATATACCGGAGGGGTAGGGACCAGTAATTTTGAGCCCTCATAGGAGACGGACAATGTTTGGTGGCTGCTGAAATTTAATTGAAATCCGTATCCCACTTTCAGGGTTGTCGGGATAAAGTTACGGTCACTGTTTTTGGTATACCTGATTTTGGTACCTACGTTATTAAGTGAAATCCCCAGTATGTGGTCCACAATTCCATTACGCCCGATGAATTTCCTGGCAAAACTCAAATCAGCGGCAATTGACTTACCGGGAGTGCTCGTGCTGCCCGGGATGCAGGAATTACAAATAAGGTCGCTATGAATATATTTCAATCCGACACCTAAGCCGGTCAGTCTATTAAGGTTATAGGTGTAGAACAGACTTCCGGCAAGCTCAAATGGATTATACTGAATCCCACTTGATGAAAGATTTGTGCCCAATGAAAAAAATTGAAAGTCGATGCCCACAGTGTGTTTATCATTCAATCGGTAGCTGCCACCCGCACCAAACAAGTTAACACCGCCTACATCATGACGGTTCCATGGATAATAATTAAGGGTATAATGAAATCTGTTTTTGTCTAGTGCCAGAAGTCCGTGGTTACTGTAAATTCCGGGCCCCGGAGTGCCGTCAGGTACGGAGGTAATCATCCCGTTGATTGCAGGATACACCGGTAAGGTGAGGAAAGGTACCGCGGTATTGAAAAGGTTGATCCTGCCGGAAAGATCATCCGTAGTCAACTGCCCCATACTCATTTGTACAGTAGCAAAGAGTATTACGACTGAAATGGTTTTACGGAACATGGCCTATCAGATATGAAGTTTGGAACAAAGCATTACGGTTAGTTTAATAGGTTAACGGTTAAGTGATTAAAATATTTTTCTCAGCATCACCAAATCATCACATCACCACATCATCTTTTCATCTCCATTTCTTTTCACTAAAATCAAGGTTAATCAGGATGCGGGCTCCGATAAAATTCTGTCCGAATCCGTAGGACCTGCGACCGGTTAAAATGCGGTGGTATTCGGCTGAAAGTATGGCGGACAGGCCATACCGGTAAAAGACCTCATAGCCCAGGCTCAGGTCAGCCGAAATAAAGTAGGTGAATTCTGAAGGCGATCCGCCTCCGCCTTTTCCAGAATTCTCATAAACATCAAAATGTCGTAGGGAGTAGACCCATCCCAGGGTGCTGCCTGTACTCAACGGGATTGCGAAGTTCCTGTTCCGGAACAAGTCCCATGTGATTGTCAGGGGGATCGCGGCATGCTTCTGCCACCGGTGTTCGGAGGTGGTGCTGTCGCGGAGGTAAATCGTCCCGAGTGAATCGGTTTTCGACCAATCGCGAACCCAGTTTTTCGACACGTCGATCAGGTCGATTCTGCCGAGGATAAGTCCGGTACCCACCCACAACTGTTCCGAAACCTCCTTGCTGAACCGGATGTTGAATCCACGATAACTGCCTCTTCCCGTATCGGGCTGAATAATAGGCAGATATTCGTAGCCAAGACCAACTTTCCAGGGGTCGCCGGGAAGGCGGATGGATCGGAGATCGAGGCGGGGTTTTTTTGTTGCCGGATCAGCCGGGTGGTAGGGGGCAGCGGTCCCCGCTTTCGCGGGGATGACAAGTGCTGCCGAGGCAGCCGGGTGGTAGGGGGGAGCGGTCCCCGCTTTCGCGGGGATGACAAGTGCTGCCGAGTCAGTCGGGTGGTAGGGAGGGGCGATCCCCGCCTTCGCGGGGATGACAAGGGCGGATGACGGTGGGTTACTGATCTCTTCGAACCTTGTTACCAGGGCTGGGGATGAGGTCTCCGCTGAAACCTCCTGTTCTTCTTTCCGATCTTTCTCCTCTTTACTCTTTCTTTGATCTTTACTCTTTATTCTTTCTTCTTCCTCCCGTCCCCCGAACCCCGTTACCTCATACCCTTCCTTCGCACCCGGCATAACATCAGGGTAAAGGCAAATGGCTCCCGTGATCAAAGCGGCACTAAACAGGATTCCGTAAACCCATGGTTTTCTGAGCCATAGCAGCCATCGGGCTGCCCGTGGAAGGGTGCGGTTCAGTTCGTGCTGAACCTGCTTCCAATCAACGGGTGGATCGGCGGGAGTGTAATTCTCCAGCAGCTCCTTTATTTTATCGATCCATTGTTTATCCTGCGTTTCTTTCATGGAGGGTGAGGTTTAAAAGGGAGTTACGTAGAAAAGCCTTGGCCCGGAACAGATGAGAGCGGGATGTGGTGGCTTCGATCTGAAGCATCCCGGCAATTTCATCATGATGGTACCCTTCGATTTCGTACAGGATAAAAACCATCCGAGGGGTTTCGTTCAATTGATCCAGCAGCTTAAGAATATCCTCCGCATTCAGCTGGTCGAGGATCTCTTCCGGAACCGGCAGAGGAAGCGGCTCGCCGATATCGGAGTGCAATTCCTTGCGGGTGCGGTTGGCCCGATAGCGGTCCACGGCCGTGTGAACCACAATCCGGCGCAGCCAACCCGTGAAATTGTCGGGGATTTCGATTTTAAGACGTGTAAAGACTTTGATAAACACGTCATTAACCACTTCTCGGGCATCTTCGCGGCTGGGTATAAATCTTAGGGTCACGGACAAGGCATAGGCATAGAAGTCTTTATACAGCTGTTCCTGCGACCGGGCGTGACACCGTGAGCATTTTCTCAGTACCGTTGGATCGGGGTTTGGTATGGAATTGAGGCGTGACAAAATACTCTTTAAAGGTTGATAGAATAACGTACGATTTTCATCGGAATTGATTCGATGGGGCTTTTTATTTAGGATGTCGGATGTGGAATGAGGAATGTTGCAGGGGGGCGGGTGTCGGGTATCGGGTCTCGGGTATCGGGCGCCAGAACTGTCATTCCGGCGAAAACCGGAATCCCATCCCTAAGTGCAATTGCCTGGAGATTCCGGCCTGCGCCGGAATGACATCATCACATCACCACATCATCACATCACCACATCATCACATCACCACATCAACAAATCATCACATTCTTGTTGAAACCCGAAACCTTTTTCTATTTTATTACGTAAAAACCGTTACATAATTAATGTAATGTATTTAACGTCATGAAAAAATTGGATTCAAATCCCTTTGTTGTTTCCGGATACTTAGGCGGTAACTATTTTTGCGATCGTTTGACTGAGACGAAGAAAATAGTGAAATTAATACTGAATGGAAACAATTTAACACTGATTTCACCTCGCCGGATGGGTAAATCCGGACTGATCAAACATGTTTTTGCTCAATCCGAAGTTAATGATTTTATTAAGATTTATTCCGATATCCTGGCTACCAGCAATCTGGAGGGATTTGTAAATGTTCTGGGTAATGCATGGATCCGACAGGCGTTTGGATCCGGGAAGCGAAGGTTAAATAAGGTTCTGGATATTTTAAAATCATTCCATCCTGTAATTCGATTGGATCCTTTTACGGGTCTTCCGGAGGTAGAGATTTCCACCCGTTCGGAGGCTGAAAAAACCGATAATCTGGAGAACTTATTGTACCGGATATCGAAAGAAGAAAACCAGATTATTATTGCGATAGATGAGTTCCAGCAAATAATGGATTACCCTGAAGAGAATATGGAGGCTCTGTTGAGAGGTATCCTACAGCAATTACCTCAGGTTCGGTTTATTTTTTCGGGTAGCAGGATGCACCTGATGAATGCCATGTTTACTCAAACCAGCAGGCCATTTTATCAAAGTACACGCATCATGTTCCTGAACCCGATAGATTCATTGGAGTATGGCCGGTTTATTTCAGAGAAGTTTATATCAGGCGGAAGAATTATTGAACAGGAAGCTATTGATTGGTTGCTGGAATGGACAAGGGGACACACTTATTATGTTCAGTACCTGTGCAACTGGTTATATAGTGAAGGCTATACGAGGATATCGCCGGCTGTCATCAGTAAGGTCACCGGGGAAATTCTTATGGAATTGCAACCAGTATTTGATCAGTACCGCCAACTGCTGGCTCCGCGTCAGTACGAACTGGTGCGGGCTGTGGCCCGGGAAAACAATGTAAAATCAGTTCTTTCAGGGGGTTTTATTGCCCGGCATAGCCTGGGGACCCCCAGTTCAGTCAGTACTTCACTTAAAGCAATGATTGAGAAAGATGTGATCCGCGATTCCGGTGAAGGCTACCGGGTGGATGACCTGTTTTTCTCCCGATGGCTGGAAGAGAAAAGTTGATTTGATGATGGGATGATTTGATGATGCGGTGATGTGGTGATGTCATTCCGGCGCAGGCCGGAATCCCATGCCTCGGAGCAACTGGCGGGAGATTCCGGCTTTCCTTTAGATTTGACAATGTTAACTAAACCATGTAAAATTGAAAAGGAA
>Ga0154558_1047_pt3 | contig 29968 bp, 37 predicted proteins | sample RifGroF2_FD_105701 | JGI IMG/M metagenome (GOLD analysis project Ga0154558, IMG submission 105701) | Bacteroidetes bacterium GWF2_49_14 | reverse complement strand
TCTTCACAAATCGGACAAGTTGGACAGTCGCTGCTTTTATAGAACTTATGTCCATTTTTACAAGTCTTCAAGGTGGGTTTGGTTACAGTCATATTGTTATAAAGTTAGCCACTTTTTTGGGCAACTGATAGGGTGCTATGATGTCGATTTACAGGTCGGAATTCTCCATGACTCCGAAAAGCCTCGATGAAGTTTTCATTTTCTCCTTTTATCGTTTGGTCAACAATTCAAATAGTTCCTCGTTAATATAATAATTGCCCGTTCCCAGTTTTTCTTTTCTCAACATTTTATCATCAGATAATTTATTTAGATAATTCGCAGCCGTTAGTCTTGAAATCCCTAAGTCAGTGACGACAAACTCAATTTTTGTATATGGATGTTTGAATAGATTATTGAGAAGATCCTGGCTATAGAATTTGTAATTATTTCTTAGCCGATGTTTAAAATCAAGCATTAAACTCTTGATCTTGATTATCAGATCGATTGTTTCCCTGGCAGTGTTTTCAACTCCCTTTACCATGAATAGGATCCAGTCCTCCCATAAGTTCTCATCTCTTACATTTTGTAATAACCTGTAATAATCGGGTTTGTGTTGGATAATATAATTACTTAGATAAAGAACGGGTAATGTTTGTAGCTTTTCAATGATCAGATACAGAATATTGATTATCCTGCCTGTTCGACCATTGCCATCATAGAAAGGATGAATACTCTCAAATTGATAATGTATAATGGCCATTTTTATCAGAGGATCACAGTCTTGCATCTCAGAATCGTTAATGTACTTCTCAAGATTCGACATTAATCGGATGATTTCCTCATATTCCTGAGGCGGAGTGTAGATCGTCTCACTAGTCGCAGAATTTTTCAAAGCTGTTCCCGGAAGCTTTCTGAACCCGGCACTATTCTCTTCCAGTACTTCCTGGACTTGAAGGATCATATTATTGGTAAGTATACCTTTCGCAGAAATCAATTCAAATCCCTTTTTTAATGCTGAAATGTAGTTTTGAACTTCTTTCGCTTCAAGCGATTTGAAGCCTTCTAGATTTAATTCTGATTTGTACAAATCATCATGGGTTGTAATGATATTCTCTATTGCTGAACTATCTTTTGCCTCTTGCAAGCCAAGAGTGTTGATCAGAATACTTTGGTTTGGAATCGTTGAGGCAATTCCTTTTAACTCGGCCAATGCAGCATGAGCAGCCGGTAATGCTTTTAAAACTTTTTTAGTCTCGAGATCAACTTTAAGCGGAAGGTCACTTAGATTCCTGGAATTCATTATGTAAAGATTTTCAGATTATCTATACAAATATAGCTTATTCTGTAAAGAAAACGACAAAATCTTTACACTTCATAATTTAACTGTATAGCAACTGATAGGGTGCTGTGATGTCGACTTACCGGTCGGAGTTTTCATGACTCCGAAAAGCCTGGATGCAAATCCTTTTTATTCACAAAGTTCTTTCAACTTATCGAGAGCTTTTGGGTATGTCTGGTTCATATAATCTAAAAAATCTTCATCGGTGTCTAAGTCAACAGTAACGGTTGTAATTCCATTGTTTTCTTCGAAGGAATAGTTTTCAAATCCGTTTGCCCATTTTTCCACTTCTGGTCCTTCTGTAATTTCCTTGTCAGCTTTAAAAAGGCCATAATGTTGAATCGAAACAAATTGGTTGGGAATGTTTTCAGCTATTCTGGAAACCATGCCTCCCTTTTCTCCCTTCTCATCGACTCCAATAAATAAAATTTTATTTCCCTTGTCCCAGCTTCCAACATAGGTGGATGTCGGGTTAAACAAGGAAGTCCATTGCTCATAAGTTGATTTACTGCTGAGGCCAAGCATAAAATCATAAATCTTGGTAGCAGGTGCATTAATGCTTACTTTGTATTGTAACTTTTTCATAATATTAATTTTGAAGTGTTCATTTCCTCTTTTTCGCGAATATAGGGTGCTTTTTTGTCGATTTTATATAGACTCGATGTTTCTCGAGGCTGGATTATTGTTTTAAATTCTTCCTCAGAAACTCCCTCGGATTATCAAAATACTCGTTTAATTCCTCCTGGCCATTCTGCACATAGATATCCTTCAGGTGCGTGTTCGTGCTGTAAATTAATGATCCGTCTTTCAGCTTATGCCTGATGAGGATCGTTTTATTAGGTGCCGCAGGGCTAATCAGACAAATCCTGCCTTTATTGAATGGTATTTGCAGCGGCTTTAATCCTAATAAGGGTAATCTCTTTAACAACCTGATCATTTTGTATTGCCGTCTGCACAATCAAATCATCGGTTTTAAATTCAAATTTAAACCGGAAAGGAGCATTATCCGGATTAGTAACAACAAGCTCCCCGGTAGTTGGCGAAGTGAACCAACTGGTGCAAATCTCAATCACAGGAGAAGCTTCAATGAGTTCAGCAACAATATATTTATCGATTTTTTTATCGTAGCCATAAAGCTGTTTCACTGAACTTAGGATCTTACCGTTTACTGTAATCTGACTATTACATACCAATCCGGTTCCAAAGGCCACATTCTCGCCAATTAATACGGTGTCATTACCCAATTCACAGGTCCAGCGCCCCACAAACTTCTTCATCAATTCAACCTGGTTCAGGTCAATTTTCTTCAGCTTGCCCGGTGATCCAGACCCTGCGTGGCAGGCTGATAGGGTGAGGCAGAAAATGAGGGGCAGAATGAGGGTGGTTTTCATACTCTGATCTTTCGAATTCCTCTGGATTGAGTTTATGCTGCTAATTATGAGCCTATTTAAAACATTGTCGGATCAGAACTTGAACAAAATCGTCTTCGTTATCAATAGTCTGATTTGTATCAGCTACCGGTTTAGTCGACGGGTTTTAACAAAATCATCAGCCGGTTCTCGGAAAGTTTCTTATCGTGGGATATTCTAATGATTTCATCCCGGATTTTCGGATAGCGGACTTTCTTGCTCCTGATACACGCAAGATCGTAGCTATCGCTGATAGCCTCCGGGAAAACCCAGGCAATATAGCGCCTGATCCCCGGATCATAGCCCTGAATGAACACGGGTTCTATTCCGAACAGGTCATTGGTGAACGTAGGCGAGATCCATTTTCCTGATGTATCACATTCAGGTCCGTTATTTAATCGGAACATCGTCTGTTTTTCCTGATCATACACCACCTCATATCGCTCATCGTGATCAAATCCCGATATAAAGAAATACTTACCGTATTCGGCAACATACCTGATATTGGTCGTTTCCTTGTTTTTGGAACATGCAATAGTATGAGTTGGGATGGCTGATCCCTTTGGTGTCACGGTGTATACGGTATCATACTCCGGCTCCCAGTAAAAGATACGTTGACGACCCTGGAAAATCTGGCCTCTGGCATTTTTAGAGCGCTGATCAACCGGGCGAGGAAGTATCTTTTTAATAACCTGCATGTTCAGATCCAACAATGGAAGGCTGCAATAGTCCTTCTGAGGGGTTCGCGGCCTTCGGGTAACCAATACAAATTGTTCGTCATTAATAAACTGAATACCATCAACAAACCACTCTTCAAAGCACACTTTCTTTGTGCTGACTTCTCCAACGAACGCGCCATCTGTATTATACTTAATGAGTTTCTGACCGATGCCATCATGAATAAAAACGAACTGTTCGTTTGGATCCATCGCTGCATGATGCAGATTGTTGAACTCACCAGGTCCCTTGCCCTTCCTGCCAATCTGACGAATATATTTGCCTTGTCGGTCAAACAGAATAATCCGTTTCTCCATATCATCGAGAATCATCATATACTTCTTCCCGATAGACAAACTGGATGCATTCACAAACCATGAATCTGCGCCGGATTCAAGTAGCACAATCTCCGGATCCGAGGCCAGTTCGCTGAGTTTGAGATTTCCAGTTTCTTTCAAGCCCTCAGCAATGTCAATAGATGGAATTCCCGTACGGACATCTTTTGAATTACAGGCGGAGAGCGACAGGATGCCGCAAAGGATCAAGCAGTTCCTGCGATTCATGCCTCGTTAACGTTTAGGCCAGGCAACGGATAAAGGCTGTCAGGCATTACTTCTTTTTCGATTGTAAATATTCTTCCCTGATTTTCGCCAGATCGATTTTCGCGCAGTCGGATAATAGTGATCTCAAAATTTCCATTGGTACTTCCTCCGCGCTCGTGAAATTAATGCAGCCCTTTTGAAAACTGGCCTTAGGCATTAGCTCGCTGTATTTTGCATGTAAAGTTGGAACACTATAAATGGGCAACAGATGCAGGGATATGTGTTTCTTCACACTGGAGAGTCCATATTTGAACGTTCCCGGCGCGTTATAAATGATCATATCCTTTCCCATCATTTTGTCAACCAGAGCACTAACAGTTTTATCAGCCTTTACTATCTCGGAATGAATTTCAGACAAGAGATTTTGTCGTTCAGGTTCTTGCTGGGATATGTATTGTTCTATAGTCATGGTGATTAGTCAAAGTTTTATGCTCCTGCTATTTGTATGGTCATGCCCTGATGTTACCGGTCCACTATGTAATTCAGCTCGGTTGCCCCGCAGGTAAAGGGTCGGGTTGACACAAGTTTCAGGTTTATTTTGTCTTTGATATCCGTAAACAATTGAATTCCTTGCCCAAGAATAATCGGATTAACAAATAACCAGAAGCCGTCAATCAGGTTCAATTGCATCAGTGAATGGGTTGCCGTTGGGCTGCCAAAAAGAAGGATGTCACTTCCTGCCTGTTGTTTGATTTCCTGTATCCGATCCGGGAGGTTGTTGCTGATAATTGTTGTGTGAGTCAAACCCTTGTCTTCCAACGTTTTTGACAGAACCACCTTGTGAACCTTGCTATACCACTTTGAATGTTCAATGTCATGCTTCGTGGCTCCCGGCTGATCTGCCGCGGTAGGCCAGTACTCTTCCATCATCTGAAAAGTAACCCGACCGTATAATGCGGTATCGCTCTGGCTGATCCGGTTACCCACAAAATCAAAGATTTCCTCATCAACTTTGATCCAGTCCATCTCTCCGTTCGGCCCTGACACAAACCCATCAAGCGATATGTGCATGAATGAAATTATTCTTCTCATGTCGTTTTATTTATTGGATCAAAATCCACAATCCATTCAATCCCGTATTTGTCTCTGAACATACCAAAATAAGATCCCCCGGGGCCTTCCTCAATAGGTACTTCAACTTGTCCACCTGCCGAAAGTCCATTAAATAATCGGACTGCTTCTTCTTTGCTTTCAGCCATTATAGAAATTTTACTTCTGTTTTCGTTTTCATTCGTCCGTCCCATACTTTCCGGAACATCATTCGCCATTAAAAAGGTTGTTCCAACAGTCAGTGCAATGTGCATGAGTTTATTGGCCTCATTTTCTGATACCGGAAATTCCGGACCAGCAAAGTCTTTGAAGCGGATAATTTTTGCGAACTCTCCGCCAAAAACCGATTTGTAAAAAGTAAATGCTTCCTCGGCATTTCCGTTGAAGTTTATGTGAGGGTTGATTTGTGCCATGTTATAATTATTTTATGCAATTGAGCTCCTCAAATACATTCTAAACAATCGGGCAGATCGTAATGTTTTCCAGGGTAAATGTCCCAACCCAATGTGTTGACAAGCAAGCTGCCCCGCCAAATATTTCAGGATATTCGCAAATGGCATAATGTGATATAAGCCCACCCATGCTGCTACCCGCGATAAAGTTGTTTTCTATGCCTGTCTTTACAAAATGACGTATGGATATTTTGGTGTTACTCATTCTGATTTGAAATCGGTTAATTCATAGTTAGCATTGCGTCCTTTATCTTCTGTTGGTTGCAGGATGCCTTTTTGTACCAGGTCTTTTATATCCCTCAAAGCTGTGTCGGCAGATGTTTTGGTTAACCCAAAGAGTTCATTTGCCCTATTATTTTACCTTGCATGAGTCGTACTTCCCCAAATACGACATTTATAGCTTTATCCTGCCATGAAAAATCAGTCCAGTTTTCATGCTCGTAAATGTATTTAGCCATTATCTGATAGTTTATTGCGGTAAAAATTCAAATTATTAACCGCAAATTTGCGGCGATTGTTACGTTTTTTCACCGCAAGAGAACAAGGGGTAATACCTGGTAACGGTTTTCACTTAAGATCTGCTATTGAATTACAAAATCAATTTTCTCCATAGCAGTCTTCTCAAACCAAACAGCCAAAGTTTTTGTCCCATCGACATCTCTAAAAACGCCTTGTTTAACAGGCTGTTTTTTCCCATTTGCTGTGTGCATCAGGCTGTATAATATATGCCCGTTGTGCTTTATTGTAAACTCCGGAACATCCTTCTGGATTTTCTATTTCTTCACCAGAGTTAAATTTTGTGTAAAAAGCCCCGAATTCCCCTAATTTTAATTCGGGATGTAACTCTTTTCAATTCCAGGGTCCATTTTGAGAAACATTGGTAATTGAATTTCCTTTTAGGCGAAAGAGACCTCCTGATAATCCTAACCAAAGATTTCCTTTTTTGTCTTCCAATATGTCTTGAATGCCATAACCAAATGTCATTAAATCTTTTCCGTCATAGCAATAGGCTCCCAAACCATTTGCACCAATCCAAATGTTTCCGTTGTTATCTTCATTGATTGCATAAATGTCATTTTTGCTGAGACCTTTTGTTTTATCAAACCGGGTAAATGTCTTGCCGTCAAACCGGCTAAGTCCACCGTCTCCTGTTCTGCCACCCTGGCTGAACCAAATATTCCCTTGCTTATCCTCAATAATTTCTGTAATCCAGTCCTTCATGGTTAACTGATACTGCAATAGTGTAACATCAGGAATTGGAAGTGTAAAAGTTGAAAAAGTTGTTCCTTCAAGCCTCGAAACTCCACCCCAGGTTCCAACCCAAAGGATACCTTTTTTATCAATCAACAACTCAGATACCGTGTTGTTAACCAGACCTTCTGCAGTTGTAAATCTTGTAAATGCTTTACCGTCATATTTCGAAAGACCTGAATGCGTGCCAAACCATATATTCCCCTCTTTATCCTCGGCAAAACTTGTTACGGTATTTCCGCTCATTCCATCTTCAGTTGTAAAATAGGTAAGAGCTTTCCCGTCATACCTTGCTGCTCCTTTATTTATTGTACCAAACCACAGGTTCCCCTTTGAGTCTTCAAATATCTCCACCACATATTCATCTATTTGGGAGTCTTTTGGTTGAGATTGCCGTTCAGTCTTTGTATTCTGAGTGTTTGTCTGGGAATGACAAGAAGAAGTCATAGCCACAAATAACATTAAAAAGATAGCACCTGTTATTCTTAAATTAGAATCATTCATACTTTTCTTGATTAGCAACAGTTATTTTTAGTTCGTCCATGGTTCTTTGTTTTTAGCATTCATAAATCTTTGTCCGTCATAAATACTTATTCCTTGCCAGGTGCCAAACCAAAGTTGACCTTTGTTATCCGCAAGAATACTTTGAACCGTGTTTGTGGTTAATCCGTTTTCAGTTGTAAATTGGGTGAAATTCTCTCCATCGTAACGATACACGCCATAACCTTCAGCTGTAAACCAGATATTACCCTGCCTGTCTTCACAAAAATTATAGGTTTCTATACCGTCAATAATACCATCCTTAGTGAAGTTGGTGTATGTATTACCATCAAATTTACTCACACCGCCATTAAAAGTCCCAATCCAAATGTTTTCTTGCTTGTCCTCCAGGATATCCGCAGCATTATTGTCGGTAAGTCCATTTTTAGTTGTTAAATGAGTAAATTCCCCTTTATTGTATTTGAAAATTCCATTTCCATCGGTAACAAGCCAAATGGTTCCACTTTTATCTTCTATAATTTTAAAAACCAATTTATCAGATAGCATGTGGTTCGGATTTTCGACCATTGAGTCTGGCAACGAAAAAGGTATAAACTTCTCTCCGTCGAAATGACTGACTCCTCCAATCGATCCAACCCAAATTAGTCCGCTTTTGTCAATTGTTAAACCCCAGATTTCCTCATCCTCACCTTGCAATCCTTCTTTTTTCGAAAATGTTGTAAATTTTTTACCATCGTATTTTATGAGTCCATCGGAAGTTCCAAACCATACATTACCTGCTTTATCTTCTACAATTTCTATAACCCTCACATATGGATGGATTCCTTCGATTGTAATTGTTTCAAGTGTTTTCCCATCATAGCGGATAATCCCATTTCCATTTGTTCCAAACCAAAAGTTCCCTTTTTTGTCTTGATACATTGTCCTTACAAACTCCCTGACCATTCCATTTAAATTGGTGTGAATTTGCGGAAATGTCGTACTTTGATTAAAAGTGGGTTGTTGATTGCTTACTTGACCTGTGCAAGATGAGATTTGAAAAATGGAAACAATTAAAATTAAATTTCTTTTTAAAAATATTTTCTTGCTTTCAGTGCTTGTCATATTCTTGCTGTATTTTAATATGAAACACTTTTACTTTCAATATGTTTAATTCACTACAGTGGAGATAGAATTTCTGCTTTCAACAAAAGACGGGGCAACTGATAGGGAACTTTGATGTCGATTTCGTGGTCGTTGGGTAGTGGCACTAACCAACTCGTTCAAACGGGAAGCGTGTCCAATATCCTTTGTGCGCCGTTGCACTGTTTTCTTGTCAAAGTATTAATTCTTTCAATCCATTCCGTTTTTGAAGCGGTATAGGCCTCCCTGTCGTTTGGATATTTCTCAGCTAGTTCCAGTTTCAGGGTTTCATATTCTTTTGCGATCTCTTCATGCCTGATCAGGTAATCCCTGAACCTTATTTCATCCCAGTCTCCGCCGTATCTGATATGAACATGATATGCCTGTCCCTTAAATCCCTGACTGGTATAACCTTTAACATAAGTCAGATGTGGCGCAGGGTTTTCCGGATGGTCATTAATTAAATATCCCAGTGTGGTGAATATGTCCTTTAATTTTGAAATATCAATCTGCTCTGTAATCTGCAACAATATGTCAATCGTGGGTTTAGATTTTAATCCCGGTATAGCTGTGCTGCCAATATGGTCGATTCTTACTATTTCTGTGTGAGAGAATGAGTCAGTTAGTAATTTTGCCTCCGATGCATACAAATCGGGCCACGTATCCGAATAATCCTTTATGATTATCGGGAATAATTTGCCTAATTCTTCTTTCTTCAGGTTGTTAAGAGATATTCCCGATTCTGTATCAGTCGGTATTATCTTGGTTTGAACTAACGGCATCTAAGCAACTGTTAATCTTTTATTATGGATTTTCTTTTTCTAATAACCATTCTATTGTTTTCTCGTCTGTAATTTGTTCAAGCTGCATATTTTAATCTTTTAATTCCTGATCGCAATCGCATCCTAACCACACCCTATAACATCAAATCACCCTGCTGATCTTGCCGGTTTCGGAGATCCCGATGGTTTCGCCTTTGCGGAAGGTGTCGCCGTCGCGCTGAAAATCTTCACTCAGCGTGAGGGACTGGATCCGGCCATCGGGATAAAAATAAACCGGTTTTGTCAGGCTCGATTTGCAGGGAAAACCCTGGATTACGATATCCTGTTCGGGAAAGCAGCAGCTGAGGCTGCCGCTTTCATAAAAGGCCGTGCTGATCTTGCCGCCGCCTTTACATGCTATGCCGTTGATAATCACCGGCCCGGAGAAATTGATAAAGTGCTCTTTCAACGGAAGTTCATCGTAAAAGAACAGCATGGATCCGGCCGGGATGGTGAAGCCCGATCTTGGAATATCAACCGTGGTTTCGCACTGCCGGAGATAGCCGTTTTCATTCAGGTGCAGCCAGTTGGTGCAGGAATAGCCCTGGATCAGAACCGTATCGCTAAGCCGGCACCGTTTCAGGGATCCGTTGTCGAAATACTGATCAGTGCCGTCGTGAAAGGTGATCTGGTCATCAAATTCAGGCAACTGAACGGTCATAATGCTGGTACAGGATACCAGAAGGGGGATCAAACCCCAGGTGAGAAGCCCACGCGTTTTCATCAGGATGGATATTTAATTTTCATCAAGCAATTTTTACAATCAAATTCCAGTAGATATTTCCGGTTCTGGTCCTCAAAATACAGCGGTTCGGTCGCTATCCGAATTACTTTCAACCACATAAACAACACGGCCATTTCTGGCAGCAGTAATTATTGTTCCGATTGACATCCCGAAATCAACCGAATAGGAAAAACTGCCAAAATGAGATGGATTACTGTTAAAGCCCTGCGTACACGAATAGGTTTTCCCGACGTGATAGGGCAAAACATACTTAGCTTCGGGCGTGGTGTGAAGTTCATCATCGAATAGATCCGTGCTGCAAGCTTGCAGAAATATGGGAGCAAGGATTATGCAGCTCCATCTAATTAAACTTAAGTGTACCAATACTTTACTTATTACGGAAACATCAGCCAAGTTACAAAAAGTCATTTACAATTGTGGCACAAGCCTGTCTGCAACACTTTTTTGATGTCGGGCTACGTAATAATTTGAGCTCCAAATTAAAGTGCTCAAATAGCCCTTGCATTGATTTAGGTCAAAAAGTCGATTTGTTTATCGTCAATATTTGTGTTTGTCCTTAAATAATATTTAAGTTTTCCTGTCATACGATATTATGTTGCTGAGGCGTCTTTACAATTACCGCTGCAAGTTGGCCAGACGCACAGAAGCTGCTTTCATCCGCCCAATATCGGAATGGGTTACCCACATTTTTTGCCGACCATTATTTTTTTACCGGTAGTGCCGGATATAATAATCTGAATGAATTTGATACTGCCTGGTGCATAATAGTGCCATGATTTTCCTGCGGTAAATAGTCAAAAAACACATGCACGTTCTTACTTCGGGTGCCACTGATTTTCTCTGCCAGCAGATTTGCATCAACTTCCATAACCCGGGGAATTTCGGTTGGTGTTAAACCTTCCTTTCCAACTGCAATGTATATATCGGTTTGCCAGCTAAAACTTTCATCCAGTACATCTGAGCGGAGATTTAGCAGTGACCCGTTATCCCACCACAAACTGGGACTGATGATTATATATTTATTGAAAAGTGCAGGTTTTCGAATTAAAATTTCTGTGGCACATAATCCGGCCAGGGATTGTCCGATAATCGTTTTAGTATTATTTGTCCGGTATTCTGCTTCGATAAATGGCTGTAACTCTTTTTCAATAAATGCGATGAACTTATCGGAGTGTCCTGTTTCCGGATATTTTTTCTTGTCTTCCTGAAGAGTGGTCGGGAATGTAAAATCCCTTTTTCTGTCAACATTAGCGATGCCTACAACAATTGATTTTGGAACCTGATTTATCCACTCAAAACTGTTGAATTGAACCAGTCCGACAATATGAATAAAATCTTCATCTGCCGAACCGTCAAGTAAATAGATAACAGGGTATTTCACGCTGTCCTTCGCATAGTATCCCTCCGGAAGGTAGATGTTCAAAACTCTTTTTTCGCCTAACACATCGGAATTAAGCTCAAGGATTTCACCAAGAACAAATGGTTTGCTGTTTTCGTGCTTTATGGTTTTTGCTGACTGACCATAAGTTGATAGGGTGCAAAAAGTCAACAAATTGGCGAATCCTAATAGTAGGATGGCTCTGGCATTCAGGAACGGATATCTCATCCTGCTTTTATTCATAGTTAATAATGATTTCTTTGGTCCAGGTCGGCTCTGTACTATCGTTTTCATACACCATGACCTTGAGTGGACGAACCGATAAAAAAAAACCTGCCGGTAAGAGAGAACAGCTAATTAAAAGCGTAAGCTCCTCATTTACATTAGAATACAAATAATTGTGGATTCTTTTCCCAACCGGCAGGGTCCGTCATTTTCATCGGCGCGTCCACCTAAGTCAATAATGCCATGGTAATCCAACAAATCGGTTAAATATCGTTTACCGTCATTTGCTAAAAGTTTCAGCTGGGTAGTGGCACTAACCAACTCGCTTTTTTATTTTTGGTTTGCCAAAATATTTTGTTTCAAATAGGCTGTTGTAACAACCATTGCAAATTCTTCATTCAAACTAGCCAATGAAGTTTCGTGCATTAAATCTGCTGAATATTTTTGTCCATCTAAACCTTTATTGTTGAATGTTGCAGTTGCGTCTGAAACAACAAAGGTGTCATAGCCAAAATTGCCTGCCATTCTTGTGGTTGTCGAAACGCAATGGTCTGTCGTAAAACCAACTATAACCAGTTTGGAAATTTTCTCCCTGTCAAGTCTGTCTTTCAGGTCTGTTCCGATAAAAGCACTGCTAACATTTTTTTTAATAATCGGTTCGCCGTCAATAGGTGCTACTATATCCTTAAATTCATTACCTTCATTTGTCTCATATAGTGGTGAGTTTGGATTTGAAGAGCAATGTTTAATATGAAAAACTGGAAGTTTTTTGTCTCTCCATATTTTCAAAAGTTCAGCTGCATTAGCCTCAGCATTATCATTGTTTCTTTGTCCGCCCCAATATGCGATATTGTCAAAGGCTTTCTGAATGTCAATCAGAATTAATGCGGGTCTGTCTACAATAGAGATATTCATTTTATTTTTTTTGCCGTAATTTCTCCGGCACCCTCAATCTGTTCGATTATGAAGTCTACAAAGTTTTGATTCGAAGCCATTTGTTCTTTTTTTGAAGATTTATTCATTGTTCAATAATTTTCCAATAGCCGGTCTTGTCGCTTCCAATACGTTCTACTATTCCCTTCTCTTTAAGTCCTTTTATTTTCCGTTTTGCAGTGCTTAAACTTATATTCAATCGTTCACTAATTTCGGTAGCAGTTATTTTATTATTCTGTTTTATCAAATAAAATACAGTGTCATTTACAGTGTCATTTTGCGTTTTTACAGTGTCATTTACCGGGGGAACGTAATGAACGTGCATTTCACGGTTTTTTAGCAAATGATTTTCTTGATAAAGTAAGTTTAACAGAAAACGGATAAGATATTTATCAGCTTTGTGAATGCTTTTTGACAAATCTTCGTAATTTGATCGCACAAGAGCATTGCGGAAATACCACGAATCCTCTGCAAACAAATCATTATTTACCTCTTTAAAACCAAGTTTACGGAGATATTTTATTAAAAAAACTGCCGTTGTTCTTGTGTTTCCTTCTCCAAAAATGTGAATTTGCCACAAATAGGAAATAAATTGTGCTATATGTTCTACAATTTCCTGTTGGCTTAAACCGCTGTATCTAAATTTTTTTTCTTGCTGAAAATCATACTCTAACGTGGCTTTCAAACTCTCAGCACTTGCATACAAAACCGTTTCGCCATTTAAAACCCATTCATGTTTTGTGATGTTGTAATCGCGGATTTTTCCTGCATGACTGTAAATGCCCTGAAACAATCTGCGATGAATAGTAAGGTATTCGACTGGCGAAAACGTAAATGTTTTTTCGCTCAAAATTTCTGTAATACGAGCGGAAACTTTGTCGGCTTCTTCGGTACGGGTTTCGTCATTTTTTATGGGGTGTTGTTTGTAATAACTGTCTATTCGTTGTTTTACTTCTTCAATGGTAATGTCGCCTTCAATGTTTTGCCTGGCAGTTTCTATGAGATAGTCAGAGGGTTTTAGACCGTCAACTTGTTGCAAGCCAATTGCCGTTTTCCAGACTTGTGCTTTATCAGCTTTGTTTGGCTCACCCTGTCGCAAATATTCTTCGAAATTATCCATCATATTGTTGCAAAGTTAGCCACTTCTTTGGATTGCTTGCGGGTTGTAGCTACTTTGTATTAATATTCCAATTAAAATAAAATCCCAGCCATTTATATATACTTTTAAATTTTCTCATATCACAAATCAATTGGTCTCTTGAGTATTTAGATAACTCAAATAAATTCTCGTCTTCTAATTTTTTTAACTGATCCAAACACACTAGTCCTCTGGATGCGATTATTGCAATACATCTTGCAAATTTCATTTTATTTCTTTTGGGAAAATCCGTTTGTTCAAGCAACATCCAGACTTCATTCATTATTAATTTGTAGCGGGAACAAAGATCAGCTATCGACTTTGTTGTAGTGGCTAATGTATAAATTTGATCCTGGTAATCTTTATAAATGTCGAAAATATCATTCTCCAATTGTCCTAGTAAGCCAATATGGATAAGAAGTTCTTTTTCAGAACCAACAAAGTTACCCTGTAATGCTGAACGATAGAAAAGCATGGACACACTGCCTTTTTGTTTAGTAATACTGAGAATATCCTCATAGGATAAATCAGCATCGGATTGTTTTTTGCTTAAAATCTGAGCGTTATATACAATGTTAAAAGACTCTTTTATTCTATCATTATCTTCCTGTGCCAGTGCTTTCAGGTAAAAAACAATAAATAATCTTTCATGAGAATTTCTGCATATTTCAAGGGTCGGATTATTAATGAGTTCCTTAATGTGGTTTTCTGGTGTATGTTTTTCATCAAAAAAATCATCAAATAGCCCGGTTAATCCACCCAAATAGGTGAGGGTTTTTCTTTCTGAAAGGGTTATTCTATTCCCTCTTAATACGCAAAATATTTCTCCTATTATTGGTACTGCCAATCCATAATAATGCTTGATTTTCCTGATGTCTTTTTCAGTTAAACTTTGATCTTTTTGTTGTTTAATGCCCTCTGTATCCAATAAAATGGTCTCTTTCATAAACAACTTCTGTTGCTTATAATTCCTTCGAAAAAAAAGATATAGTAATGGTATCTCAATAATGTTACATATATACTTTTTTATCATGATTTGCCTTATTGCGCCAATATTTTCACCAGCTCCGGTGGAAGGAAGTATCTGTCTATTATAGTAACAATCAATGATTTGACAGAGATCTTCTTTTGTCCAAGGAGATAGTAGTCGGTATTTCCGGGAACGGTGATGCAGCGTTCCGGTTTTCCCGACTGGTGGTCAAACACCAGGCCCTGATCGGTGAGGCGGGCTTTGTAATGGGGATATTGAGTGCCGGCACCGGCGGGGACATAGAGATTCTCATCGGAATCCAGATCTCCAAATCCGGCGGTATGGCTGATGTATCGTGCCACATCGGTATTCTGAACGATACCCGTAAGCCGGGTTACGCCATTGGGAGCATACACCCCAAGGACCACGTCTTCCCCGGTGTGCCCGGTGGTGGTCCAGCCGATGAAATGCTGTTCACTGAACCGGGTTCCGAGCCAGTTTTCCAGGTTATCCCGTTTCTTGTCGGCCGACCAGCCAGGCATTCGGACGATCTTCCCGATTGTCAGGAGTGAATCGGCCGGGAGGGTGAGGTTATACCGCAGGGCCAGTGTGTCGGCCAGAAGTGCAGTATGTGTGGTAAAAAAAGCTGCGCTGTCGGCCAGTATCCGCTGGGCGGTTTTACGCCCCGACCACTGGATGGCTCTCAGGGGTTCAACGATTTTGGTGTGGATATTCAGATTGTCGTATTCGGTCTTTTCGTACGGGGTGACCGGCGAGTAGCCCGACTGCAGGTTGCCCATGCTGATGCCGCCATTGCCATGATCGGGGCATACTACCACGAGGGTTTGACCATCGGCTTTGGCGAATTTCAGACCTTCGGCCACTGCCTGATCGAAAGCGAGAAAATCGGTGATCAGCGCAAACGGCTCATTCGCATGCGCCGCCCAGTCGACCTGACTTCCTTCGACCATCAGGAAGAATCCTTTCGGATTTTTGCTCAGGATTTCAATGGCTTTACGGGTCATTTCAGCGAGGGAGGGCTCCTGTGCGGGATTCCGGTCGGCATCGTGCGAGAGGTAGCGGGAATTGCCGGCCCAGTCGTTAAATAGAGCCCACACGTTTTCGGAGGTTATGGCATCGAACGACTGGCGGTCGGTAAGGATCCGGAAGCCACGGTTTTGGAGTGTGTCTTTCAGGCTGTAGGGCTTTTTGAGGTAGTTCGACAGATAATGTCCCCCGCCGGCGAACACCACCGACGGGCTGTTGTACACGAACTGGCGGATCAGAATATCGCTGGATGAATAGCTGCGAGCGGGATAGTGGCAAACAAAATCGGCCGGTGTGGCATGCGGGAATTCGCAGGTGACTGCGATCCCGGTGGATTTTCCCTGCATCCGGGCCAGCTCGAAGAGCGATACCTGCGGCAGGCTGTCGCGACTAACTCCCACATATCCTGATAAGGATTTCGAGCCCGTTGCCAGAGCCGTTCCCCCGGGAGCCGAATCGGCGATTGTGCTGTCGGCCGAATAGGTTTTCGACAGCCCGCACACGATTTCATCCAGGGCCAGCGGCTGGTTCCCGTTATACCAGCGGGCCAGCGACAGCACGTCCACACTGGTGCCATCGGGAATAAACAGGATCACATTCTTCACTTTAGCTGATTGGCCCATGCCGGACGTTCCGATAAGAACCAGGAGAATCGATATCAGGAGGTTTTTCATTTTAAGACTCGATTTGTGGTAGCGAAGATAAAAGGATTGGTGGAAAAGGCAGAGGGAGAACACTTATAGGGAGTCCTATTTATTAGCGGTATGTTTTTGTCGTCTGTTGTGTCGTATTAAAATCAGTCCTCTATTGCCTCACCTGAACCCTATATCGTATTGCCGCTTCAAGTATTTCAATGTTTATATCTTTTAGAGTTTTGAACTTAATGCAATACCCGGTCACGCTCGCCTTGCCTATTTTTTCCCCATACGTTTTGGCTAAGTATGTCTTATCATTGATACCAAGGATATAGACAGAGATCCCGGTTTTGTTTGCACTAATACCGATTTGATAAAACTCTCTGGTTTTTCCATCAGCATATTTTATGGTGTAAAGCCCATATCCAATATTAGGATTAGAAACAGTTTTATTTTCATTGTTTTTACCATCCAGGAACCATAATTTACATGCTGGCATTACTTCCAGAATGATACGGTGCAACTCTTGCATGTCGCTGCGTTTTGGTTCAGGCTGACTAGTAATATACTCTTTGATTTGTCCTTGTACGTTCATGGTTTATTTTTTTATCATTTTATAAATCATAAAGTTGCTTGTCTCTTCATCAAATTTTCCATAAGAGTAATCTCCAAACATATCTGTAATTTCCAATCCGGTTGTTTTTATCATAAGGCACAACCTACTTTTCAATTATCGAGATACAGTTGCAACAGTTGTTACTTTTCCATCAGCTCCGATTTTTCTAACTCTCGGTATCCATGCACTTCGCACTTCCAGATTTTCAGCAGTAACATCGTGCCATTCTAACACATGCACTATGCCATTAAAAACTGCAACACCTGTCGGTGACCAAGGACTTGTTGTCTGCAGAATCGTTGTTACTTTACCCTGAGGAGTTATCTTGAGGACGCTACGACTTCCTGTTGCTGCCACATAAATAGTCCCTGTGGAATCAACAGCTAATCCACGGCAATAGGAAGGCACTGTTTCCAATGGTAAATCGATGTCGCTTTTTCCAACAAAGGTCGCAATGATTGATATTGTTCCACTCATTGTAATCTTTCGGATTGTGTTAGCATTAGCATTGCTCGCCTCGGTGATATAAAGTGAGCCGTCAGTACCAACAGCTATACCGCTTATGAACTCAAATATCTTATTGCTCACTAATACCGATTCCTTTCCGTCAGGTGTTCTTTTGATAATTTGTGCAAAACCTGGTCTCGTATCAGCATAATAAATGTTTCCGTCCTTATTAACAACAAGGGGAAAGTCAGAACACATAATAAGAGCAGGTATACTGCTTTGCGGAGTTACTCTTTCAAAATACTGCCCAAAATTTTTCGATGATTCTGCGAAGTATCCGGTTGCATCAATAGTCATCCAGTGAAATCTTGATGCGGGCAAGTAGGTAAGTTTACCCTGCACATCAATTTTCCAAACTCCTTTGCCTGTATCAGTAAAGTAAATCTGTCCATATTTATCAACGATTATTCCAGAGCCAGGATGAGCAGATGCAAGGGTTGAAACAAGCATTTGAATAAATGCAAAAACCAAAATCACTTTTGTCTTCAGTGTCATTTTGCTATAGATTGTAAAGATGCTCATTTCTTATTCGTCAGTTTGAAGTTGTAAGCGGTTCTGGCTTCGTTTGAAATATTGTCTCACAGGTTATTTGTCCATTCGTCTATAGTGAAGTTGAACAAGTCATTTGTCGAATTGTTTTGAACTTATCAGTTTCAATTTGAATTCAGGCCTTCCGTCTTTAAAAAGTATAAGAGCATGATTTCAATTTAGAATACGATGTCAGGAGCTGCTCTTCCGTAATGGCCTGAATTTTTCAAATGTCTTACCATTGAATTTGTAAACTCCTGCATTGTTTGTTCCTAGCCAAAGAAGGCCTTGATTGTCTTTGTAGATTGAGATAATCAATACATCCGTTTCACCATCTTTTATTCGATAATTGATTAGGCTTTCCCCATTATATTTCCAAACTCCTTCATTATAATTAGTCATCCACAGGTCTCTTTTTTCATTATCGGTTAAAGCAGAATTAAAATAAGGAAGCTCCATTTTAACCTGCTGTTGAAATGAATCAGTTCCTTTTAATTTTTCGTATTCAATTGTTTTTTGTCCTTTCGAGTCATTGTGTTGAATTCTATATCGGCTAATTGTGTTACTGAACCAAAAAAATCCGTCTTTATCTTCGATAATAGCGCGAACTGCAGGAACTCTACCGTCATCAAGAACAGACAATTCTTTTTCGTACATCCAATTTAATGATACTCCATCGAATCGGCAAACGCCAGCAGATAGAGTTCCAAACCAAATATTCCCTGGTTTGTCTTTGTAAATACCGAAAACACCATAGGCAGGGATATTTGCTTGTGGTTTGAATGCTGTAAATTCTAAAAGATACAATGAGTCTCCATCATACCGATAAGCACCAGGTATATCTCCATTGCCTTTGAACCATAAGTCGTCAGGTTCTAATTTCCATTGGTTATTCGGTGATTTGACATGTTTTAATGAAATAAATTTTTCTCCGTCAAATTTGGTTACTCCATAAGGGGTATCTAAAAAAATATTGCCCGACTTATCCTCTTGAATACCTCTTATCGCGTTGTTGGATAACCCGTTTTTCGTGGTGTACTGCTTTAAGGTTTTTCCGTCATAAAAATATACTCCATTTCCATTGCTACCGAACCAATAGTTGTTATTCTTGTCTTGAAAAATAACCCATATACTCTTATCAAGTTCTAAAACAGTGTCGCCAATATTAATTGTGGTTTCAGAAAAACTTTCGGTGTTTTGATTTTGTCCATTACAAGATGAAAACACTGTCAGGATGCTGAAAAGAAGAATTGCGTTCAAAGTCATTCTAAAGATGTTCATTTGGATCTATTATTTGTCCGTCCATTCATTGTTTGCCTTGTTGTCATAGAGTTTCGCAAACTTGCTGTTAGCCTTTCGTGCTGTTGTCGACTGTGTTATCTGGTCAAGCCGATTAAACAAACAACCTCTGCCGGTAAGAATGAATAGTTATTTAAAACCGTAAGACTCTAATTTATATCAGAGTACGTATAATCAACAATTCATTTCCCGGTCGGCAGAGCCTTCAATTTCATCGGCGCGTTCAATTAGACCATTACTCATTACCAGGGAATAATTTTTTTGCTCTTTTTTCCATCTCAGCTGCGATCACCCGGCCATCTTCATCTTGTTCTGTAAGCTTCTTAATGATATTTTGATAGCTTTCAGCATCCCGGTCCTGACTTAATTTGAATACAGTGTCGATAGCCGTTACCTCGATTTCAAAAGCTACAATTGCTCCCATTACCCGTTGTTTAAATTCTGAAGGCAGGTTGTCAAAGACTGTTGTTGAGTGCTGATTCTGACCTTCAAAATGAAGTGATGTCATTCTGAGTACATCTGCAAGTTCTCCCTCTTCTAAAAATCTAATGATTCCTTTAATGTGAACACTCATATAATTCCAGGTAGATGGAGTACGTGGATTACTATACCAGGTGCCACTTACATAGGTGTGCTTACCTGAAAATACGGCAAGTACATTTTCATTATGTAAAAAAGCTCTGTGGTGATCCGTGTTTTTCATAATATGCCCTCTGAGCACCTTTCTGCCATCCTTATTTTCAAGGAAAACAGGCACTTGTGTTGCAACTGGTCGGTTTTCTGAATCACATCCCGTTAAAAAAGCAAAGGGATACTGTTCAACAAATTCTTTAATTACCTGTTCGTTGTGTTCTTTGTGGTATGGGAGATTGTACATAAGTCTTTCATATTGATGAATTTAGCCATTTCAAGAGCCTGTCAATTTCATCAGCGCGTTCAATAACTACTATTTCCAATTAAGTTTTTGCGCTATCTAGTTTATTATCAACTGACCAATAGCCACCACCTTTGATTAACAGAAATATACTGCCAAGCAACATTGACCAATCCGTTCTGCTTCCGTGCATCATTTCCCAAAAACCTTGATTAGCTAAAACATCTGCCTTTGTGGTAGCAATAGCAACAAGCATAATGATTATGAGCGGAATACTTGCCAGGCGGGTAAACAAGCCAAGTAAAATCAATGCTCCGCATAAGATTTCAAATGTGCCAACAAAACTTCCTAAAAATTCAGGCGAAGGCAACCCGATTTTCTCAAATCGTCCTGCTCCAAGAATGTCAGGAAATAAAAATTTCTGAATGCCTTCTGATAAAAATACTACTCCGACAAGCAAGCGGATTATGATTGTTGTTTTGGATTGGTCTGTGTGAATGATTTTTTTGAGCATCTTATTATTTAATTGCTGGTTTTTTTTAGTTTAGAAATAATTATTTGGTAGTCTTTGCGCCTATCTGAACGCCAAGTTTTTCAAATTCTATATCGTTTGGCTCCCATAATTCAATTTTGTTGCCTTCTATGTCCATGATGTGAACGAATTTGCCATATTCAACTGTCACAATGGTGTCAACAACGGTTACTCCGTTTTTGTTCAGTTGTTCGATAAGCGCTTCTATATTTTCAACTCTGTAATTAATCATAAAGTCCTTGGTTGACGGTTCAAAATATTTGGTTTTATCATTAAATGGACTCCATTGGCTAAACCCTTTTTTGGTAGTGTCAGCTCCCTGTCTCCATTCAAAAACTGCCCCATATTGATTCGTATTCAAACCAAGATTGGTTTCATACCATTCCCTGATTTTTTTTGGGTCTTTACACTTGAAGAAAATACCGCCAATTCCGGTTACTTTTTTTATGGATTGCTGATGGTTATCAGTTTTCGTTGTGATTGACTTAAAAGCGTAGCCAAGAGCGAATGTCATGGTAAATGCAAGAATTATCAAGGTTGTCTTTTTCATTGTTATTACGATTTTCAAGATTCTGATAGTAAGTTAAATAGATCAATATTTAAATAGACAATTTCTTTCCCGATTTTTGTTGAACTCATTATTCCTAATTCCTCCATCTGATTGAGGTACTTTTTCGCTGTATTCAGACTTTTTATATCCTGCCCCATTATTTTTTTAGGGCTGGTATAGGGTTGTTCAAGGATTTTCTCTACGGTTTCTTTTCTAATATGTGGGAGTTTTCTTTTGATTATGCAGGCACTCAAATAGAGAATCGGTAATTCCAGGAGTCCCTTTTGAAGTAAGATTAAAAGGGTCAAAATTCTGCCTGTTCTGGCATTTCCTTCACGAAATGGCTGTATTGCGAAAGGTATCTTATAATTTGACATTTCCCTCAGCTTTTGTCAATTCAGTTGCCATTTTGACTCTCATTTTATTCCCCTTTGGATCGTGGGTTACTTCTGCAAGTCCAAGTGCTTCCATTAGTGGAGGAATGTACATTCCAAATCTTCCGCGAAGTCCCTTTTTTAGTCCATACCGTCTTTTTGGTCAACATGCATTGTGTATTCACTCGTCAGTGGCGGTGTCTTCAACACTGTTGGCTTTTCTTTTGTTCCAATTTCGTGTTTCGCTAGCCTATTGTCTGCTTCATTGAGTGTAATCCAATTGTGTTGCCTTCGGTGTCCATACAAATGCTACAGAATCCATGTTCACCAATGGGGAATTTTTGTTTCAATACTTGTCCTCCTGCACTTTCTACTCTTGATGTTTCTGTTGCACAATCATCACAAGTAAAATACACTACCGTTCCGCCAGACCCAGGTTCCATCAGGCTGGTTTTACACAATGCCCCGCTGATATTGTCTCCGCCTTCAGCCCAAGGAAAGCTGAGCATCTCCAGATCACTAAATTCCCCCGGAGTTTGCATGGGAATCATTTTGATTTGTAAAACGGTTTCGTAGAACTTTTGAGCCCTGCTCATGTCTTTTACATAGATTTCCACCCAGGTAAACGGGTTCTTGGATTGTGTTGTCATAGTTGTCATTTATCAGAATTTATTGGACACCAGAAAACAAAAAAATCAATGTTTGTTTCATGCATGCAACTATATTCATACAAGTTGAGCCTCCAATATGTTTTGAAACCCGGACCCTTTCCGGGCGACTTATATCGGAACCGATTGCAAATGAGATTCTTACTCTACTTTCTTTTCCGGATTGTTAAGGGAAACAGAACCGTTGCAGTGGGATCACTTTCGGAGGTTACCCGAAGATGCAGGGTCATCTCCTGGCTGCCTTTTTCATCGAAACTGACATAGACTGTTACCTCCCGGGTTTCTCCGAAAGGGATGGCGATGAGTTCGTTGGAGAGGTGGGTGGCATTGCCTTCGCCGGTTATGTTGGATAAAACCCGATAGATGTCGTTGTTCAGAAGGGTTCCTGCCGGACCGGATATCAGTGTTGAATCTGCAGAAGCGGGCTTTCCGGTATTTGTGATTGCGTAGGTGACGGAAGGGATTTCATCGGGGGTTATGGGTTTTTGGACGGGTATGACGGTTACGCCGTGCTGTTGGGGTCCGGGGCCGTCGAGGGAGCGGATGCCGACGGTGTAGGAGAGGATGCCATCGGGACTGGTGTGTTTGTCGATAATGTAGAAATGCAGGCGATTGGGGGTGTCGATCCATTCGGCCCGACTGCCGGAGTTTGTGCCGGTATGGAAGAGGGCATCGTTGAGCTGACGGTAATCGGCCGGGGTGCGCATAACGGGGGTGCCATCGCCGGGCTTCAGGTAGTCGGTCATCTGAATATCTTCGGGATGGGCGTCGATCACCCAGTTGAAACAGTTGAACCCGTTGGGGCCGCCGTTAGGACCTTCCCGGTCCTTGTTTTTGGCGATCAGGACGCCATTATCGGGTGTAAAGGAGTCGTAGCCGATGCGCTGAACCACTTCAACGGAATAGAAGTTAAAGGTGGATTTGCCGGGCGACAGGGGATCCTGGGCGGGATCGGTTTCGGGTGCACGGTCCTGCGGGGCATCGCCATCGAGCCGAACCACGATGCCGGCATAGGTGCCGGGGAGCGGATCGGCGGCCCGGGCGGTGAGGGTGGCCACCACCAGTCCGGATCTGGCCAGCTCGTTGCGGTTGAGTATCAGGACCTGATTATCGGAAACAAACTTAAAATTCATTTTCTGGCGGAGCATGAGTCCGGCCGGCATGGAAGCCCCGGCCACGGCAGGCACCTTCCAGCGGCTGTGCGGCCCCTCGGGACCGTTGAAGCTGCCGCGGTCCATCATGTCCCAGGGGCCCGATCCCACACGCCGGTAGGGCTGCACGTAGGGGTTGTTGTTATTGTCGCCTGTACGGAACAGGTAGTGCCCGATCTCATGGGTGATGGTTCCGGAATTCTCGCCCTGGCGCATGGACGAGAGGCCCCACTGCTGCGCCCCGGCCTTCCAGGAGGTCCAGTCGACATACCGGGTCTTGATCCACCGGGGTTTCGTGGGATCGGGATTGCCCCATTCCGCCGGGATATCCTCCTTCGAGCGGAATTTCATCTCCCCGAACTCCTGCCAGATGCCGGTCTCGTCGTATCCGGCATAAATCCGCAGGATGGCATCGTAATTCTTTAACAGATCGCCGGCCTCAGCCTTCCAGACGGAATCACAGTCGCGCTCCATGCGGCCGCGGGCGGGTACGCCGGTGGGCGTGGCATTCGCCTGCCCCCATTCATTGCAGCCATATTCCCACAAGTTTTTGGGCATCCGGTAGGGCCCGAACGCAACGATCTTCGCCACCCCCACCTGGCCCCTCGATTGCTCCATCCAGTAGCCGTTGATCGTCTGGCCATGGTTCACCTCGGAGGGGGTGTTCCAGAAATCGGCATAAAACTGCGCCACCTTCTCACGCGGGACCGGATCGATCTGCGGATTCCCGAACGGATCGGAATGCTTCGGCAGCGTAATCACAAACGGCTGATCCGGAAAATCGATGGCCACGAGGGCGATCCTGATTGATCTCGCGGGTTTGAGGGAGGGCGAGGCCCAGTTGTGCCCCGGAATGAGCTTGTAATCTTTCCAGGTCATGAGATCCTGGTCAACCACGATCTGCGGGTCTATCGGGGGAATGTTAAAGACTCTTTTCTCCTGCTGGGCGAAGAGTGAGGTGGAAATGAGGAGCAGGAGGCAGAGGAGTAGTTGCTGGTTGTTGGTTGCTGGTTGCTTGTTCATGGAAGAAGGTTGCTGGTTGCTTGTTGCTGGTTGCTGGTTATTTGGTAAGATGGCGTAAGGGTTATTCCATGATGCCGGTATCGAGGATCAGGATCCTGCCGGTCTTGACGAGCACCCTGATCCATCCGCTTTTGATCTGGTTGCCGTTATAATACCGGATTCCGATGTATGAAGTGTCCGGAGGGAAATCATGGCAATGATCGATCTTATTTCCGCGTGTCATCAACCAAACCGAATCCGCATTGCTTCTCTCCTCCCACAATCCCATACCATAGCCGCGGGAGTTCCAGAAAAATAGTTCGTTGGTGGTCCAGAGCGGACCGGTATCAAGCAATTCCTCCTGACCGAACGGGGTTATGCGGTCAATCGAATCAACTACCAGGACCGTATCCTTGTCGCTGATCCGGCGGCAGGATTCTGTATCCGTCCGGATGATCGCAATTTTTTTGCCCCAATAGGCTCCGTCTAAAACCTGCCACTTTTTCGACAGAAAAGTTGTGTCCGGAATGGTGAAAGCATTGACTCCGAATGTACCGTGGATGCCTGTTATACTTCCGGTCGACCATCCTGCTCCCGATAGCTGTGACCATGAATCTATCTTGAACTGGTAATCGGAGGTCCCATCTCCATCGACATCCAGATCCTGGGTAAAAAGACCACCGCGGCCAACGGATACCAGCTCCTTGTTATGAATGATCCTCCGATAGGTTGGGGCTGGCCTCACCGTTATGTCGATGCTCCGGGTAACTGTATCAGTCACTTCACTTCCGGTGGCCGCCAAGGATACCTGAAATACGCCCTCTGTGGCAAACACATGGACGGGTTCAAACAGGGTACAGGTTACATGATCTCCAAATGCCCACAGGTAACGGTCAGCGTATTTGGAGCAGTTCTTAAAATATACGGAATCACCCACATAATTTTTCAACTCGGGTAACCAGGAAAAACAAGCTTCAGGACTATCCATTTTGTTTGGATCCTTATTGCATGCCGTCGTTATCAAAAGCAGGAATAGGGGCAGAAAGAGTTTCATGTTTTTATTAGTGTCTAAATTTGGACGAACCGTTTTTCAGTGCGTCAATCATCAGGAGTTTTCCTACACCCTTACCGGGTCCGCAGAATCTTTTCCATCGTTCTGCCTTTGGCCAGCTCATCGACCAGTTTATCCAGATAGCGGACCTTCTGTGTGAGGGGATCTTCGATTTCCTCGACCCGATAGCCGCAGATCAGGCCGGTGATGAGGCGGGCATTGGGGTTCAGGGTTGCCTCCCGGAAGAAGGATTCAAATGTGGCTTTCTTATCGAGTAGATCCTGGAGTTTCTCCGGACCAAACCCGGTGAGCCATTCGATTACCTGATCCAGTTCGGCTTTGGTGCGGCCTTTCTTTTCCACTTTGGAGATGTACATCGGATAAACGGCGGAGACGGCCATCCTGGCTATCCGCTCATTTTGTGTGTTGGTGGCGTTCATGGTGCTGGTTGCTGGTTGCGGGTTGCTGGTTGCTGGTTCTGCCAGAGGGATACTTGAATCTTTAACTTCGGAATTCGGAACTCTAAAGTCGAATCTCTCACTTCTTTCTCGTCGGTCGCCGGTCGTAAACGGCTTCGTCCCGTCAGTCACATCGTATGGACTGATTTTGTTCGTTTCCTGCTGATTACTATTTGTACTTCGTTTGTAAAAATACTATAGTCTCTGTCATTAGTTTCTTGAGAACATCTTGATTGATGTCGGATAGTTTCTTGACGTAAATGCATGCTTTTCCCATTTTAAATTTGCCCAAACCTTCCAACAGGTATTCATGCTCTTTGGCTCCAGTAAATACATAGAGTGAAATAGCTGCCTTTCTGGGTGAAAAACCTATCAGGGGCCAATCACCTTCCTGACGGCTTCTCTCTGATTTGTAATGAAAGCTGCCAAACCCTATAATGGATGGTCCCCACATTTTTGGCTCGCAACCTGTAAAATCTTGCATAAGTTTTAACAGCTCAAAACTATCCTTACGTTTTTGATCGTTATCAGCAAATTGGTTGATAAATTCAATCACATTGGCATTATTCTGTTGTGTTTTTAATTCTGCCATAGTATCCAGTATTATTCAGCATTTATCACTTTTTAAGCATTTCTGCTTTATGTAATATCCTTTTTTAGGACAAAAATCATCCACGGAGCTATCGCTTTTTCCGAAATCCATTCAAATGGTTCGTTCTCGTGTCCTAATGGTTTAAAGGTAGCTTCTATCGCCAAGCCGGCCAAATTGAACAATTTGTGGTAATCTGCCACAGTCCAAAAGATATCTTCTACCGGTCTCCGGTCATCAATGTCAAGCATAATGTCACGTACTATATCGCCCGTTTTGGCATTCAGGTTTTCCGGAAATTCCTTCGTTGTGAATGACGCCCACTCATTTGTGTATAGTTCCGGTGTAGAGTCAAGACAAAGTATTTTCCCGGTTCTGTTCAGTAATTTCCCTAAACCTTTCAGAATGTTTGTTCGATTCTCCCAACCCGGGATATTATCAAAAGTAAAAATGCATTGTACCAGGTCAAATTGTCCGACCCCAAGATGTTCGTAATTGCCATTGGTAACTAATTGGTAATTTCCTGATATGTCAAACTTTTTGGCTATGTCAAGCATGTCCTGAGATATATCTATTCCGGTAACATCAAAACCAAGGCGTTTTAAAAACCTTGTTGATCGTCCGGTCCCGCATCCAAAATCAACTGCCCGGTTGACTGTCACATGCCTCGCAATTATTTCAGGTAAATCGCGGTATGCCAAATAATAGGTATTAGGGAACTCAAGTCTCGAATAGGATTCAGCTCTTGTCTGGTTGCCCCATGAATTTTCAAATTTCATTTTGTCATCTGACATTGCTTATTGCATGTATATTTCTGAAATGGCAACATTATTAGTCAGTCCTCAATTGCCTCAATACCCAGTTGCTTAATCCGCTCAAGTCCATCCAGCATGGCCTTCAGCTGTTCCGGGGTGTGACCCGTCCAGTCTGTGACTTCACCCAAAATCCGGAGTGGATTCCGTGTACGGTATGATTTTGTTGGATTGCCGGGAAATTTCTTGTCGGTAAGGTTGGGATCATCTTCAATCGGACCGGTGGGTTCCACGAGGTAAATCCTGCCGCGACCTTCGCCATGTGCCAGCTCAGCGCCCCAAACCGCAGCATCCAGGGTGGCGGTGAGATAGACGAAGGAGGCCTTCTTCCGGCTGCCGTAGTTGGAACTAAAGCCGGGTTCGATCAGGTCGCCGGGTTTCAGGTCGGCCCTGGTGCCGTGGTAAAAATTATCAGAATTCAAGTAGTAGGATGTTTCATTTCAACTTGCCTGTATTATTCCTCGCCCATGGATTGTTCCGTAATCAGCAGAAAATCAATACTTTTGTGATAATTCAGGGTCACATACTCCAAGCCGAAGCTTTTGATATTCCGATAATAATCAGTCAATTTTTGGTAGTAATTCTTCTCAAGCTGAATCGAGTGGGCTCTCTCGCCCAATTTAACCAGTAAGAACCATTTCTCGATCAACCGGACAGCGCGACCATTTCCGTCCTGAAACGGATGGATCTTGACAAACACCAGATGAATAAACCGGGATACCGTTCTTCTTTATTATTATTCATAATGGAACCGACATTTCGCGATCCAGATTTCGTCGTTAACAACCTTGTAGATCAATCGGTGTTCACTGTTGATTCTTCTTGACCAGAACCCTTTATATCTATACTTAAGGGGCTCTGGTTTTCCTATCCCAGTGTATGGTGTGCGGGAGATATCCTTTAACAGTTCATTGATTCTTTTCAGAATTTTCCTGTCGGTTGATTGCCAATACAAATAGTCCTCCCAGGATTCTCCAACGAAAATGTATTTCATCAGTCAAGAAGCTCTTTTTGAAATGAGGACCCCTTTTCAAGTTTTTCTATCGCTGAATCAAGCCTTTCTGCATTTTTTCTCGAGGATAGCTCATGTTGGGTAGCTGTGAGGGAATTATACTCTTCCAACGAGATGACCACCACCCCTGAATCCTTGCCCCGATTGATAATCAGCGTTTCAAAGTTATTTGTCACCCGGTCAAGATATCTTTTGATGTCTTTCCTAAAATCTGAAATGGTTGTTGCTATCATAATTTTTTATTTGTACAAAATAAAGTACAAATTAACGTACAAAATGTCAATTCTGCAACTAAAACCGGTCTTCGTTACCGTTTCATGAAGATCTTCTCTAAACCTTCAGCGAGCCGCGGAATCCCCTTACGGCATAATAGGATTCAGCGCCGTTGTGATAGACAAACACATGGTTGTAGCGGCGGTCGCAGAAGAGGGCGCCGCCGAGTTTTCGGATCTCAGGAGGGGTTTTCACCCAGCTCGATGTTTTGAGATCAAAATTCCCAAGCTTCTGCAGGTCCCGGTATTGTTCTTCCGATAAGAGTTCAATGCCCATGTCGGCGGCCATGCCTACGGCGTTGTTTGCGGGTTTAAACTCTTTCCTGGATTCCAGGGCTTCACGGTCGTAACAAAAGCTCCGGCGGTCCTTGGGAGTTTCCGCCGCGCAATCGCAGAAAATATATTCGCCCGATTTGGGATACTGTCCCACCACATCCGGCTCGCCGCCGGTTTTTTCCATTTCACTGAGCGACCATAGCTTTTCGGGATTGGCTTCCAGCTTAGCCTGAATATCAGGCCATCCGATGCCCAAATGGCGATTCATATTCTTCTCAAACCGGGCCTTGAGCAGGTTCAGCAGCTCTTCGCGAGATTCGGGTGACAAGTTCATTGTTTTTTCCATTGTTAGTCGGTGTTATACTGATTTACTAACAATTTATTGATCAGTTGGTTCAGGGTCGTTCAAATTTCACGGATCCGGCATCATCCACCTCACCCCCGGCCCCTCTCCCGCGCTCCCTGCGGTCGCGGGAGAGGGGTGTCGGCTCCGGGGCATGGGTAGTGCCAAGATTTATTGTCTGGATCCTTTTTGTCTAGTTCGATCATCAACCCTCGAAGCACACTCCCCTCTCCCGCGACCGCAGGGAGCGCGGGAGAGGGGCCGGGGGTGAGGTGGATGCGGGACACAGCCAGAACAAATGGCAGATAAAAGATCCACCTCATCATAAACCCTTCAGGATGGCAATCAGCGCATCGATTTCATTGATCAGCTCCGAGTCGGTGTCAAAGCCCCGGGTAGTATATCGGAGTTGACCATCTTTGTCGATAAAATATTTTGTTGGAATTCCAGCCGGCTTATAGGAGGAGGTGATCTTATTTTTTCCGGAAGTTCCGTTAAGTGGTTCATCCATAAGTACATGAAAAGGATATTTGTTTTTATTGATGAATGCTTTTACCCGGTCCACGGCATGATCTCCTTTTTCATCAACCGCAATAAACAGGAAAATAACATCAGGGTGTTTTTCAATCTCTTTTTGCATCGCTGGAAACGAGGCAATACAAGGGACGCACCAGGTTGCCCATAAATCCAGGATCACAATTTTCCCTCTGTAGTCCGATAAACGAACCTGTTTGCCATTG
>Ga0154558_1159_pt5 | contig 30216 bp, 24 predicted proteins | sample RifGroF2_FD_105701 | JGI IMG/M metagenome (GOLD analysis project Ga0154558, IMG submission 105701) | Bacteroidetes bacterium GWF2_49_14 | reverse complement strand
TAACGAGTACGATGTAAGGCATGAAGCGATGGCCTTTTTCCGGATTCAGTCTTCTTTTAACGAACTTGTCGTTGTACTCCTTAATATTCCTGACCTCGGCCTTCTTAAGCTGATTGTAACGAGTATCCATTTCTGCGCTCAAAGACTGAAGTACCAGGATAACATGCTGAGTATCCGTTATTATTGGCTCTTCAAAATCGGGGAGTTTAGCCAAAAAGTGTTTTTCAAGTTTGGAGTAGAGCGTGAGTTCAACCTTTTTGGGGTCGATCATAACGAATTTCAATTCAGCCGGATGCTTCCGGTAGAGCAGGGAGGTTATGATCGCATTGATGCCGACGGATTTTCCCTGCCCGGTTGCTCCTGCCACGAGTAAATGCGGCATCTTCGACAAATCGAAAGTAAAAGTTTCGTTACTGATGGTTTTCCCCAGGGCTACGGGAAGGTCATAGTCGCTTTCCAGAAATTTCTTTGAAGCCAGGACAGTATGCATGGAGACCGTTTCCGGTTTCCGGTTTGGAACCTCAATACCTATGGTTCCTCTTCCCGGGATCGGTGCAATGATCCTGATCCCCAAGGCTGAGAGACTCAGAGCGATATCATCTTCAAGGTTTTTAATTTTAGAAATCCGAACGCCCGGTGCCGGAATGATTTCATATAAAGTAATGGTCGGCCCGATAGTGGCCTTGATCTTTTCAATTTTAATCTTGTAATTCGCCAGAGTCTCAACAATCTTATTCTTATTGGTTATCAGCTCTTCGTCAGTAACTTTCGGATGTCCAAGTGAATGGTCCTTGAGCAGGTCAAAACCGGGGAACTTGTAATTTGAAAGATCAAGGGTGGGATCATAATCGCCTGCCGGAACAGGAAATTCTGAGGCTTCTTCCTCGGGAACGGTTGTAGTATTCTCCACTGTCATGTCTGGATCCGGAATTGCCTGATCAGGATTGAAATCAATGTGAACCAGATCCAGGTCATCGATCGCCCTTGATATGTTTTTGTCTTGTATCTCCTTGACAAGTAACTCATCGGCAGTTTTATCAGTGACTACAAAATCATCACCGGGATCCACAAACTCGGGTTCAGGTAGCTTTTCTTCAGGTTTTCGATCATGTAGCTTAAGACGGTCGGGGGTGACACGAAACATGAAAACAACCAATATCAGGCCGGTAACCACAATAGTAACCAATGTGCCAACCGGTCCAATCAGCGCCGAAAGCCATGCTGAGATTGCCACGCCGTGCCCGCCTCCAAATTGGAATGCCTCTCCCGGAACCGCGTAACCCAGCATAACTGATATCCAGATCATCAGAATCAGTCCGTATTTTGTTGCCCTTCCAAGGTGAACCAGCCGGGGCCCCAGCAAAGCTATTCCATAAAGTGCCAGAAGGGCAACGAGCATTACCGATGAGACTCCGAACCACTTGTAAATAAATAGATTGCTCGTAACAGCACCTGCTTTTCCAGCCCAGTTTTCAACTCTTATGTCGGGATTTGCCAGATTGGCTGTAAGCTCGGTATCAAGAAAGCTCTGATCTGCCTTCCAGGTAAAAAAATAGGATATGAACGACAGTCCCGCAAAGAAGGCGATCAATAGCAGAATCAATCCCAAGACGATACGTAACCTGCCATCTCCGGGTTTAGGCTTGCTGTCTGTCGGATTTTTCTTTTTTTTGGGGGATGTTGAAGCGCCCATGTATGAAGTTTTCCTCCCGATTTTTTATTACTTTCTTGAAACCAATTCGGACAAAAATAGAAAAAATAAAGGAATTCTTCTTTTAGTGGACCTACTCGTTTTCCGCAGATAATCAGGGTTTCAGAATAGAAGAGGTTACGATGGAGGAAAAAAACTAAATTTGCATCCTAATGCTTCCGATATGAAGAAACTTGCGGTTGTTGCTCTTGGTGGAAATGCGTTACTCCGTGATAATCAATCTGGTACCATCGACGAGCAGGAACAGAACACCACCGATACCCTTGAGAATCTGATTTTTCTGATTCGTGAGGGGTATGACCTGGTTATTACTCATGGAAACGGACCGCAGGTTGGCAACATTTTAATGCGTAATGATTCCGGAGAACAAACCTATGGCATACCCCAGATGCCCCTGGATATCTGCGTCGCCGACAGTCAGGGCGGTATTGGGTATATGATCGAGCGCATGATGCGAAATGTTTTACTGAAGCATGGAATCAAAAAGGAAATCGTCACCCTGGTTACCGCGGTTGTGGTCGAAGAGACGGATCCGGCCTTCCAGAACCCGACTAAAAGGGTAGGAAAGGTTTACGATCGTGAACAGGCCGATCAGCTGGCAAAAGCAAAAGGTTGGACTTTCAAGGAAGAGATCAAGGTGGCGGGCGGTTGGAGGAGGGCCGTTCCTTCCCCGGTACCGAAACAGATCATAAACGAGAAGGTGATTGAATATCTGGCACATCAGGGAGTCATTACCATTGCCGTTGGAGGTGGAGGAATTCCTGTCTATTATGATGCCGATGGTAAGGTCAGGGCTGCGGAAGCGGTTATAGATAAGGATCTTGCCTCAGGACTCCTTGCAGCCAGAATTGGTGCTGACGAGTTTTATATCCTCACCGATGTACCCTTTATCTATCGGAATTTTAAAAAGCCTGATCAGGAGATACTGGAGTTCCTGGATTACGCGGATGCAAAGCGCTATCTGGAAGCCGGAGAGTTCGGCGAGGGCAGCATGGCCCCCAAAATAAATGCCTGCCTGAAGTTTATTGAACATGGTGGGCAGAAAGCGGTTATTACCGAGGCGTTTAAGCTGGAGGATAAATCGTATGGATCAAAGATTACGAAAATCTATGATCCGGGGGATAAGGAAAAAGGCGAAAGGCGAAAGATGAAGATTAAAGACTAAAAATGCATAAAGATTCTTCGAAGAGATCATTAACCCCGGCGTTTAGGCCGGGGATTTACAAACCAAAATAAACATATCATGCCGTACAATCTGAGAAATCGAAATTTTCTGAAATTACTTGATTTTACACCGCGTGAAATCAGCTTTTTGCTTGATTTGTCCTTCGACCTGAAGGCCGCAAAATATGGAGGTTATGAGAAGCCCAGGCTGAAGGGTAAAAATATTGCCTTGATTTTTGAAAAGGCTTCTACCCGGACCCGCTGTGCATTTGAGGTTGCAGCCTATGATCAGGGTGCCAGTATCACCTACCTTGGACCTTCCGGATCCCAGATCGGGCAAAAAGAGTCTATGAAGGATACTGCACGGGTTTTAGGCAGGCTTTATGATGGAATTGAGTACCGCGGGTATGGCCAGAGTATCGTTGAAGAACTGGCCGCCTATTCCGGAGTCCCGGTATGGAACGGCCTGACCAATGAGTTCCATCCCACCCAGATTCTGGCCGATTTCATGACAATGCTGGAGCATTTTAACGGCCCCCTTAGTGAGATTTCCTTCTGCTATCTTGGGGATGCCAGGAACAACATGGGGAATTCATTATTGGTAGGAGCAGCTAAAATGGGTATGGATTTTCGGGTGGCAGCGCCAAAATCTTTATTTCCGGCAGATGCTCTGGTTGAAACCTGCCGCGGTATTGCTGCACAAACCGGAGGCCGCATAACCCTTACGGAAGATGTTCACGAAGCCGTTGAAGGATGTGATTTCCTGTACACCGATGTTTGGGTATCCATGGGTGAACCGGAAAGTGTCTGGGAGGAGCGCATCAAACTGCTTAGACCTTACCAGATCAATGGTAAGGTTATGGAAATGACGGGTAATCCGGAGGTTAAATTCATGCATTGCCTGCCGGCTTTCCATAACCGCGAAACCACCCTTGGTGAGCAGATTTATCAGAAATACGGATTGGACGGGCTGGAGGTTACGGAAGAGGTTTTTGAATCGGAACACTCGATTGTTTTTGACGAAGCCGAGAATCGTCTGCATACCATCAAAGCCGTGATGGTAGCAACGTTGGGGGATTAATGTACCCGCTTGCGGTTGAGCTCTGCCTTGGAGTAACGGATGATGGGAATGGCTTGGTTCTCAAAGCCATTCCCATTGCCTCCCGAAATAAAGAACAGGGGTGTTTGCATCGGTTTGAAATGGAAGAATTCACTCCAGCAGGGTACTGTTTCCGTAAGGTTGCGGCCAAAATAAAACAGGGCACTGGTAAAATAATAGGTCAGGTCGAAACCCTGAAAACTGAACCTCGAGGGCTCAATACTCCAATTGGTCCCATATAGCCGGCAGAAATTCTGAACAGCCGGATCATGGTAATCAACGAAAGGATTTTCCTCCAGATCGCTGAATACCTCAAGATTCACATTAAAGAGGTTTTCCAGGTCGAGACTGCCCAGGGCGCTTGGGTAGAGGCTGAAAGCCGAAATCTCAAAATGTGTCGATTTGCTGTTGAGCTGGTTGATCAGGTCAGTTGTGAAGACCTCGTAATTGCTTGAGATAATTACATAATTCGGTTGGTTCCCGGAGAGATAGGCCTCGAGGCTGGTACCACCTGATTCGGTACTTAAAAAGTTCCGGCTTGTTTCATTGAAATAGACCAATTTCGGACGTGCTTTTCCGGAAGGATCTGCTTTGGCAAGGGTTCCCTTTAATTGATCAAAAAGTGATAAAAAATCCGGATCATTCCGTTCTGCGTACCTGCCGATCACCAAAACGTTTGATTTATAATGGCTTCCCAGGTATTCGGTGACTTTTTGCACCTGTTGTTCGGGTTTAAGCCGGGTTTGAAAAACATAGGGATTGCCACTGGCAAAATCAATGGAAGATAACGGGTTGACCAATGGAATCTGGCGGCTATTTGCAAAGGGCGCCACAAGTTCAAGTTCACTCCGGAAAACCGGACCGATAATCAGGTCGGCATCGTTAAGTTTCCCGCTGGAAATAATATTCCTCACCGTCTCAGGGTTTCTTTCGGTATCCAGGACTGTCAGGTTCATATTGAGCCCTGATTGCCTCAGGGAGTCAATGGCCAGGTAAGCACCTTCCAGGAATTCAAAAAACCTGAAATGGTCCGTTTCAAGGGTATCACTATAGCTAATAGTATCATTTTCAGCCAGATTTAAGGGTAGAAGAATGACCAGATTGAAAACATCTGTTTTATGAGGAATTGCCTTTGAGCCGCATGGCAGGCTCCCTGAGCTTTCCACCGGCAATTCCTTCTCTTTTTCAGCAGCTTCATTTCTGGCCGGAGCTGTGGTCTGTCCGGTTGCCTCCTGGCGTATAGTAATTTTATCTTTTGGGATTTTAACCTTCTGCCCGACAGACAATCCCCAGCGGGAATCAGGGTTAGCCATGCGAATGTCGTCAACCTTGATGCCATATTGTCTGGACAATGAGGACAGCGTTTCCTTCTCCTGGACAATATGGATCAGGAATTCCTCCCGGGCGGAAGGCAAGGCAGGTACCTTGATCACAAGCCCGATGGCCAGGGATTTTGTCCGGAGAACAGAATTGGCTTCAGTAATTGAAGCTTCTGTAACCCCGTAGGCTTTTGCTATACTGTACAATGTGTGCCCCTGATGAACCTCATGGAGATAGAAATCTTTTCCATTGACTGTAACCAGGTTATCGGATTTCTTAACCGCGGTAGGTTGAAACTGACCGGGCAAGGCGGTAAAACCAATGGCGAGGAAGAGCTGAATTATGATCAGCCTGCAGGAGAACTTCATCAGGACAAATGGTTTTGTAATCACAAGTCTGTGTTTCTGAACCGCAAAGTTATTTAAATATTCAAGCGGTTCAAAATCTACCTTTCCCGTTAAGGATAGCGGCCTTTAATTGTCCCTGAGGACAAATTCATCATATTCAATCTCAAACCGGAGCTTATGCCTGGCTTCTTCCTGAGCCAGGGAGAGAAACAGACTCTTCAGCCCGGTTTCAGTTACCTGTTCCGCAAGCCTTGAGTACAGTTTAAATGCGGCTTTTTCCCGGCTCATTGCCAAGACCAGTGCATCCCTGTAATCCATATCCGGAGTCGGTTGCACATCTGCCGTATAATCACTGATTTTCATATCCGTCACCTTGATTCCGGCTGTTTCCATCACCCCCTCATCCCGGATCTTCATCAGGCGGGCTTTATGCCCCATCTCTTCCCTGGCAAATTGCATGAATATCTCTTTCATCTCGGATATGGTTGTTTCACCGGCCAGCCGGGTATAAAGATCTATTGCGCCTTGCTCGCCTGTCATCGCGAACTCAAGTATTTCCCTGATTGAGTTGAATGTTTTCATTTTTGTTTTATTGTCAGTTCATTGGCGTAAAAGCAGCATGAAATTCATCGTCAAATAATTTAACAAGAAAATCGCAGCCATGATTAAATAGGGGATTGTAATTGTCTTCGCCTGTAAAAATAAATGTTTCAGGGACCTCCTCATGACCCGCGATTTCGATTAATGCTTCATTCCGTGCATCCAGACCGTCATGGATTCCATTGATCCCGAATTCCTTAAGGATCCCGGCCAGCTGAGCAATGCTGTCAGCTGCGACAGGGCTTTTCCGGACCGGCCCGAATTCCTGAATCCTTTTCTGAGTGTTGGTGAAGCTGCCGGATAATTCAAATGGCAGGCTGGCTGGCAGCACCAGGTTGGCCATGGCAGCAGTGTCGGTCATGAAATAGTCCTGGACAACCATGAAATTCGTTTGTGAAAGCCAGATACGTGCTTCATCGGGATCGGAAGCACATCCTATAGGGTCTTCGCCGAAAACAAAAACATTGCGTAGTTGACCTGCCATGAGCAAGGCCAGGAGGTTGTCCGGGTTGCCGGTGGCCTTGCCGCCCGGGTAAAATGAGGGATGGATGCCCATATCCCAGATCCCCTGAGAATTATTTTTTTCTTTAAGGCAAATCAGTCCGCTGGCCGTTTTACCAAGTTTGCCGGAAAGTAGGGCCAGGTTTCGCAGTTCGGCTGCCTCATTGGAAGAGAGTTCTGCCTCCGAAAACACAAGTACCGGATTCATTTCAAGGGTAAAGCTATCAGCGAATTCCCGGATCGTAGTGTCATCTGCAAAGCCAGCCAGCTTAACAAGTTTGCGATAATCGAGCTTCAGAATCTCATTCCGGTATTCTTCAAATCCTTTCACATGATCCCTGATGTAGAGCCCGTTTTGTTGATCGGTCTTAAGCAGGTGGTGAATAGCTGCAAGGATAAAGTAAAAGTAGGATTCAATATGAATGTTCTGGTCACACTTTGGCTCAAGTTTGCTCCCTTCATACAGGGTTATATTGACGACCGGAACCTTGTTTCTGAAATGTGTCTGATTCACCATAAATCCGACTATGGCATTGTCTTCATGGATTTCAGTGCCGAGAAGGAATATTCTGGATGCCTTCTTGATTTCTTCAAATGGCACATTTTTTTCGGAAGCCTGCCGGTAGCCGGCTCCTCTCCCCAAATAATGAAAGCTGTGAATATTCTGGCTGCCGACCGCCTTCCGGGCGAGTTTCTGGATCAGGTACAATTCCTCGTTACTGAGCCTTGCTCCGGCAAAGAAGACGTTTTCCTCCGGCATAACATGTTTTGTTCTCTCATGGATGAGTGAAAAGGCCCGTTCGAAGGATATTTCCTCCCAGTCTTCTCCTTTGCGGATCATAGGAACCGTGATCCTGTTCGTGGCATTCAGGTACTTATATCCAAATTTGGGGTATCTGCAAATTGTTTTTTTGGGATTGACCATTCCTTCATGTCCGGTAACCTTCCACACGAAGCCACCGCCGGATTGGAGTTCAATGGAGCATCCCACCGCGCAGAAATTGCAAATTGACACTTCACTCTCCAGCTTGACCGGACCCGGTTTAAACACAAAATTCTCGGTGATCGCTCCGGTGGGGCAGGCTGAAATACAAAGTCCGCAGGATTCACAGGCAGTGTCCGTCAGGGATTTCCCCATCGAGGGTGCCACGCATGATTCAAATCCCCGGTTAAGCAAGCCCAGTGCATGGGCGCCGGCAACTTCGCTGCAAATCCGGATACACCTTGAACAGAGGATACATTTATTGTTATCAATTTCGATGTAGGGATGTCTGAAATCCACCCTGTGCTCTTTAAAGGTGCCGGAGAATTTTTTCTGATCCGCCCCGTACTCATCGCATAGACTTTTCAGGTCACAGGTAAAGTACTCCTGACAGCCGCATTCCAAACAACGGGCAGTTTCCTTGACAGCCATCTCTTCGGTAAATCCGAGTTCGACCTCATTGAAATTGATTCGCTGATCGGCGGGAATCAGAGGCATTTCCTGACGCATCTGATGGCTGAAATGACCATGATACAGACTCTTTTCCTGTTCCCTGAAGTTATCCTTACGGCTGATAAATTCCGGTAAGGCCGGCTCTACCGGCAGGTCCGAGAGGTACTGATGGCAGCTTCTTGCAGCAACCCGTGCCTGTGCAATGGCCTCAATAAGGGTGGCAGGACCGGTAACCCCATCTCCTGCGGCGAAAACTGAAGGAATGCCGGTCTGGAGGGTTTTCCGGTTTGCATCAATGTCCCCCCATTTTGTAATCTTAAGCTCCCCGTGAGAGCTGAAAGCATTGACATCATGGATAAAGTCGACCTGTGTTTTTTGTCCGATAGCCGCCAGTATATAATCAACTGTCAGGTTGAATTCCGATCCCACAACCGGAACCGGCCGCCTTCTGCCGGATGCATCGGGTTCACCCAGTTCCATGCGAATGAGCCGCATCGATTGTAAAACTCCGCTGCTGTCCTTTGTGATTTCCACCGGATTGGTCAGGAAGAGGTACTCAATGCCTTCCACCTTTGATTCATGAATCTCTATCGGGTTGGCCGGCATCTCTTTTTCGGTCCGGCGGTATACTACATAAACCTTTTCTGCTCCCAGGCGACGTGCTGTCCGGCAACAGTCCATGGCCGTGTTTCCACCCCCGACAACCGCTACGATTTTTCCCTTGAAATCGGGTTTCTGGCCGGTCATCTCAATGTTTCGGAGGAAATCGATACCGGGGAATACGTTTTGCGCATCATCTCCCGGACAACCTACCCGTGTTCCGCCCTGTGATCCTATGGTCAGTACCATGGCATCATATTTTCCGATAATCTCCCCGTAACTGAGGTCAGCCCCCAGTTTGCGCCCATAGAATATGTTAACCCCCAGGTCAGTAATATTGGCCGTTTCCTGATCAATTATTTCGTTTGGAAGCCGGTACGGCGGAATTCCGTACCGAAGCATGCCGCCCGGATTCGGACTGGCTTCATAGATATCCACTGCATGTCCTTCCCTTCGCAGGAACCAGGCCTCAGATAAACCACCCGGGCCGGCACCGATAACGGCAACGCGCTTTCCTGTATCGGGTTTCAGATCGGGTTTGAACCTTCCGGTTGATTTCAGATCAAAATCAGAGGCGAAGCGCTTAAGGTAATCAATACCGACGCCGGTTCCCTCTTCCAAAAGAGTTCGCCTGCAGGCCACCTCGCAGGGGCGGACACATACCCTTCCGCAAATGGCGGGAAGTGGATTGACTTCCTTGATTAATGCCACGGCCTCGGAGTATAGTCCCTTTTCTATCAGTGATATATATCCCTGAACGTCAACACCGGCAGGGCAGGTTTGTTTGCACGGAGCCACGCAGTCAGCGTAGTGGTTGCTCACAAGCAGGTCAAGGGCCATCTTCCGGGCTTTTCTTACCTTCTCATTGTTGGTGTGAATGGTCATGCCTTCGGATACTCGCGTGGAGCATGCCGGCTGCAGGCCTTTCATGCCCTCGATCTCAACCACGCACACATAGCAGGAAGAGTAAGGATCGAGCCTCGGGTCATGGCAAAGGGAGGGTATTTTTATGTCTTGTCGCCTGGCAGCATCGAGAATACTTTCACCGGCGAACCCTTCGAATTTATTTCCGTCTATGATGATATTAATTTCAGTCATGGGGATAATCAGTTCATGGTTAGTTTAATGGACGAGAATAGCTTCGAATTTGCATTTAGTAAAACAAATCCCGCATTTGATGCACTTTTCCTGATCGATGAAATGCACTTCCTTGCGGCTTCCTGAAATGGCATTGACAGAGCAATTCCTGGCGCAGACCATGCATCCGGTGCATTTATCCGGGATAACCTCATAGGTTAACAGTGGCTTGCAGTTTTTTGCCGGACATTTTTTATCCCGGATGTGTGCTTCATACTCATTCCGGAAATACCTGATGGTTGTCAGTACCGGATTGGGCGCAGTCTGGCCCAGCCCGCACAGGGAACTGTCCTTTATCTGGTAGGCAAGTTCTTCCAGCTTTTCAATGTCGCCTTCCTCGCCTTTTGCATCGCAGATACGCGTCAGAATCTCAAGCATCCGCTTGGTTCCGATCCTGCAAAAGGTGCACTTACCGCATGACTCTTTCTGGGTAAAATCAAGAAAGAACCTGGCCATATCGACCATACAGGTTGTTTCATCCATGACCACCATCCCGCCAGATCCCATTATGGCACCAGTGGCATTGACGGAATCATAATCGATGTTGGTGTCGATCAGGTGCTCCGGAATGCATCCCCCCGAAGGGCCTCCCAACTGTACAGCCTTGAATTGCTTCCCGTTGGCAATACCTCCGCCGAGTTTGTAAATAATATCGCGGATCGTAATACCCATTGGAACTTCCACCAGTCCGCCCTTCTTGATCTTTCCCGTCAGGGCAAAGACTTTTGTTCCCTTGCTTTTCTCGGTACCGTAAGCCGCGTAGGCAGCAGACCCGTTATTGATAATCCAGGGGACATTCGCGTAGGTTTCAACATTATTTATATTGGTAGGCTTACCCCAAAGTCCTTTTTCAGCCGGGAACGGCGGGCGCTTGGTGGGCATGCCACGCTTGCCCTCTACAGAAGCCATCAGCGCAGTCTCTTCGCCGCACACAAACGCGCCTGCACCCTCCTTTACCGATATATCGAGATTAAAACCGGTGATGCCTGCAATTTCCTTTCCCAGGTACCCTTTTTTTCTAGCCTGATCAAGTGCAATATTCAGCCGGTGTATGGCCAGGGGATATTCGGCACGGCAGTAAATTACGCCCCCGGTGGCTTCTATCGCATAGGCAGCAATGATCATTCCTTCAATAACCGCATGCGGATCCCCTTCAAGCAGGGAGCGGTCCATGAAAGCCCCAGGATCCCCTTCATCCGCATTACAGATTACATATTTTTCATCAGATTTGTACTTATTGGCAAACCTCCATTTCATACCTGTAGAGAAGCCCCCGCCACCACGTCCGCGAAGCCCGGAGTCCAGAATGGTCTGAATGACAGTCTCTTTTGAAACTTCTTCAGAGGTTATTTTTTTTAAAGCCTGATATCCATTCCGGGCCTCATATTCCTCCAGGCGTTCCGGATTGATGTACCCGCAATCACGAAGGGCAATTTTCACCTGTCCGGCAAAGAAATGCTCATCTTCCGAGGGAAACAGATCGGATTTAACCAAATAATCCTTAACGGGATTCTGGTTGACAATATGCTGATTAATAATTTCAAAGGCTTTTTTTTCATCGATCTCACCATACAGGTAAGAGCCGGTTTCATCGATAACCTCAACCAGCGGTTCGCGAAAACACATCCCGATGCACGAGGTCTTGTCGAGGATAAAGTCCAGATTGTCGGCTTCCTTCAGCGACTTAATCTGCTGGAATACCTTATTCCCGCCGGCGGCAATGCCGCAACTGCCAAGGCCTACTATTACTTTTGTCTTTTCCATAGTCGTTTGTGATAGAATGAGGGGAAGTTTACCGGGAGACCGATTCGCGGATCTTGATCTCCTTAATCACCTGGACGGCGGATTTTCCGGTTAGTTTGCCATAAGTCTCTTCACCAATCATCATGACCGGAGCCAGAGAGCAACAACCCAGACAGGCAACGGATTCCAGTGTGAAAATCCCGTCAGGAGTGGTTTCACCGTCTTTGACTCCCAGGGCTTCTTCCACGGCTTCCGTGATGGCAGTGGCGCTTTGGACGTGGCAGGCGGTGCCGTGACAAACCTTTATGATGTTCTTCCCAACCGGGCTTAACCTGAATTGTGCATAAAAGGTTGCCACCCCATACATGTCGGTCACCTTGAGACCCGTATGTGTTGAAATGATCTCAAATGCATCAGCAGGAATGAACCCGTAAAGGTTTTGAGTGCCCTGTAACAGGGGAATGAGGTTTCCCTTCTTCCCTTTGTATTTTGCAATAACAGGAAGCAGGAGATCCAGATCAACCACCGGAATGGTCAGATCTGCGACCGGTACAGAGCCAGCAATTCTTTGAACACGCATGCAGAGATAGGTTTTAGGATTAACAAGCGGTTAAAATACTTGTTCCTGCCCAATCAGCAATGACTAAAATCAGGATTCATAAAATGAGTGATAACCTTTCCAGACAACCCCGGATATCTTACTTTAGCCGGAAATATTCTGATCATGAAAAGAATGATATTGGCTGGAATAAGCCTGTTCGCTTACCTCGCAGCCCCGGCGCAGGAGCCTGCTCATCCATTGCTGCCGGCAACCTGGGGAATAAAGAGTGAGGAGTTGGTAGGGGTGGTTAAGGAATTGGCGGATCCGAAATATGAAGGCAGACTTACCGGTTCGCCCGGTTTTACGAGGGCAGCCGAATACCTTGCCGGCCAGTTTGCAGCCCTTGGATTGCAAAAGCCTTATCCGGAATCCGGATATTTCCAGAACTTCACAATTCCTTACACAGTTGTTCTGCCCGGTTGCTCACTTGTGATTCAAGACGGTGGAAGTACTGTCAGCTACCATTATTATGATGAATTCATGCCCGGGAGTACCTCCGGAACCGGAGACCTGACAGCGGATGTTGTTTTTGCAGGATATGGAATCAGCGCACCGGAATTGGGGTTTGATGACTATGCCGGTTTGGATGTCAAAGGCAAAATAGTATTAATTCGACCTGAAAGTCCGGTCTCACCTGCAGTGGGAGAGGATAAATTCGGGCCCTGGCTTGCCTATTCATTGCATCAGTATAAAATGCAGAATGCTGTTAATCATGGTGTTGCTGGCGTTTTGTACCATTACGGGCCTTTGGCCAATACTAATAATGATTACCATCCTGACCTACTTTTGACCATGGTAGGCAATAGGGTGGTTGAAGATCTATTCCGCGGAACCGGCAAGGACTATGCTGCTATCGTTGCCGGTATCGGGGCTGGCTTGAAGCCATCCTCATTTCCACTGGGTAAAAAGGCTACCCTGCGGAATAAAACGGAATATCATCCCAGGGGGGTGGGAATGAATGTAATCGGAGTTCTTCCCGGGAGTGATCCGGTGCTAAAAAATGAAGTGATCCTGATCGGCGGCCATCTTGACCATTGCGGGATGTGCTGGGAAGTTTGCCCGGGAGCCAACGATAATGCGTCAGGAATTGCTGTGGTTGTAGGAGTTGCAAGGGCTTTGGTTCAATCAGGATTTACCTTTAAGAGGACCCTGGTGTTTATTGGGATTGGCGGCGAGGAATCGGGGTTGGTGGGGATTACCAAATATGTAAATGACCCGCTTTTCCCGTTTGACAGGACTGTAGGGTTTATCAATCTTGATTGTGTTGGAATCGGACCCAACCTTTTTGCCGGAGGAGGTCAGAGCTTTCCTGCTCTTTTTAGCCCGATTGAGGCTGCGAACCGAAACTTTATACATCGGGTGCTGGGATCCTCTGTTGCCGGTGGTGCCGGCCGGCCCCGTTCAGATGCTGCGGTCATGACCAAAGCAGGAATTCCAAGCGTGAGCTTTTCGTCTTATGGGGGATCAGGAGCCTATCACACGCCGGGCGATACCCCGGAAACCATCTGGCCTGAAACACTTGAGGACCTGGCATCCATGCTGACGCTGGCGCTTGCCGACCTGGCCGGCATCATCCAGAAATAAACTATTGACTAGTTTATGCCGAAGACCAGTTTCCCCAAGAGGTAAACGGCACCGGTGATAATAATTGCCCCTGTGAGGTTAAGCCAGATTCCGGTTTTGGCCATTTCTGCAATTGTAATCCTTCGGGTACCAAAAATAATGGCGTTCGGGGGGGTAGCTGCCGGGAGCATGAAAGCCATTGATGCTGATAAAGTAGCCGGTATCATATACAATAACGGGTGGGTATCCGTGGCAATGGCTACTCCGGCCAGTACTGGCAGGATCATCTCAGTGGTGGCGGTGTTGGAGGTTAGCTCCGTCAGAAAGGTAACCAACAGGCTGATAATCAAGATTATTACAATCGGAGGCAAAATGTCCAGGCCGGCCAGCTGACTGCCAAGCCACAGGGAGAGCCCTGAGTCCCTGAAACCGTTTGCCAAAGCGAATCCGCCGCCGAACAGAAGAACAATGTCCCATGGGAGGTTCTTCGTTGTTTCCCAATCCATGAGCCTACAGCCTTTTTTACCTTTGGCCGGTATAAGAAAAAGGGGCAGCGCTACAGCAATGGCAACGGTGCCGTCGTTTATGTAGGCAGGATGATTAAAGAGAGAAGCCCAACCTTTGATTGTTACGGAGCCAATTGTGAGGTCAGACCGGGTAATCCAGAGAACTGCCAGAAGGACAAAATCGAAGAGGACGATTTTCTCTTCCCGAGTCATTTTGCCCAGTTGTGTGATTTCATCGTGAATCACGAAATTTTCAGTTGACAAACCGATGGACTGTTTCCTCGCATACCGGAAATAGATCAAAATCCAGGCGGCCAAAAGCATAAGCAATCCCACGGGAACCGCAACCAGCATCCACTGCAGGAAAGTTATCTGGGGAGCTTCAGGAAACATAACCTGATAGATTCTCAGGAAGGAAAGATTCGGAGGCGTTCCGACCAGGGTCATGACACCTCCGATCGAAGCGGAGTAGGCTACCGCCAACAACAATCCTGTTGAAAAGGATTTTTTCCCCGTGAATTCCGGCTCAATCTGCGCCACCACCGAAATAAGAATCGGTACTAGCATCATGGCTGTTGCCGTGTTTGAAATCCACATGCTGAGAAAGGCCGTTGCAACCATGAAGCCCAGCAAAATCCTTGCCTTGCCTGTTCCTGTGAGCCTGAGAATTGAAAGGGCGATTCGCTTGTGAAGGTTCCACCTCTCCATCGCGAGCGCAACCACAAATCCTCCGATGAACAAAAAAATCACATGATTGAAATAGGCCGATGAAACGGTTTGACCGTCCATAATTCCCATCAGGGGAAACAGCACCACTGGCAGAAGGGAAGTGATGGCCAGCGGAACAGCCTCCGTTATCCACCAGATGGCCATCCAAGCCGCTGCGGCCAGCGTATATCCAATTTCGGGGTGCTCCGGGTCCGGCGAAATAAGGAAGGCCAGAATTGCAGCCACCAAAGGGCCGGAAACCAACCCGATCTGTTTAGCCCCAGGACGCTTTTGCGTCATTTTGCAGTATCCAGAAAGTTCCTGATGTTATTTTCAATCCGCGCCATCACATTGGCGGCATCTGCCCTTTTGAAAGCCTCACCGGTAATCTGCTCATACAATTCGATATACCTTTCAGAGATCTCGCTGACAAACGAATCGGGCATGAAGGGTACCGTCTGACCCTCTTTCCCCTGAAAATTGTTTTCAATCAGCCACTGGCGGACAAATTCTTTCGAAAGCTGCCTTTGCTCGAGTCCCCTGGCGAAGTTTTCGGCATAGGTGTCGCCATAAAAATAGCGGCTTGAATCAGGGGTGTGAATTTCGTCAATCAGGTAGATGCGTCCATCAAGAGTACCGAACTCATATTTTGTGTCAACCAGAATCAGTCCCATCTTTTCAGCCATCCCGGTCCCCCTCTGGAAAAGCTGATACGTATACTTTTCCACTTGTGTGTAAATGTCCTCCGGTACCAGACCCTGGTCAATAATTTCTTCAAAACTGATGTCTTCATCATGACCGACATGAGCCTTTGTAGTTGGAGTGATGATAGGTCTGTCGAATTTCTGATTCTCCTTCATCCCTTCAGGAAGAGAAATTCCGCATAATATCCTTTTCCCCGATTTGTATTCGCGCCAGGCGTGGCCGGTAAGGTAGCCCCGGATGACCATTTCTACAGGCAGCGGTTCCACTTTCCGGCCAATGGTTACCATCGGATCCGGCGAAGAAATCTTCCAGTTTTCAACAATATCGGATGTGGCATCCAGGAATTTCTCGGCTATCTGATTCAATACCTGTCCTTTATAAGGAATTCCTTTGGGCAGGACAACGTCAAATGCTGATATCCGATCCGTAACTACCATTACAAGATATTGATCGTCAATGTTATATACGTCCCTAACCTTACCTTTATACAAACTTAGCTGTCCGGGGAAGTTGAAATTGGTTTTGGCAATGGCTTCCATATTCTGATTTTTATTAGATTATTTCTTTTCGTAAGCCCTGACTATCTGCTCCACGAGCTTGTGTCGAATGATGTCCATTTTATCAAAATCGATAATGGCAATTCCGTTAATATCACTGAGAATGGTCTTTGCATGAATTAAACCTGATTTGTTTGCATCGGGCAGGTCAATCTGTGTAATGTCTCCGGTTACCGCAAACTTTGAAAATTCACCCATGCGGGTGAGGAACATTTTCAACTGATTAATTGAAGCATTCTGGGCTTCGTCGAGGATCACAAACGCATTGTCCAGGGTTCTGCCCCTCATAAAAGCCAGAGGTGCAATCTGGATGACGTTGTCTTCCATGTATTCCTTCAGTTTCCTGGCAGGCATCATGTCCAGCAGCGCGTCATACAGAGGCTGGAGATAGGGGTCAAGTTTTTCGCGAAGGTCACCGGGCAGAAATCCCAGGTTTTCTCCGGATTCAACGGCTGGCCGGCTGAGTATGATCCGCTTGACTTCCCGGTTTCGCAGGGCTCTAACCGCAAGTGCAACGGCAATATATGTTTTTCCTGACCCGGCCGGACCCGTGGCAATCAGCAGGTCATGGGTCCGGTATTTTTCAACCATTTCGCGCTGGTGTGGTGTTTTGGAGCGTATGGGTTTCCCGTTGTTACCAAAAATCAGGATATCCTCATCATTCACTTCATCACGTTCGGAGGATCCATTTTCAAGGAGAATGCCTTCCAGTTCGGCTGCCGTGAGGCGGTTGTATTTGTCGAGAAAGGCAAACAGTTTTTCCATCTTGTCCTCAAAACGGGTAATCTCACTTGATTCTCCGATTGCCTTGAGCTGATCGCCACGGGCGATTATCTTTATTCTGGAAAAAAACCGGCGGATGATTTCAAGGTGCTGGTTATTGGCACCATAAAGCAGGAGAGGGTCAATGCTTTTTAAATAGATGATCTTTTCAATCATGCAGTTAAGATAAAGTCGTATTTTTGGGCCTTTCAGCAAAAATAGCGATTATCACGGATTTCGAAACTCCTTTTTATGTATGGCCCTCATCACCCTGACCACCGACTGGCAAAGCACCGATTATTATTCGGGCATGATGAAGGGCAGGCTATCCAGCCTGATTCCGGGTGTGGAAATCATCGGGCTATCCAATTCCATTGAGCCGTTTCATGCCATTCAGGCGGCCTTCATATTGAGGCAGGCTCTGGCCGAATTTCCACCCGGGACCATTCATCTGTTGTTGGTTAACCAGGGCCATCAGGAGGATATCTGGCCGGCAGCAGCCTATTATCGAGGACAGTACCTGGTTGGGTGGGACGATGGAATTCTTTCGCTGATCATGGAAACGGAACCCGATTATTTTTTGCGGCTTGACCCGGGAATTCTTGATCTGATGGACGAGAAGACAAATCCAGGAGAAAGAGCCAGAGTCATTCAGCCTACATTTCCTGAGTTATCGGTATTTCCGAGAATCGCGATGTTTCTGGCCTCCGGTGGGAGCCTCAATGAAGCAGGTCCGGATTCAAGAGATTTCCTTCGTCCTAATCCATGGCTCCCAATGGTCGGGAAGGGCCAGATCGACGGGCAGGTTGTTTTTATAGACGGATATGGCAATGCAGTCACCAATATATCAAGGCAACTGTTTGAGAAAACCGGCAATTCCGCCAAAATGGAGATTACCATCAAGTCAAACCGCTATCGTATCACCACTGTTTCCAATTCCTATATGAGTGCTGATCCCGGTGAATTGACCGCGTTGTTCAACGCTTCGTCTTTCCTGGAGATATCCATTATCCAGGGAAATGCTGCTGAACTGCTTGGCCTTGAAGCGGGATCGCCAATTAAAATCAAATTTGAACATGACCAACCGGGAGGAAGTACTGCAGTCTTTCAGGCGACTGCTTGAGATTATGGACGAGTTGAGGGAAAAGTGTCCCTGGGACCGTGAACAAACACTCGCGAGCCTGAGGACGTTGACCATTGAAGAGACCTACGAACTGGCGGACGCTATCCTTGATGAGGACCTGGACGGGATCAGGGAAGAATTGGGTGACATTCTGCTACATATTGTTTTTTATGCAAAAATCGGGGACGAGAAGGGAGGGTTTACGATCAGGGAAGTAATCGACGGGATTAATAAGAAGCTGGTTTTCAGGCATCCACATATATTTGGGAATATTACTGTTCAGGATGCCCGGGAGGTGGAACAGAACTGGGAGAAGATAAAACTTACCGAGCATCAGGGTAAAACCGTATTGGGAGGTATCCCGGCTTCTTTACCCGCGATGATCAAGGCGTACCGGATTCAGGATAAAGCCCGCGGGGTGGGCTTCGACTGGAGCCACCGGGATCAGGTATGGGACAAAGTCGAGGAAGAGATAGGAGAACTCCGGAGCGAAGTAGGGACAATGGATTCCCAGGAAAGGATTGAATCGGAATTTGGTGATGTTCTTTTCAGCCTGATAAATGCAGCACGGTTATTTGGCATCAATCCGGAGAATGCACTTGAAAAGACCAATCTGAAGTTTATCCGGCGCTTTAATTATCTCGAACAGGAAACAATAAAAAAGGGGATCAGCCTGAAAGAATTGCCCATTGAAGAGATGGATCGTTACTGGAATGAAGCAAAGAAAAGTGAATCCTGAAGCTATTCTTCTGCGGGAGAACCGGTGAAGTCAACTTTTCCTGAAGTTACAAGGATATTATACCAGATAAGAACTTTCTTAATATCAGAAACATAAACCTTTAGCCGGTCGTATTCGGGCACTATCGTTGCGAAATAATCCCTCAGTTCATCGGAGCCTGCCTTTTTAGGGTCTGGCACAGCCTTGCCCTCTTCTTTCTTGAAAATTTCGAGAAAAATATCCTTAAGCGGCTTGTCTTCACCTTTCGTGAAGAGGGCGATCTCTTCCAGGGAACTAACTCGGTTAGCTTCATGAGAAGGCATCCTCTGGCCGGTTTCCAGGTTTTCCACAATTATAACATTCTTTCCCTGAGAAATTAGCTTGTACAGTCCCGGCATTCCGGCTATTGAAATATAATCTTTTAAGTCCATTTTCGTAAGTAAAGTAATACGTGCACAAATATACGATTTCTAGTTCATTCCCCTGGATTTCTTGATCTTCTCATAGGCCTCGTTCAGTTTCTGGAATTTCTCGTTCGCCTTGTTTTTAATTCCATCTCCCAGGTAGGCCACTTTATCCGGGTGGTAGGTAACCGCCATTTTTCGATAAGCTTTCTTGACCTCCTCGTCCGTCGCGGCTGAATTGATCTCCAGGGCTTCATAGGCCGATTCGAGGTTGTCGGAGTATAACGCACGGATTGAATGAAAATCCTCGGTTCTGATTCCCATATAATAGGAGATTCTTTCAACGGTTTTCTGCTCTTGCTCCGATACGAGTCCATCAGCCTTGGAAATCCCAAAAAGCAGATGAATGAGCTGCAGGCGTGTACTGTAATCCATGTATTGGCCAACCTGACGGCTGATATCTTCGACCGGTATGTTTTGGTCGAGGACTTTTTTAAGGATCAGTAAGGCTTCGGCAGAGGCTTCCTGGCCAAAAGACTGAAGGAAATACTGTTTCACAAAATCAAGTTCCGATTTTAAAACCCGGCCATCGGATTTCATTACTGCAGCAATCAGGACTATGAGACTGGAGAGGAAATCACCCTTGGTGGTGGGGCCGTATCCTCTCTGACCCTGAAATCCCTGGCCATTGTCATTGCCATCCAGCATCGCGCCCAGCGCGAATCCCAAAAGACCGCCCAAAGGGCCCAGAAATGCCCATCCCAGACCGCCTCCCAGCCATTTGTTAAACTTTGCCATTTGAATTTTTTAGAAGTTGAGTATGTATGTTTAATACAGCCGGAACCACCGGCTCCTTTCCGTCATTTTTGATGATGAAACCCGCGAGGGGTATCTTTTGTTCGTCTGGAAGTTGATTTTTCAGACGTGCCCTGACCTGGTCTTCATTTGTCCCATCGCGCCGGGCAACTCTTTGAACGCGGATCTCCTCAGGGCAAACGATCAGGATGTTAGTGTCCATAGTCCGGTAAAATCCTGATTCAAAGAGGATTGCTGCTTCGTGAATCACATAGGGCTTGTCCCGGTGATACTCACTCCAGGTAGTGAACCTGTCCCGGACACGCGGATGAACAATCCCATTCAAACGGTTCAGCGCTTCCTTGTCATGAAAGACCATTCCTGCAACTTTGGGGCGGACGAGCATTCCATCTGAAAAGTACTCAGGTCCAAGCCATTGGAGAAGTTGATTTTTGATGACGGGATCCGTTTCCGTGAGAATGCGGGCTTCCTGATCCGCATCAAAGACGGGAACGCCCAGAATCTTGAAAACCGATGATATCAGCGATTTCCCTGAACCCATTCCCCCCGTTAGGCCAACAATCAGCATGGTTAATCAGAATTTCCGGAAGCCTTTTTCACGCCTGGTTTCGGCGCAAGGTCCAGGATCAGAAAATCCGGATGTATTCCGGTGACCGAAATATCTCCAAGAGACTCTGAAAAGATTTTAGCAAATCCGTTAAGGCTGACAGTATCCCGAAATCCTGCTTTTTTTCTTGGCATGACAGGCTTAATATCTTTGAAATCAATTGTTAGGGGAGTCTTTGAAAAATTCCAGTTATGCTTGAGAACTGAAAATCCAAGCGCTTCGACATCAAGTTCCAGGCGATTGGGCAGGGGATGTAGTAAAACATAATCATCCGGCAGGTTGGTGTACCTGACCGGATGATTGATTTGTGTTTCGTACGTGTTTTCAAGTGCCCTTAGAAACCAAAGGGCGGTTGCGATCATAATGCAGAACAAAAGGATCGAAACCTGTCGCCTCTTCCTTTTTCTTCCGGGATTCGCCGGCTCACTTTCAGGATTGCCGGGAGCAGCGTTCATGCTTACTGTTTGGGCTGATCTGGAATATCTTCAGCGGTTCTGACAATCGAACCCTTGTCAACTTTAACGCGGACATTCTGATCAATTTCGAGCAGAATGGTACGCTCGTTAATTTCTGAGATCCGTCCGTAAATACCTCCTGCGGTTACCACCTTATCACCTTTTTTGAGGGCTTCGCGGTAGTTCTTCAGTTCTTTCTGTTTTTTCATCTGCGGGCGAATCATGAAGAAATAGAAAATCACGATGATAGCCGCAAAAAAGATCAGGGAAGAATAAGGACTGGGCTGCTTGGCAGCAGTCGTTTGAAAAAGAAAAGCTAATGTGTACATGTTTTAATTATTTAATTATTTCTTGCTATCGGGAACATAAACCTCTGCGCTGATTTCCAGCTGGTTTGTGTTTGGTTGCGTATTTGCCAAAATACTAACTGTCTTGCTTACGGATCCGGTTCTTCCTCCTGAATCGAACTGAACCTCTATGGATCCGTGCCCGCCTGGTTTCACAGGCTCTTTGGAGTAGGTTGGTACAGTACATCCACAGGTGGAGGATGCCTGTGAAATAATCAGGTCGGTACCCCCGGTATTGGTAAACTTAAAGTTATAGGAGAGCTTTTCTCCCTGCACAACGAGGCCAAAGTCGTGCTTGGATTGTTCGAATTCCATAACCGGCAGTTCAGTTTTGGATTTCTTACCGGAAGCGGTAACCGGGTTGGTGACAAGTGATGGGGAAACTGACTTGTCGGAGTCTGACTTCCCTTTGCAGCCAGGCAAAAGGAAAACCACGACGGTCAGGATCAGAAAGATGTATTTGATTTTTGCCATTAAGATTGTTTTTCAATATCGGTGCAAAATAAAGAAATTCCTGTCACCTGTCAAATCTCTCCGATCAAGCCACGGCCGGTTTTTTGGATTTTATTATCGGTTTTCAGTTGAATGAATATTTTGTCGAGGATTCCGTTAATGAAATGGCTGCTCTTCTCGGTGCTGTAATACTTAGAAATCTCAATGTATTCATTCAGTGACACTTTTGTGGGTATCGACGGGAAATGAATGGCCTCCGTAATCGCCATCTGCATGATCAGAATATCCATCCAGGCCAGTCGTTCGAAGTCCCAATTTTCACTGAATCTCTTTATAAGCTCCTGATATTCATCGGAATGTAAAATGCACTTTCTAAAAAGGTTGATAACAAAAAGACGGTCATCCTCATTACTGTACATCGACAAAAGATGCAGACCCGTTGATTCCTTCCACTTACTGAGTGTTTTGAGGACCATGGACCCGATGGCCTCGATATCATCATTCCAGTAAATGCTTTGCTCCTCAAGCACCTGCATGAAGGATTCATCAGGTAGTATCAGTTCTCCGATCAACCGCGCAATGAATTTTTTATCCTGCTCAAAAGAGTCTTCTTCCTTGATCATATAATCCTGGTAGACATCCCATTCGAGGATACTCCGGTAGAGCGATTTTATAAGTTCTTCCTGATTCGTCCAGCTTAATTTCCTGGATTCGATGTATTGCCTGAAAGATTTGCTTTCTTCAATCTGTGCAATCAGTCGGTTGTCAAGAAAACGGGCATTAGGATTCGCCTCCTCTTCGGTTGGGAAAAACTTTGACCGCGCTATCTCCATTCTTTGCCGGCCATACAAGGTTAGGTCAGTTAACAGAAGAAAGATCAGATGATAGAGGTCGTAGCTTTTTTCTATACTGAAAATCAACTCTTTTTCGGCTCGGTTTATGCTTGGGTTTTCAGTTGCACGATAGGCATATAGAATCTGTAATGCTTTGACCCGTAATAATCTTCTGCTGATCATCTTCTTAAAGAACTTTTTTTATTGGAGGTCAGCAAAGGTATGGTTTTTTTTCTACTTTTGACCGTTAACAAACCAAAAGCATTGATAAATCAAACCTGGAATTATGTCTGAAAAAGAAAAAAGTGAAGATTTGGATCGCCAGGACAGGGATGAGATTTATTCCAAAGTGGTGAGAGCTGGGAAGCGGACCTATTTTTTTGATGTCAAGTCGACGCGCAAAGATGATTTCTACCTGACAATAACCGAGAGTAAAAAGGTTTTTGACCGGGAGGGGCAGCCTCATTATGAGAAGCATAAGATCTTTCTTTACAAAGAGGATTTTGATAAGTTTGCCGAGGGTTATCAGGATGCCATTGATTTTATAATAAAAATAAGAGGACAGGTGGGCTTTGATGAGAAGCCTGCTGAAGCTGTGGAGAAGGCATTCAGCAGTGTGGAATTTGAAGATCTCGATAACGAGGGAAAATAAAATCAGAGGCCGGTCAACCGGCCTTTTCTGTTTTATAGTTTGCTGTCAGGGAAGGATTAAACTTAATCAGGTATGGGATTAACTATCCGTGAAGTAATTAGCGGTAAGGATCTTCGCGACTTCGTCAAGTTGTCGGCAAAGATCCATACGGGGCATAGCAACTGGATTCCCCCCATTTACATGGATGAATGGAGTTTTTTCAATCCAAGGAAAAACCGTTCTTTTAAAAGTTGCGACCATATACGGCTTTTGGCGTATCGTGATAACATTCCTGTCGGGAGAATCATGGGCCTTGTTAGCCACAGATACAATGAAATTAAGGACGAGAACAACGCCCGGTTTAGTTATCTGGAAACCTATAATGACCAGGAAGTTGCTCACCTGCTGCTTTCTGAGGTTGAGCGATGGGCAGCCGCGCTTGGCAAGGATAAGGTGGTGGGGCCGCTGGGATTCTCTGACAAAGAGCCACAGGGTTACTTAACCGAAGGATTCGACGAACAGATTGTTCTGGCTGCCAATTGCAACTATCCCTATCAGGTTGACCTGGTTAAAAACGAGGGGTATGCTCCTGAAATCAATCTGGTGTCCTACCTGGCAGAAATTCCGGCTACCACACCTGCAGTGTACCAGCGGATAATTCCACGGCTTGAGCAGCTGAATTCGGAATTCAGGGTCATTGAATTCACTACATTGCTGCAGCTGCGAAGGTATATCCGGCCGGTTCTTTCACTGACGAATCGTGCTTTCCGGCAGATTTATGGAGCCCTTCCCTATGATGAGCGGGAAATGGATGATTTTGCCAACCGGTTTATTATCTTTCTGAATCCCAGGTTTATCAAGATCATTGAGAATATGAAAAGAGAGGTTGTTGCCTATGTTGTGGCCATGCCTGACATTAGCCGTGGCCTGCAGAAATGCAAGGGTTATTTGCTGCCCTTCGGTCTTCTGACGGTACTCCGCTCAGGCCGGAAATCCGACCGGATAGTGAGCCTTCTTGGTGCAGTTGATGAACCCTATCGGGGAAGGGGTCTGGATGTAATCATGGGCCTTAAGATGTTTGACTCTGCCAGAAAAACTGGCAAGAAGTATATTGACAGCCACTTAGTCCTCGTATCCAATACGGCCATGTGTGCAGAATATGAGCGCATTGGCGGCAAAATTTATAAACGGTATCAACTTTTCTCAAAGAATCTCAGGTAATCATGAAAAAACTGATTTTAGCCAGTTTCCTGATGTGGTCAGGTCTGACAGCTTTTGGCCAGGATATGAAGTCATGCGGGCTTTCAATACAGGATGGCCTGGTAATCAATTATATGGATCGTGAGGATGGTTCCAGGCTGACTGTTAACATGCCACTGATCAGCTTCAGGATAGGGGAGACTCTCTTTGATACCCGGCAGTTTAAGGTCATCAGCACAAAGGATTCCGTGATAGCGAGGCTGGATACCAGGCTTGAACTGGTGTTCAGGCAGGATGAAGGATTCCGGCCAGGCTGGAGAGGAACCATCCGCCTTAAAAACCTGACACAACGTGATACACTGGAGGTATGGAATATTGTCCCCTTTGGGGAGAGCCCCGAAAAGGTTTATATAACGGGCCTGGGGAGGCACCGGTTATCAAGGACGCACATCTTCAGGCCCGGCCTGGTTCCGGTAAATGTTATTGTGCCTGACAACGCCTGGAATCTGGGTTATTCGGAAGTTCGGATTGCTGGTGCGAATATCTGCGCCCTCTCCAGAAGGACAGGGTCCGATAAGGCGCAGGTCCGGCGGTTTGAGAATATCCTGATTCCCGGAAGTTCGGTGACCTATACCCTGTATGCAGATACCTTCTCCGGTGCCTGGCAGGAAGGTCTTCGGGTGATGTTTCAGGACCGGATGCTGTATGACCTCGAATCCTTTGACAACACGCTGTATGAAAGGGAAGACCTGAAATGGATACGGCATACTTACGCCTCCCACCTGATCTATGGATGGGATCATCAGTATTTTGACAGCAAGGAATTGAAATATAATCTGGAGAGTTTTCTTGAAAGAGGGGAAAAATGGTACGGAGGCGATGATTTTATCGGGATCTGGCCAACCTGGCCCTCTCTTGGCCTCGACCAGCGAAATCAATGGGACCTGTTCCGGGATATGCCTGGCGGGATTTCGCAGATCTCAGCTATTGCCGATATGTGCCGCTCACACGGCGCGAGGTTTTTTATTTGTTATAACCCATGGGATGCTGATACACGCGCGGAAAACCATTATACCGGCATGGCTGAAATGGTGGGCAAAATCGGGGCCGATGGCGTGGTCCTGGATACCAAAGGCAGTTCATCGATGGAGCTCCAGCATGCTGCGGACAGTGTCAGAAAAGGGGTCGTCATGTACAGCGAAGGCATGGCAGTTCCGTTGGATATGCCGGGAATTGTTTCAGGAAGGGTGCATAATGCACTCTATTATCCACCCTTGCTCAATCTGAACAAGTTAATAAAGCCCGATTTTGCGATTTTCAGGGTAGCTGAACTGGCATTTGAGCCCATCAGAAGGGAATACGCTACCTCATTTTTTAATGGATACGGCACAGAGCTTAACATTTTCAAGCCGGGAAGGCCGGACTGGATCGCGGAAGATTACCGTTTCTTTGGCAGGACGCTCAGAGTGCTGAGGGAGAGTACCTCCAATTTTGTTCAATATAATTTCGTTCCCCTCATACCCACTCTTAATGATCAGGTTTACGTCAATTCATGGCCGTTAGGAGGTAAAACTGTATATACCATCCTCAGTCTTGTTCCGGAAGGATTTGAGGGCCCCTTGTTTGAAGGGGAGGCATCATCGGGATATCACTGGGTGGATATATGGGAGCATCGCGAATTGCAGCCGGTGTTGCTGGATGGGAAAAGCTATATTCCGGTAAGGACCGATGCGTTTCACCGTTCCTGGCTCGGGACTAATAACGAAGGTGCGGTAAGTTCTGTGATTCGTTTTCCTGAAGTGCTCAACGTCAGCCTGGTCATTGACCGTTTGACTTTTTCAGCGAAAACCGGAGACGAAATCCGGATTTGGGCTGGTGATCCGGACTATGAGAAAACTCCGGAAATATTCAAAACATCTGTTCAAACCATTAAACTTGGCGATTATTTTGGCCGTTTTGAGGGTGATTTTGTGATTCAGCTTTTCAGGGATGACGAGATTCTGGATGAACGGGTTGTAACAATCAAACCGGGTGAAGCCAGGCTGATCAGCCACGTTGAGTTGACGTCCAAGGCATCAGAGACTCCGAAAGGAATGGTGATGGTTCCTGAAGGACAGTTTACCTGGAATACTACCCATGGAGATGATTTTATAGGTTATCCGGCAAATCCTTACACCGGTCCGGTAAGAGTCAACAGCTTTTATATGGACAAGTATCCGGTTACCAAGAAGGAGTATTACGGATTTGTGCGGGCTTCGGGATATGTCCCGGACGATACTGTCAACTATTTAAAGGACTGGGTTAGCGGCAAACCTGCTAAGAAGGAGGAAAACTGCCCGGTTGTCTATATCTCGCAGGAAGACGCGAAGGCTTATGCAAAATGGGCTGAAAAGAGGCTGCCCACCGAACTGGAGTGGCAATATGCGGCCCAGACCCCTGACCTTAGAGCATGGCCCTGGGGTTCGGACAAAGGGCTTGTTACGGAGGATGAGTGGGTTACCAACACCCTGACTGTTAAGCGAATTAAAGGGATGGACAGTACTTACTGCAACCCGGGTAACGGAAAGCTGGAACCGGTTGGCAAGCATCCCAAAGGCGCGAATCCTTATGGTCTTGAGGACCTCGTCGGATCCGTATGGCAGCTGACCAACGATGAGTATGATGATGGTACCGTATATTATGTGATGATGAAGGGAGGAAGTTATTTTAATCCCGGTTCGAGCTGGTGGTATGTTCAGGGTGGCCCGCGTGAATTGCAGTATCGACAGATGCTACTGCGCGTATCCAGGGGGTTTGAGCGAAACTCTACAGTGGGATTCCGCTGTTTAAAGGATAAATAAAAAAAAGGCCGTAGTTTTTACGGCCTTTTTTTCTATCCAAATGCAGGGTCAGTCTTTATAAAGGATTTTACCGCTATCGGCCGTTACCTCGATGATACCCTGTGAAACCATCTGATTGACCAGTTTTTCAGCAACGGTATCGTCCTCCACCGTTATTTTACTGATCATTTCGATGAGCTTCGGCAGGAGTTTTGGTCTTTTTACTTTCTGCATCCCGAACAGGTCTTTGAATACGGTGGCATTATTACCGTCTTCTATCTCAAAACGAGCCAGTTTGGCATTAACCTCTTCCACTGTTATCGGTTTTTCCGCTCTGGGCTTGCTGGGTTTCGGTCCTTTTTCAGTTTTCGTTTTCTTTTCCTTTGCAACTTTAGCTTTTTTTGCCGGTTTCTTTTTAGGTTTTTTCTCAACGACAGGTTTTTCTTTAGCTGGCCGGCCTCTTTTCTTGGGAGTTTCCGGGATAGCTTCGGTTATGGAAGAAGCTTCTTTCTTTGGGCGTCCGCGTCTTTTGGGCGCGGATTCAGCCACTGCGGCTTCTTTCAGTTTCTTAACCTTTTTCTTTGTTTCTGGAATGACAATTTCAGGAACTGCTGCCGATTCTTTTTTTGGCCTTCCCCGTTTTTTCCCGGATTCTTTTTCAGTGGCGGCTTTTACTTCTGTCTTCTTCGGCCGGCCTCTTTTAGCGTTACTTTTTGATTTTCCCGGAGCTGGTTTTTCAGGGCTGCCGGAAATCAGCTCAGCGGGTATACCCTGATTCCTTAAAAATGTTATGGTTTTTTCAAGTTTAGCGGAGCGGGATACGATGTAGAAATTGATCTCTTCTTCAGGATCCACCAATTGCCCGATGGTAAGGACTATATGATGTGAAATATCCTGTGTATCCATATAAGCGGTATCTACCCAGATTAAATTATTCCCATATATCGGGAGTTCCTTGATTAACTCCTTGGGTATTTTAATGTTGGTAGTGTCAGCATAGATGTAGGCAAGGTAATAGTCCTCGTGGGTCAGGATCCGGTCCTTTATCAGCTTAAAGTCCCTTGATTCAGTGAAGAAAATTGATGTGGCCATAAATTATTAGTAATTAATTCAAAAAAATGCGTTAGACTTTTACAAAGATTATATTAATTCTGATAAAAATTGATTTTTTTTTGATTATTTTTATTTTAATTCTATTTCTGGTTGATTTTAACAAATACTCACAATAAACCACCATTTGTCAAGAAGGTGGAAAAGTTGTGGAAATTCGCTTGGGTTAATCATGGCTGAGCCTCGCTGGATTTTAGTAATTTTGCGGGCAAATAGAATCCTATGATCCTCTTTTACGAGACCCCGGTTGAAATTTTTGCTGTAGGTGTAAGGCAGGCTTTGGCAGAGCATGACCTTCAAAAACTCTATTGGCTTTTTGGTAAAGCAAACCGTTTGGAACGGAACGCTCTTGACGGTTTTTTTGTCGGACCTCGTAAAGAAATGGTGACCCCGTGGTCGACCAATGCAGTTGAAATTACCCTTAATATGGGGATTTCCGGTATTCAGAGGATTGAAACTTTTTTGCGTGCAGGAACCGGGCATCCACACTTTGATCCGATGCTTCAGGTGGTCTACCGGGGATTAAACCAGGATCTGTTTACCATCAGTCATGACCCCGATCCCGTTATTGAGATTACCAATATTCAGGCCTATAATGAGTCCGAAGGACTGGCATTGAGCCAGGATGAGGTTACCTATCTTGATGACCTGTCAGCCCGGATTGGCAGAAAACTGACCGATTCTGAAGTATTTGGATTCTCTCAGGTGAATTCGGAGCACTGCAGGCATAAGATCTTCAACGGAGAGTTTATCATTGACGGCGAGACTAAAATAGAATCCTTATTTGCCCTCATTAAGAAAACTTCTACCGTAAATCCTAATCGTATATTATCGGCCTACAAGGATAACGTAGCATTTATTGCAGGACCTTCAATGGAGCAATTCGCCCCTGCAACACAGGACAAGCCCGATTTTTTCACCATCAGGAACAGAGATTCCATAATTTCCCTAAAAGCGGAAACACATAACTTTCCAACAACAGTTGAGCCTTTTAACGGTGCGGCAACCGGGTCGGGCGGTGAGATCCGCGACCGGATGGCCGGCGGGAAAGCCAGCATTCCACTCATCGGCACAGCCGTGTATATGACCTCCTACCCCAGGCTTGGGGGGGGCAGGGAATGGGAACAAGCGATATCCCCGCGCAACTGGTTATACCAGACCCCTGAGGAGATCCTCATTAAAGCTTCGAACGGTGCCAGTGATTTCGGGAATAAATTCGGACAGCCGCTTCTTTGCGGCAGCCTTCTGACATTTGAACACCAGGAGGATGGAAAGACACTCGGATTCGACAAAGTAATCATGCTTGCAGGGGGTGTCGGTTTTGGAAACCGCGAGGATAGCCTTAAGGATACCCCGCAGCCCGGTGATATCATTGTTGTACTCGGTGGGGATAATTACAGGATTGGAATGGGTGGAGGAGCTGTTTCATCCGTTGCCACCGGGGAATTCGGCAATCGGATTGAATTGAATGCCGTACAGCGGTCGAACCCGGAAATGCAGAAAAGAGTATATAACGCAATACGGGCCCTCGCTGAGTCAGGGGTAAATCCTATCCGCTCCATTCACGATCACGGAGCAGGAGGACACTTAAACTGCCTGTCCGAACTGGTGGAGGAAGCCGGAGGCGAGATCTACCTGGAT
>Ga0154558_1073_pt1 | contig 30938 bp, 23 predicted proteins | sample RifGroF2_FD_105701 | JGI IMG/M metagenome (GOLD analysis project Ga0154558, IMG submission 105701) | Bacteroidetes bacterium GWF2_49_14 | reverse complement strand
CAAATACCACCAGATGCGGAACGCCGGTGTTCAGAAATACCAACCGGGCGGGGCCATTGGTTTGCGGGGGGATAGGGAGGACCATGGGTTTAGGGAGGACCACGGGTCCAGGGAGGACCGGGAGGACCATGGGTCCTCCCCTACGGGGTTCAACCAATTCAACCAATTCAACCAATTCAACATTGTTCATTTTCAACCTGATCCAACCATCGCTCATGACCTCCGCCTCATGTACCCCGTCCGACGCCAGAAACCACGCCTTGCCGGTGAAAATCCCCAGGTTATGGGCCATGGCTGCTATACAGCGCCCACCATTGCCGCACATCTCCGCCGGCAATCCGTCGGAATTAAAATAGGTCATGTTAAAATCGTACCCGTCAATGGTAGATATCAGCATCAGTCCATCCGCCCCAATGCCAAAATGGCGGTCGCATAATTGCTTGATTTCGTTGTGGGTGATGTTGTCTGCACTACCTGACCGATTGTCAATGAGGATGAAATCATTCCCTGCACCCTGCCATTTTTGAAACTTTAATTCTCTCATTTTGTTAATGACTGTTAAGGATATCAATCAGCTCATATAAGGATTGTTAAACTTTGAACCATTCATGCAACTCTTGGCTATATTCGACCGTTTTAAAGCCTGACAGGCATGCTTTTTGAAATATGTCTCAAAATTGTCAATAAAAACGTTATCAGATAAAAATTTGCAGAATTATGAAAGCAAAGAATTATTTAGGGATGCTGCTGATCGGAATAGCCGGCAGTTTGATTGGAGTGGCTGTTTATTCAAGTCTTGACAAACCCAAAACGGTTATTGTTCAGAAAGAGGCAGCGATGCCGGTTCAGCTGACAGGTTATACTGGTGGGTATGAGGCGCCCGATTTCCGCCTGGCTGCGGCAAAGTCGGTTCATGCCGTAGTGCATGTCAAAACGGTAACGAGTTACAAACAGCTGGGTTATGAAAGTATACAGGATCGGGTATTTGGAAATGCAAAAATCATCAATCGTGAAATACCCGGATTTGGATCGGGTGTTATCATTTCGGAAGATGGTTACATCGTTACGAATAACCATGTGATTGAAAATTCAAATAGTATCGAAGTGACCCTGAACGATGGGCGGGTTGAGAAAGCAGAAATCATCGGAAGGGATCCCCAAACGGAGGTTGCCCTGATAAAGATCAAAGCTAAAAATCTCCCTTTCTTAACCTTCGGAAGTTCCGCAGATATGGAAGTGGGGGATTGGGTTCTCGCAGTAGGAAATCCGTTTGATTTTGAATCGACAGTTACGGCCGGTATTATCAGTGCAAAAGGCCGTAGCGGAATCATCGGTGATCGCCGGCAGAACCCTTATAATCGAAAACCAGGGCAAGGGTCCACAGGGATAGAATCATTCATTCAGACGGATGCTGTTGTTAATCCAGGAAACAGCGGAGGAGCTCTAGTTAATCTGAGAGGCGATCTTATCGGTATCAATACGGCCATCGCGTCGCAGACCGGAAGCTACATCGGCTATTCATTTGCCATTCCGGCAGCGATTGCTAAAAAGGTTGTCGAGGACCTTAAAGAGTTTGGCAAGGTGCAGCGTGTAGTTATTGGTATTACGGGTGGTACGGTTGTACCGGGATTGGTTGAACAGGAAAACCTGAAGGTCAATCAGGGAGTTTATGTAACTGATTTGACAGAGGATGGTGGTGCGTTAGCCGCTGGGTTGAAATCGGGTGATGTTATCATAGCAATTGACAATGAGAAGGTGACCTCCATGGCTGACCTGCAGGAAGAAATCACTCCTCACCGTCCGGGAGACAAAATCAGTGTGATGGTCGACCGCAAGGGAGAACAAAAAACCTTCACCGTCACCCTCAAGCCACAGTCAGAAACCAGCATAACCCTTGGTGCCTCTCAATTCAGCTCCTACATAGGGGCCGATTTTGAGAAGCTTACTGAGAAGGAACTGACCCGATATGATATCACGTATGGGGTTCGGGTAGCCAGGTTGGGTGAGGGCAAGCTAAAGGAAGCCGGTGTGCCTGAAGGGTTTATCATTACTGACATTAATAAGACCATAAAAGTCAATGAGATTGAAGATATTCAGGCAGCCATAGAACGGAGCCAGGATAATCGGACGATACTGATTGAAGGTGTGATGCCCAACGGACGTTATGCTTATTTCGCTTTCCGGAAATAGTTAGTTCCGTGCATAGTGGGCTGCCAGGTAACTGCCAGGCAGCCCATTATCTTTTATTGTAAATGCATATGCAACCTTTTTGGTTATTAGACGTTAAACGTCTAACTTTGCGCAAATTTTTTTCACGGGAAAGCTTATATGAGGCAGCTAAAAATCACCAAATCCATTACCAACAGGGAGAGTGCGTCACTTGACAAATATCTGCAGGAAATTGGTAAGGAAGAACTAATTACAGTTGAAGAGGAAGTTGAACTGGCTCAACGAATTAAAAAGGGCGACCAAAAAGCTCTGGAAAAACTGACCAAGGCAAATCTTCGTTTTGTAGTTTCGGTCGCCAAGCAATATCAGAACCAGGGACTGAGTTTACCGGACTTAATCAACGAGGGTAACCTGGGCCTGATTAAGGCTGCTGAGAAATTTGATGAGACCCGTGGTTTCAAATTCATCTCCTATGCCGTTTGGTGGATTCGTCAGTCCATTCTTCAGGCTTTGGCCGAGCAGTCCCGGATCGTTCGCCTGCCCCTGAACCAGGTAGGTTCCCTGAACAAGATAAACAAGGCTTATTCCCGCTTTGAGCAGGAACATGAGCGCAAGCCTACGGCAGAGGAACTCTCAGTTGAGTTGGATCTTCCGGCCGATAAAATCACCGATACTCTCCGGGTTTCCGGTCGGCATATCTCCGTTGATGCACCATTTGTTGAAGGCGAAGCCAATTCCCTTCTGGATGTGCTGATCAATGATGATTCCCCAGATGCTGACCATTCCCTTATCAATGAGTCTCTGAGCCGCGAAATAGACCGTGCTTTAGCCACCCTGACAGAACGGGAGCGCGATATCATCAAACTTTTCTTCGGCATTGGGTGCCAGGAAATGACCCTTGAGGAAATCGGCGAAAAATTTGGCCTGACACGTGAAAGAGTACGCCAGATAAAGGAAAAAGCGATCCGCAGGCTGAGACACACCTCGCGCAGCAAGCTGCTGAAGACTTACTTAGGATAAATGACCGACGACAGACGACGGATGACCGACGTCCGTCATCCGTCGTCCGTCGTCCGTCGTCCATCCCTACTGTTTCAGTTTCTTTTCCAACACGTACATCTCGTCCCTCAACCTCGCAGCTTCGATGAAGTCAAGGTCTGCTGCGGCTTTTTTCATCAGCGCTTTTGTCTGAGCCAGCATGGCTTCAAGAGCCGGTCTGTCCATATACCGGATTACAGGATCGGCTGCAATATCAGGCTTCTCCTTTTCATAGTAGGCTTTCTGCCCTTTCTTGCCGACCGTGGTTCCCATCACGGCTCTCCTGGATTTCATGATCTGCTGCGGGGTGATGCCGTTTTCTTCATTATACTTCAACTGCTTCTCCCTGCGCCGGTTGGTTTCATCAATCGTCCTTTGCATGCTGCCTGTGATTCGGTCGGCATACATGATTACCAGTCCGTTCAGATTTCTGGCTGCACGTCCTGCCGTCTGCGTTAAGCTCACCTCCGACCGAAGGAAACCTTCCTTGTCGGCATCCAGAATGGCAACCAGCGATACCTCCGGAAGATCCAGACCTTCCCTGAGCAGGTTTACCCCGATGAGCACATCAAATTCATCACCCCGAAGTCCGTCCATGATAGCAACCCGCTCAAGGGTTTCAACATCAGAATGGATATAGCGGCAATTGACATTGATCCGGGTCAGGTATTTTGCCAGCTCTTCAGCCATCCGCTTTGTCAGTGTCGTTACCAGCACTTTTTCATTCTTCCTGACCCTCTCACGGATTTCGCCGAGAAGATTGTCGATCTGATTTCCGGAAGGCCGGATCACAATTACCGGATCGGGCAGGCCGGTGGGGCGTATAACCTGTTCGACAACAATTCCTTCGCATTTTTCAAGTTCATAGGCGGCCGGAGTTGCCGACATAAAAAGTGTCTGTCCGGTAAGGCCTTCCCATTCGTCAATTTTCAGCGGCCGGTTATCAAGGGCAGCGGGTAGACGGAAACCATATTCAACGAGATTCTGCTTACGTGAGCGGTCGCCTCCAAACATTGCGCGGATCTGAGGAATGGTAACATGGCTTTCATCAATCACCGTCAGGAAATCATCCGGAAAATAGTCGAGCAGACAGAAAGGCCTGGTTCCCGGCGCCCGGCCGTCAAAATATCGCGAATAGTTCTCGATTCCTGAGCAATGTCCCAGCTCCCTGATCATCTCAAGGTCAAACACTGTGCGTTCTTCCAGTCGTTTCGCTTCCAGATGCTTGCCAATTTCATGAAAATACTCAACCTGCTTAACCATATCATCCTGAATCTGGTTTATGGCGGTTTTAATCCGGTCCTTGGTGGTTACGAAAATATTGGCCGGATAGATCGTGAGGGCATCGGGCTTCTCAATGGTATGCCCGGTGACCGGGTTGAAAATCTCAAGCTCATCAATTTCATCTCCCCAGAACAGAACCCGGTAAGCCACATCGCCATAAGCAATGTAAATATCCACACTGTCACCCCTTACCCTGAAATTCCCCCTTGAGAACTCAACCTCATTCCGGCTGTACAGGCTGTCGACAAGCATTCTTAAAAACTTGTTCCGGGCTAGTTTTTGCTTCTTTTGAACCGCGATCGTGTTACTATGAAAATCATCAGGATTGCCGATTCCGTATATGCAACTCACTGAAGCAACTACGATCACATCCCGCCGGCCGGATAGCAATGCCGAGGTGGCACTAAGCCTGAGTTTTTCTATCTCATCATTAATGGACAGGTCTTTCTCAATATAGGTATCTGAAACCGGAAGGTAAGCTTCTGGCTGGTAGTAATCATAGTAGGAAACGAAGTATTCAACCGAGTTTTCGGGAAAGAAGGTTTTGAACTCGCCATAGAGCTGGGCAGCAAGGGTTTTATTGTGACTCAGAACAAGAGTGGGCCTTTGCACCTGATTGATGACATTGGCGATCGTAAATGTTTTCCCGGAGCCGGTCACCCCAAGTAGCGTCTGGTAAGGAACCTTGGTTTCCAGACCTTCTACCAATTGCCTGATGGCTTCGGGTTGGTCGCCGGTAGGAACGAAATCGGAGATAATGTTGAAGTCCATTGGATGATTTACGATTTAACGAGCGGGGAGGACATGATGTTGGAGGGTGGGTGTTCGTGCATGAGTTCATTTGCCATGAATTCCATATAGGGCTTTACATGTTCAAAGAACATCTTGTACCCTTCACATAACCAGTTCAATCCGGGTTGCCCGTCTGCTGTGGTTGCGAAGCGGCTTTTGGGGCAGCCCCCGTGGCAGGCAAACCTTACGTCGCAGAGTAGGCACTGCCTGGGAAGTGTATCTCTCTTATCCTTGCCAAACTGAATCTGCCGGTGCTGTCCCATCAGGCTGGCCAAGGGGGTCTCCAGAATGTTCCCAAGGAAATACTCAGGGTAAACGAAGTGGTCGCAGGAATAGATATCCCCGTTGTGCTCCATCACTGCCGCCTCTCCGCAGGTTTCCGCAAAAACACAGAGTCCGGGCGAACCGCCAACCCAATTGGCCAGTGTGACATCAAACAGCTGAACAAAGACCTTACCAACATCATTTCTAACCCACTCATCGAATATCGAGATCATGAATTTTCCATATTGCCGGGCCCTGACCGACCAGTCGGTCAACTCTGCGTTTTCTCCAAAGATGGGCGGAACCAGGGTTAATCCCTCAGCCGTGGGCATTCCAGCGGATCGTTCCACTATCGGGATAAACTGTAAAAATCCGCTTCCGGCACGCTTCAGGAACCGATAAACCTCCAACGGCTGATTCACATTGGCGTTATTGACCACAGAAAGTGTATTGAACTCAACCCGGAACCTCTTCAGCAGCCGGATTCCCTTCATCATCTCCTCAAAACTCGGCTTGCCGCCTTTTGTTTTCCGGTACTTGTCGTGAATAGGTGCCGGACCGTCAACCGATATTCCCACAAGGAAATTATTCTTTTTGAAAAACCTGCACCAATCCTCACTTAACCGGGTTCCGTTGGTTTGGAATGCATTGTCAATTTTCTTCCGGCCCCGGTATTTTTGTTGCAAGGCGACAACCTTTTCAAAATATTCAAGGCCAAGCAGTGTGGGCTCACCACCCTGCCAGGTAAAAGTGACCAGTGGAACCTCTTGTGATTCAATAAATTGTTTAATAAACGATTCCAGAACCTCATCCGACATTTTGAAATTTCTGGTCTCCTGGTAGAGATGCTCCTTTTCCAGGTAATAGCAATAGGAGCAGTTAAGGTTGCAAACAGGCCCGATCGGTTTAGCCATCACCATGAACGAGGTTGGACGTGTAACCTTGATGGCATCGCTGAGGGTCAGCGTTTTGTTTTTATCGAACCGGGGCATGGGGCGAAGATAAGGAATGGGATTCAGGTTTTAGGTATCGGGTTTCGGGTATCGGGTATCGGGTCTGAGGTATGAGGTATGGGGTTTGAGGTAGGAGGTTTTGTGTAAAATTCTGGTGATCAGGTCGGAATGATTGAAAAGTTTTCCATCTTTGTATTAGACGTATTACTAAACCTATTTTTTTCTCCATCATGAACATCTTTGTAGCCAAGTTAAGCTCTGAAACTCAGGGGGAAGACCTGAAGGGGCTTTTTGAAAATTATGGCCGTGTTGATTCGGCAAAAGTGATCTTTGACCGCGAAACCAATCAGTCGAAAGGTTATGGTTTTGTGGAAATGTCTGATGATCGGGAGGCTCAGGAAGCAATTGATTCACTGAATGAAACCGAGTTTAAGGGAAGCCAGATTGTGGTTAAGGTTGCCGTACCCAAGGCGGATGGGCCCGGGCGTGGCCCCAGAAGGCCGCATCCAGGATTTAACAGATAGAAATTCTAAAAGGGCGGTAATTCCGCCTTTTTTTTATCAGGATATAAGCCACCGGAATCCTCGGTAAATGCGGAAAACGTACCACCAGGGAAGCCGAATGCCTGTCCAACGGGGATAGTGGTTCCTGACATATTGGACCGAAGGAAACAGAAAGTCGGCAATACAAAGAATTTTGAGGTGCCACCCCGGCAGTGACTTCAGGGATCGCAGCCAACCGTGCCCTCTCTGACTTACTTGATTTTTTTGGACATGGAACGGGAAGGCATATTTGGAAGACCAGTATATATCCCGATAAACGGCCCTGACCTTTGTGAATGCCTGATCGAGATTAAACTCCCCGGAAAGTTCTGAACACTTGTTCCAGTTACTTTCATCGTTGCCCAATAGACAAGCCAGGTCGCGGATCAATCGTAGCTGGTTCTGCCCGTTCGAAGCATGTTTGTCGAGATGCGCCGCCAAAAACACCGCATGATGGTACTTCTCCGGAAAAAACCCGTAATCCGGACCCCGATTTTCCTGGGCGGACAAAATAAATGACCGGGTAAACTTTTCAGAATCGCCGGGCAGCATCTTATAATGCAGCTCAATGGTAATCCTTCCCTTCCGGAAAGGGGGCAGATGATGGTGAAGAAAACGTGCCGGCTCAACCCCGAACCTGGAGCGATATGGATCCTGCTTGTATCCCGAATCCACAAGGATTGAGGCTGCAAGGTCAATACAGTCAGGCTTCACCAGCAGATCCATGTCATTGAATGAGCGATCGCCGGTTTCCCGGTACAGCGTTTGGATCAGAGCAAGGCCTTTTATCGGGATTGCTAAGATTCCGCATTGTATGAATTTCTGTGAAAGGGCCTGGAATTCAAGGATGCATTCCGATGTCAGTATGCGATTCAGGAGATACCTTTCCGATAGATAGTCCAGGACTTCACCGGGCATTGCCGGTGCCCAGCCTTCCTCGATGCTGACCCGCCCCACGAAAGCTTCAAGCCCTTCTGCCTGCGCCAGATTGGCCAGGGTTTTCCAGGGAACTGTATCGGCAATATCCCTGCCTTGATGCACGCTTTGTGAGATCTCATTCAGTGCCGTTAAGCCCTTATGATGCTCCGACCTGAGCAGTCCGATAAGGAACCGGCTGGCCTGCATCTCCGCCAATGTTGCTTGTATCATTTTGATAATTATATGCCTGGTTCGAGGTTGCCATATAGCATTCATTCACCAACCGCTTAATCCGCACCCAACCTGAGAAAACGGGTACCAGACCTGATATTGCCTGCCAGGCCCTCCAGCCGGCGATGGCCATAACCGGAAGGTCGGTTAACCTGTGGTTGTCGCCGTAAAACGCAAGAACCCATGCGCCGATAGCAATTGCCTGTGGGATCCGGTGAAGCAGGATCAGCCTGCGCCTCTTCTTTTCAAACCCGATGACTCCTTTATTCAAGCAGGTCTGATCTGTGCTGATCCTATGCACGGCCTCGGCACTGCTGCCAAGCTTGACGCACTCAATCCTGCTTTCCGACAATTCCCGCAGCAGATCTGACTGGCTCATCTCAAACTGATGCTCGCGGATTGCCAGCCGGTTGGAGAGGATGAATTCAATTGAGGCGATAATGATTAAAATCAAAGGAACATGCAGGCAGTTCATGAGGTTTGGAGTTAACAGTATCGCCAGGGACAGAGTTCCGGTTAATAAATTGTTAATCAATAGATTAATTCGAAATGGAATTTCAGTATAATGCCATAAAGCCCGATATCTGACGGTTTGCTGCTCCGAGCCTGGGTTACAAAAAACCGGGAGTTTCAGGATTTCGTTCTCAAAACGGTAGTGCAACAGCATATCAAGCCGCAGTCCTGACCACCGGCGCAGCGTTTTCACCGCGATTCCGGTCAGAATCAGAATTGCGAAAAGAAGAGCCGTTGGCAGGCCCGATCCAGGATTCCCGGCAACCCTTATTCCGGCCCTGATCCACAACCAGGTAAGGCTGGCTCCTGCAAGGCTTGCAAGCAGGAAGATCCAGGTCCAGGCCGAATCCTGCCGGAAAGATCTTTTCAGGATATACCGCCATGCATCAGGCATCATATCGTGCGATAAGACCAATGAGCTGGTCAGGAGTGATAGGGTAGTCCGGTTGCGGGCACCTGTCGCCGCGGGTCTGTATTCTCAGTTCTCCATGTATATCCGATATGCTGATAACCCGGTGTGCCACAATGAACGAACCATGGGAGAATACGACGATTTCTCCTTTGTGAATCTTTTCACCGGCCGGCTCAATCAATAAACAGCTGCCTTCGGGGATTGCCGGCGACATGGAACTACCTGCAGACCCCAGTCTGGCTCTGAAGCCCCCTTGAATCAGGCAGCGAAGCAATTCCACCGGCAACTGGTTCTCTTCCGGTGAGGCTTTGCTTTTTAAGGTACCTTCCGATTTGCGGATCCGCGGGAAATCCCAGCCTGAATCCCGGAACCGCCTTAACAATGGAAGCAATGTTAGCCACCTGACGGGTAATAAGCTCACTGTGGAAAGGATGCTGAACGGCATGGCCGGCAAGTAATTCAAAGGTAACCTGGTCGGGAAGGGGAATTTCATAGATTTTTTCAGATTGTTCAATGAAGAAAATTTTTTCTGGTTGCATTGAGGCGGGCAGGCTTCCCGGATAGACCGGCATGCGGAAGGCAAGAACGGTGTCGCCGCAGCGGCGTACCAGAATCCTGTCATCATGCAGAACCCTGGCACCGGCCAACTGGCAATATCGGGCTATGGTGCTTTTACCTATACCCGATGGGCCCGCGAAGAGAAACCCGCACCCCTGGAAATCGATGCCGCTCGAGTGAATAATAGAACCTCCATTAAACAACCCGAGATAATAGATGAGGAGGGCATCAACAGGGTAACTTAGCGGATCACGATTTCTCAGGCTGCCTGAGACCCTGACAAATCCTGTATTTTCATCCGGGTTAATCGTCATTTCCCAGGGGCTGCGGCGCAGGTCTTCCGGAAAAGTGCCGGACAGAAGGATATTGATTCCGTCAAAGTTCATTTTCCAGAAACAACCGGCTGACCGGTTGGTGAGCCGTGGGAGATCCATTTCCATCGGGGCAAAACCCATCAGGCGTTCCGGCATAAAGGGTGGATCAGAATACCGGATTTCGAGTGTAAAATCTTCCTGCCCTCTGGAAAGAAGGCTGGCATGGTTGACTGATAATCGCGGATAGTCCTGAGAATCCGCTACAACAACCTTAATTATGAATCCCGCCAGATTGAGTATCATCTTCAAAAAAATCTTTGATTTCATTCAGGAACCTGACCATTTCATGCCGGATTTCCACTGAGGGTGCTTCGTAATCAGCGGCAAGATCCCGGATTACCTGGTCCGGTGTATTTCCGATGCTGAGTTCTTTCCAGATCCTTGCCGCCGTCATGTTAAGTCCAAGTATATGAGTCATATCGGCGAGATTATTCCTTACCGGTATTACATACACCTGGTCCCCGAAGGCATGCATGACAACTTCCTGTTTAAGCCGGTAAATTCTGTCCAAATCCATGTCAATCCAATTTGAGTTCAATAGTATATATGCACTTGAGGATGGAGAATGGAGAAAAGTTGAAAAATATTTTTTCCAGAGTTTTTTTCGGGAATTAGTTCCAAAAGGTGGAAATCATGCGGCCGTTTAATCGAAATTGATTAATACTAAGTATCAGATAGTGAGGAGGTAAGCGTGATTATTAAGATTAAGGCCGAATTATTGATATAGGGATTATCTAAATATGGTGTTATGAAAATAGGTAATTGGATCGCCCTTACAGGCACGGTCCTTATCGGAGGCTTTATGCAGAACCTGCACGGGCAAAGCCTGCGTTTGATCAAACCGGTCGATAAGTCAGTATACCTGGCTGAGACGGCGATTCCTGTTGAGGCTACAATTGGCAATATTCCCTTGCAAAATCCGACCTATCTTCATGTATGGAATACTCTCTCTGGGTGGCGAAAGCTGAAAGTCGGAAATAATCCGGCTAACCTGTATTCCCCAAAGGTGAATGTTCTTGCTGGCGGAAATACCCACCTGGAGATCGTGATGAAACAGGTTTCCGGAAGTACCAACTGGAGTAAGATTCAAATCCGACCCGGGGGTATCGGAACGGCTCCGGTAAACCTCGCACCCTACTTGCCTGTTGGCGCCAACCTGAATAGCTGGTTTATTATGACCATTCCCTTGCAGGATTTTAACCCGACTGTCCCGTTTGCTGCCCTGGCAAATATTGAGTTTCCCTACAGTGCTGATGCCGGAGCATGGGACCTGGCCATAGCTTCGATCCGCTTTACGGGTGGCACTGCTCCCTATGAATGGTTCGGGGCCTCTAAAACGAAAAATATCCATGATGGAAAAGGGGGTGCCGGGATGGTTTTTGCCGCCTGGACTGCCGGATCAAACACGGGACCTTATGTGCCCGATATCAGGGTTGCTGCTAATGGCCAGGTGATCCTGTCATCCTTCGGCCTTCCGTTTAAAGGCGAATGGATTCCTGCTCTTCCCGGTGACTATACGATGGATGCTTCTGCCGGATTTACCGGATCTGACTTTGAGTCCAGTGCACCGCTTGTTGTTACGGTGACATCACCAGGCAACCATTTACCGGTAGTCCTGTCGATGAACACCATCAAGCCTCTGATCTACCCCTCGGGGATTAAATTTCCTTTGATTTTTTCAGTTACTGATGAAGACAGCGAACCGGTTGTGACAACAGTTAGGCTCGATGGAAACCTGCTCATGACCACCGAAGATACCCATATTATAGTCGGTTTGATTTTTCAAATAACAGGTAATCATATACTTAGTCTTTCCAGTTCAGATGGTACCGGGGAACCTGTGTTATTGAATGAGTCATTTCAGATTCAAGCCTCCATTGATAATGAGGGGCTTGGTGGATTTACTTCCCCTGTTGACGGTTCAGGAATTATCATACCGGATTCCCTGGAAATAAGCGCCTCTATTCATCCCTCCGTTCAGGAGAATTATCAGTACTTATATATAACGGTTCCGGGCACCGGTTATCGGAAACTTAAGCTGGGAGCCAATGTCAGGAGCCTTTATACCCCGATGACCGATGTCATCGGATCCGGAAATGATACGCTGGTTATCGAAATGAAAGATTTTAACGGTATTGCCGACTGGACAAAAATCCTCGTTTGTCCGCAGGAGATTACCGTGAATCCGGTCAGACTTGCCACGTATTGGCAGGCTGGCAGGTTGCTTGGTGACGGGTGGAGAAGGGTAGCGGTGCCGCTTAATGTTTTCAGTCCTGTCATTAATTTCAGGTCAATCAGCTATTTGTGCCTGCCATACAGTCAGAGTGCCGGAAATTTCATTATCGGAATCCGCGAAATCAGTTTTGTAGGCAGCGGTAATCCCTTCCTCTGGTTTGGGCCGGGTAAAACGGATAACATACATGATGGCAAGGGAGGACCGGGCCAGCTGCTGGCTGTGCTTCGTGAGAAATCGGGAACCTCCGGATCCAATCCGAGAATACTGGTCAGCTGTAATGATTCTATTATTGCTTCAGAAAACATGCTGGATTTTTCTTTCAAATATTTTATTGAAAAACCCGGTGCATATCTTTTTGATCTCTATTCCGAGACCGGAGACGGTTCACTGTACCGGCTGAAGCCTTCAGCAGTTATAGGTGCGGAGGCGCCAGGGAATGGAACGACCATCGACCTGGTTCTGAAATTCGCCAGTAAACCCGCAAACATAAGTGTTACTAAGGCAACACTCAAGTATGACAAGGATTTTGCCTTCAGTCTGAGTCTTGATGATGGACTTGCCGATGCATACAGCAACGCATTCCATTTCATGAACGGCGGTGTTGTTGAGGGGAACGGGCAATCCTATCCGGGGCTGTTCTATTCAGACGGATGCGGGAATCCGGTCCCTTTTAAGGGGGCTCTGGGCTGGTACTCCGTTAACAGCAGTTATCAGGATATCCATATCAATACACCCGGATATGTAACCTGGACGAGGCTTTCGGAGATGTATCAGGCAGGCTGGGATGTGATGAATCATTCTTATTCCCATGATTACGGTGCTGGTACTGATTATGCTTTCGAAATAGCTGAAAATCAGCAAAAAATCATGGAAAAGACAGGTATTAGAACCTCCCATTTTGTGATTCCTTCGGGTGATTTAAATTATATTCCCTTCGCATTCTCCGCCGGAAACAAGGCCGTTTATGCTTATAAGTCAGATTTTATGGGTAGCCCGAAAGGTATCCTTGTCAATGGCTCACTGAATACAGCAGAACCTAAGATTTACAGGCGATTGCTGTTTGATCCCAATTTTACTGCTGCCAATATTTCAACCCTGGTAGACGAACTCGCCGCGCTGGGTTCTTCGGGACAGCATTACTGGCTGAATGATTTCACGCACCGGGTTCATTTTGGAACTGTCAGTGCAAGCCTCCGGTTTGAGGTGTTTTCGGCCTATCTTCAGCATATTGCCAACCAGTATGGGATTCAGGGAGATGACCGGGTGTGGGCTGCGTCTTCGCAGGAAGTATATGAGTACCTGGTTCTCCGGGATATTACCCCGATATACCAGGAGTGGGCAGGGAATGACCTTCATATCCGGCTTGATATTTCCGGAATACCGGAGGATTTCAGGCGCCAGGAGTGGACGCTGGTTGTTGGTACAGATGAACCCTATACGGTGGAAACGGCCAATCCTGCTGTTCAAATTACCTGGACCGGAAATCCCGTGAAATCGGTGGTTAATATTGTCCGGAATCCGGCTGGCAATCCCATTCTGAAATTGTTGCAGGATAACCCGGAAGGTAGACAGAAGGATGCCGGCAGTGACCCTATCCCACCGGCAATCGAGGTTTATCCCAACCCGGTAGAAGATATGGCCACAGTCATCCTTCATTCAGCCGGTGATGAAAATATGATCTGGACAATCCGAAACCTGGCAGGGATCGAAGTCGGATCCGGAATCATCCGAAAGCATGAGAGGGATCAGCCTGTGAAGATTCCGATCGATCGGAGTCAGATCAAATCCGGGTTTTATCTGTTCGAATTCAGGGATTATGCTGCCGTTAAGACCGTTAAGGTGTTGATCCGGTAAGTTACATCAGGATATAGCCGATTTTGGCTACCAGCCAAGCAAGTGCTGTCATGTAGAATATGGTAAAAAGAGACCATTTCCAGCTGCCGGATTCACGGCGTATGGCGGCGAGTACGGCAATGCACGGGACATAAATCAGGACAAACAGCATAAATGCCATGGCCGCTTTGGGTGAGTAAACCTTTTCTCCTGTTAATTTTCCTGAGTCATGGCGGGATTCCATCATCCGTTCCTGCAGCGGTTTTTCACTGTCTTCATCCTGATAAAGAACTCCCAAAGTGCTGATTACAACTTCTTTGGCAGTAACTCCGGACAGCAGGGCTACCGACATCTTCCAATCAAAGCCCAGCGGAGAAAGGGCTGGTTCGATGGCTTTTCCGATATGGCCAATAGCTGAATTCTCCAGCTGTTGCATTTTTGTTCCTTCTGTCCTCGGAAAATATCCAAGCGCCCAAATGACCATTGAGGCAATCAGTATAATTCCACCCATTTTTTTCAGATAAAGCTGGCTCCTGAACCACATGTGTTTACCAACCGCTTTCATACGGGGGGAGCGGTAGGGTGGCAGCTCCATGACAAAGGGGGCTTCCTTTTTCCGGAACAGGGTGCTTTTAAAGATCAGGGCCATGATGATGGAAAGCAGGACTCCGATGAGGTATAGAAGAAAAATTGTGTTGGCTGCATGATTCGGGAACACAATGCCTGCAATCAGGATGTAGACCGGCAGCCTTGCGCTGCATGACATCAGCGGCAATATCAGCATGGTAATGAGCCTGTCTCCTTTGTTTTCGATGGTTCGGGTAGCCATAATGGCCGGCACATTGCAGCCGAATCCCATGATAAGAGGGATGAAGGATTTGCCATGTAGTCCGATCAGGTGCATCAGCTTGTCCATGATGAACGCAACCCGGGCCATATACCCGGTATCCTCCATGAAGGATATAAAGAGGAAAAGGATCAGTATATTTGGTAAAAAGACCAGTACACCTCCAACCCCGCCAATGATCCCATCAACCAAAAGGTCGCGGAGAATGCCCGGCGAAAGTCCTCCGTGAACCCAACCCGAAAGGGCGCTGACCCCGGATTCGATCCAGCCTACCGGATATTTTCCCAGGTTGAAGGTGGATTGAAACATGATCCACAGGAATAGCAGAAAAATAGGGAACCCAAGCCACTTGTGGGTCAGGATCGCGTCGATTTTGCTTGTAGGGGAGCTGTCAGTCAGATTTTTCTCCGATTTGACCAGGGTTTCTTTCAGCGCACCTGAAATAAATCCATACCGGGAGTCGGCAAAAAGAGTCTCAATGTCTTCCTTGTAAAGACTTTCAATCCTTAGAATTTCACGTTCGGCCAGCCTGACCAGTTCATCCGCTTCAAAATCATCGGTAAGGATTGATAGGATATCCTTGTTTTTCTCAAGGAGTTTGATAGCGATAAACCGGCTCGAGAAAAGGTCCGAGAAATCCGGCAGCTTCCAGATACCATCCTGTAGACGCCCGATGGACAGCTCTATCTCAGGATTATACTGAATATGAATATGCCGGGCAGTTTTTTCCTTTAACTCACTGACATCAATAACTTTCCGGAATAACTTGTCAATTCCCTTGCCGCTGACTCCAACGGTTGGTATGATCGGGATTCCTAATAACTTACCCAGATATTTATAGTTCAGACGGTCACCCTTATCCCCAAATTCATCATACATATTCAGGGCCATAACCACTGGAAGGTCCATGTCGATAAGTTGAGTGGTCAGGTAGAGATTACGCTCCAGATTGGAAGCATCCACCACATTGACAACCACATCGGGTTGTTCGGCAAGCAGGTGGCGGATCACAAATAGCTCATCAGGACTGAAACTCGACAATGAATAGGTACCTGGCAGGTCGGTAATCCGGATTTTGTAATTTTCAAACAGCAGTTCAGCTTCTTTTGAATCCACCGTAACCCCGGAGTAGTTACCCACATGCTCCCTTGAATTGCTGGCCAGGTTGAAGATGGATGTTTTCCCGCAATTGGGGTTGCCTACCAGGGCGACATCCAGTTTGGGTTTGAACCTGTACTTGAATGGCCGTTCCGGATTGTTATCGCGAATGTAACGTTCATGACGATGCCTGTGTTTTCGCTCATGTCCCGGATGATGTGAATGGCTCTCTTCGGTTAAAGGTTTCTCCGTATGGTGTGAATGGTGACGATGGTGGCGGCCTTCGTATGATTCCGCCTGTAATGAAGGAACGATGTCACCAGGCAGAATTACCTCTATCAGCCGGGCTTCGGCGCGGCGAAGGGATACAAAGGAATCAAGGATCCGAAACTCAACCGGATCCTTAAGCGGTGCGGCCCGGATAACCTGGACTTCCTTACCCGGAATAAATCCCATCTCCAGTATCCTTCTCCGGAAAACTCCGCGGCCCCTTACTTTTACAATAATACCGCTCTGGTCAGTGAGTAATTCGTCCAATGTCATAGCAGGGTAGCAAAGATAGGTATTTTTCTTATTTAGAACGATTCTAAGGAATAGAATGGGGGTTGGTGGTATATTTGGGAGGTGAAATGGTTGAAATGGTTGAAATGGTTGAAATGTTGAATTGGTTGAAATGGTTGAAATGTTGAATTGGTTGAAATGGTTGAATGACATACGGCGTAGGGGAGGACCCGTGGTCCTCCCGTATTACATGTTTAGAATGTTTAAAAGGTTTTGTATTGCATTGTGCCTTACATCAGTCGTATTTGTTTTTGGCTGTAAACCAGCGGGTACGAAATCTGACCAATTATCAGAAAACCAATTTCAGTTTTCAGATTCATCTCTTTATCAGCCACGGTATGCCAGGGGATACCGATGGGAGCCGGGAGCGGATGGACTCACGCTCGTGCTGACAGATCCATGGAATCCGGGAACCGTTTTTGCCCGATACCGGTTACTGGATGCCGGCAGCAAGAGCCTTGCAAAATCAGGAGTTAACGATATTTTCATTCCTTCAGAGCGACTGGCAGTTTCATCCACCACGCATGCCGGATTCTTATCGGCGATCGGGGCAGGAGACAATCTGATCGGTTGCAGTAATCCGGACAGACTCTATGATTCAGTCCTTTATCAGCGATACCTGAGCGGGAGTTTGTCAACCATTGGCCGTGATCTGGAACTAAACATGGAATACCTGGTCGCCCAGAAACCATCATTGGTTATGCAGTCCGGCATCGAGGGCCAGTTCAATCCGGATCCCAGGCTCGGGGAGTTGGGCATTCCGGTTCTCTATATATTGGAATGGATGGAATCAACGCCTCTGGGAAGGGCGGAGTGGATCCGTGTATTTGGTGTGATTACCGGTCATTTGCGTGAAGCGGATTCCGTTTTCAACCTCGTTGAGAAGGAGTACAATCGCCTGAGTGCTCTTGGTCGCGCCAGTGAGGATCAGCCTGTTGTGTTTATGGGCAATAATTTCAAGGGGACCTGGTATATGCCGGGTGGTCTGAATTACCTTGCATTTCTTTTTAAGGATGCCGGCATGGATTACCCATGGAAAGACGTCCGGCAATCGGCCAGCCTGGCGCTTAATTTTGAAACGGTGGTTAACAGGGTCGCAGATGCACCGCTTTGGGTGGGAGCACCGGCAGACTCTCTGTCGCAGCTGCTTGCCGAGGAGGAGCGATACACCGTTTTCCGCGCTGTGCGGGAGAAAAGGGTTTATACCCTGACCAACCGTTTGAATAATCATGGAGGTAACGATTATTGGGAGAGCGGGGTGGTGAGGCCCGACCGCATTTTGGCTGATTTATTGTATATTGGACATCCTGAATTGGTGCCAGGTCATAGTTGGACCTATTATAAACCTTTGATTTTTAATTGATCTGCTGATGAAGGGACGTATTCCTGTCTATTTTGTCCTACTCATTATCCTTTTGCTGCTGGCTTTTTGCGCAGACCTGATTTTTGGAAGTGTCAGGATATCCGCCGGCGAATTCAGCAATATTCTGTCAGGTGACGGGGATTCCAACCTGACACTTATTGTGACAAACTTTCGCTTGCCTAAAGCACTCACCGCAGTATTAACCGGTTCCGGACTGGCTGTTTGCGGGCTCCTCATGCAGACCCTATTTCGTAATCCGCTGGCCGGCCCTTATGTTCTTGGTGTCAGCTCCGGCGCCAGCCTTGGTGTTGCCCTGTTAATGATGGCATCAGCCTGGTTTGGAGGGGATGCCCTGATCCAGGCTTTGCCTCTGGGAAACTGGGGAATGGTTTTGGCGGCCATGGCCGGTGCCTTTCTGGTTATGCTACTCGTTATCCTTTTATCCTTAAGACTGTCTGATTCCGTATCCATACTGATAATCGGCATGATGTTCGGCAGTGCGACCGGTGCCATCGTAAGTGTTTTGCAATACCTCAGTGATCCGGACAGCGTTCATTCCTTCCTGGTATGGACTTTCGGCAGTATCAGTGATGTTTACTGGCCTCAGTTGCGGACATTGGCACCGGTTGTTGTGGTTGGCGTGGTGATATCGATAACCTTGCAGAAGCCCTTGAATGCATTGCAATTAGGGGAGACCCAGGCCCGGGCTATCGGGGTGCCGGTAAGAAGGACCCGGTATTTGATCATTGTTGTAACCAGTCTTCTGGCAGGCGCATTAACTGCATTCACCGGACCGATCGCTTTTGTAGGGGTTGCAGTTCCACACCTGGCCAGGGCGGTGTTTCGCACGCCGGATCACCGCATCCTGCTGCCGGCTTCTATCCTGTGCGGATCGATCCTGATGCTGGTCTGTGATATTCTGGCACAGCTGGTGGCAGCACCCCAGGTACTGCCGATTAATACGGTCACCTCCCTGTTTGGTGCACCAATACTCATCTGGGTAATCCTACGGAATCGCAGGAACCGTAATTCATTATCGGAATGACAGATCCGCAGGATACCACGATACTGACTACAAGCCGGCTCAGCATAGGGTACCGGGCACATCAGCAAAACTCACTGGTGCTCTCCGCTGATCTGAATATGAGCCTGAAAAGGGGTCGTGTAGTGGGACTGCTAGGCCCGAACGGTTCCGGTAAATCTACCCTGCTGCGTACCCTGGCCGGATTGCAGCCTGCACTTTCCGGAGCGGTTTTCGTTATGGGCCAACACGTAAAAAGCAACCAGGTGCGGCAAACTGCCCGTGTGCTAAGTGTTGTGCTTACCGGAAGGATCGACGTCAGGAATCTCACCGTGATCCAGCTGGTTGCCATGGGCCGGTATCCCTACAATAACTGGCTGGGTCGGTTGGGCGCAGACGACAGGAAAATAATCCGGCGATCCCTCGAGCAGACGTATCTATGGGACCTCCGCGACCAGATGATCAACGAAATGAGCGACGGGGAGCAGCAGCGGGCGCTTTTTGCGAAGGCGCTTGCCCAGGATACGCCACTGATCATTCTGGATGAACCCACCGCCCATCTCGACCTGCCCAACCGGGTTTCCATGATGCAATTGCTGAGGAACCTGGCCTCCGAAACCGGGAAATCAATCCTCTTCTCCTCGCACGACCTTGACCTGGCGCTCCAGGTAGCCGATGAACTGTGGCTGCTTAAAAGAGGCGGAACACTTATCACAGGGAGTCCAAAAGAACTGTGTGAAGGAACTGTTTTCGAGGATGTATTTTATTCCGGCTCTCCCATATCGGGGCAAAATTTTCTCAATGTCTATTTTCAGCGATTGAGAAATCAGCCGCCTTCTCAGTGAATTTTCCTTATTTTGCAGCCCGAAAGGCAAAATATGATGAAGGAAAGCTGGCTGAAAAAAGGATTTGTGGATGAACCCGTCGACCCGGGCATCGACCTGGCAGGGGAAATCAAAAGGCTTACTAAAGAGAAAAACGCGATCATTCTGGCCCATTATTACCAGGAGGCGGAGATTCAGGAAATAGCAGATTTCGTTGGAGATAGCCTTGATCTTTCCCGTGCAGCCGCCAATGCATCGGCGGACATCATCATGTTTGCCGGTGTTCATTTCATGGCGGAGACTGCAAAAATACTGGCACCAGACAAAAAGGTACTAATCCCGGACCTTAACGCGGGATGCTCGCTGGCTGAATCCTGTCCTGCCGATGAGTTCAGCAGGTTCCGCAATGAACACCCGGATCATATTGTCATCACGTATGTGAACACCACTGCGGCCATCAAGGCACTTTCGGATATTTGCTGCACCTCTACCAACGCCAGGAAAATTGTGGAGCAGATCCCAAAGGACCAGAAAATCATTTTCGCACCCGACAGAAATCTTGGGAACTATCTCAATAGCCTGACCGGCAGGGATATGCTGATTTGGAACGGTGCCTGCCATGTACACGAAGAGTTCTCCCTTGAGAAAATATTGTTGCTTAAAAACGACTACCCGGATGCCCTGATAATCGCGCATCCTGAATGCCAGAAGCCAATCCGGATCGTCGCGGATTTTATCGGATCAACATCAGCCTTGCTTAAATTTTCAACCGAAAGCAAGGCGGATCAGTTTATCGTTGCAACCGAATCGGGCATCCTGCACCAGATGAGAAAAGCTAACCCCGGCAAACTTTTTATTCCCGCACCGCCAAATGATTCCACCTGCGCATGCAACGATTGTAAATTCATGAAATTGCACAATCTGAGGAAGATATATCTCACCCTGAAGCATGAGTGGCCGGAAGTTACGGTAGATGAGGAAATCAGGGTTCGTGCCGAAAAGCCGATCCGGAGGATGCTGGAGATGTCGTGAAGACGGTTGCCGGTTGCCGGTTACCGGTTGCCGGTTAGCCTCAGAGCGTTGTCATCCTCGCGAAAGCGAGGACCGCTTCCCCAACCATGACAATCGCCAGCTGCTCCCTGTCATTCCGGCGAAGCCGGAATCTCCGGCCGAAGGGAAAAAAAGTTCTTTTGGTTAATCGCCCAAAGAGTCTCACCTTTGCCTTTATTTCTAATTAGTTGATTTCATGAGTAAAATACAGAAAGTCTTTGTCTGGATATTCGCCGCCGGTTTTTTTAAGATCTGGTATCGCATTATTAATAAGCTAGATAAGAATGCTGAGGTCATCTTTATGAATTATGGTTTTGAAGATGGATTGAACCCTGTTAAACTTCAACCATCCGATGAGCTGAACCGCTATCCAATCCAGCTTTATAACCAGCTTGTCAGCGGGCACAGCCTTACGGACAAGCACATTCTTGAAATAGGTTGCGGCCGCGGAGGAGGCCTGACTTTTATTCACAAGTTCTTCAAACCGGCGTCTTCAACCGGCATTGACCGCGATCCCACCGCGATAGAATTCTGCAGAAAGCACCATAAAGCCCCGGGGTTGATTTTTGCCCAGGGAGATGCACAATCCATCAACCTGCCCGATAATTCCTTTGATCTCATCATCAATGTTGAATCCTGCCATCTGTATGACCGGATCGATCTGTTCCTTAAAGAGGTACAGCGCCTTCTGAAGCCAAACGGAATTTTTCTACTGACGGATTTCCGTACGAGCCAAAAATTGAGTGAACTGATTTTGCAGCTTGAAACCTCCGGAATGGTTCCGTTAAGCCAGAAGGATGTTACGGCTGCTGTTTTGCGCGGACTTGAACTGGATGATATGCGGAGAATGAACCTGATCAGCAGGCTGGTTCCCTCTTTTATGCGCTGGATTGCCAAAGATTTTTCAGGTGTCAAGGGATCGCCAACCTTCAGGAAATTTGCCAGTCGTGAATGGGTCTATTATAATTTCAATCTGCGTAAAGTTCTCGCTTTAAACGCAATAAAAACTGAGAGGCCAATCTGGGATTCTCCCGACTATTGCGACCAGAATAATCGTTACTGATATGTCTGACTGGTTGATCCAGGGGATCGGGTTCATCGGTCTCCTGTTTTTTGTCATCTCTTTTCAGCAAAACAACCGCAACCGGATCCTTCTAATCATGCTCGCGGGGCAAATATGCTTCCTCGGGCATTATGCCTTGCTGGGAGCCTGGACCGGTTTCGCCATGAACATTGTAGGGGCGGGGAGGACCCTTGTTTTCCGGTTTAAGGAAGAAAAAAAGTGGGCCGCCCACTGGATCTGGCCTGTTATTTTTATTGCACTCCTCTGGGTATCAGGAATAGTAACCTGGGATAGTCCCCTGAGTCTGTTTCCTCCTTTTGCGATGACCATTGAGACCATTGGACTATGGATGAAAAGGCCTAAACGGATCCGGTTCATCAATTTATTTCCGCACCCCTTTTGGTTTACCTATAATCTGCTAATGGGATCCTGGGCAGGTGTGGCAACCGAAATCATCGTGTTCGGATCCATCGTGGTTGCCATTTTCCGGTATGACCTGAAGAAGAAAAGTAAACCCGTCGGGACTCCCTAAAGAATCATTTTTTTCATCCAGCCTGATGTGTTATGAAAGTCGGCAACCGCAGTGCCCGGCGGAAACATCTCATCGCACAGCCGCCGGATCTCGTCGGTAAGGTCCAGGTTCAGAACCGGCAGAAAATTTTCAAGCTGTTCTACGGTTTTAGGCCCGATGATGGGCGCGGTAATTCCCGGCTGATCCTTTACCCAGGTGAGGGCAAGCCTTGCCGGATCGTACCCATGACCGATAGCCATCCGCGCAAACCGGTTTCCCTCTTCAATGGCTGCGGGAGTAACTCTTTCTTCATAAATACCCCGGCGCTGAACCGCCCTTGAATCAACCGGCAGTGGCGAAGTATCCAGATATCGTCCGGCCAGCATCCCCATGGCCAAAGGCGACCAGGTGATCACCCCAAGATTCTGCTCACGGCACATCGGGAGAACTTCCTTCTCGATGCGCCGGTCAAGCAGGTTATAGGGCGGCTGCTCGCTGACATACCTGATGAATCCTTGTTTATGGCTGATGTCCAGTCCCTCCAGAATATGACTTACCGGGGCGGTCGAACTGCCGATGAACCGCACCTTCCCCTGGTGAACCAGGTCATCGAGAGCCCTGATGGTCTCCTCATGAGGCACCCCGAAATCCGGCCGGTGCATCTGGTACAGATCGATATAGTCTGTTCTCAGCCGTTTGAGGGAAGCCTCACAGGCTTTGAAAATGGCTGCCCTTGAGAGTCCCCGGTCCTCTGGAAGAGGTCCGGTGGGATAGAAAACCTTGGTTGCGATCAGGACTTTTTTCCGGAGTCCCTTATCAGAAACGGCCCTGCCAATAATGGATTCGCATTCCCCACCAGCGTAGCTGTTGCTCGTATCAATCAGGTTAATCCCGGCATCAACTGCACGATACAGAATTTCCCGGGATTCACGTTCCGGCGTCGGATTGGCGAAATTGTCGGTACCAAGTACAAGAGGTGAGATGGCTAATCCTGAGGCTCCAAGGATTCGGTAATTCATCAGAATTTTCCTATTTATCATCGGGCATGAGTTCGTACATGTGCATCGGCTGGGATTTCATCGACCAGAGCCAAAGTGGCCATGCGAAACAAAATCCGCCAATAATCGGGGCCACATCAATTTCCTCATTTCTAACCAGGACGGTGGTGAGGGGCTTATATCCCTCAAATTCAAGACGAATCGGTGTAACCGTCCCTACGATCTTGGTGTCTGAGTAGGTATACGGTGTATAGCCTACGGGCTGATCCTGAACATATACACGGGCTCCTTCAGGCATGGTGTTGATAACGGTTACACTGGCACAGCTGGCCAACACAAATAGGACAACAATCAGGCTGCCCCCTTGCAGCATCTTACTTAATTTGGTTTTCATGGTTGGATTTGTTTTGTTAATCAAGTATTCGGGGGGCATGCATAAAGGATGCCAAAAGTTGGATAACCGGTAAAAAAACAAACCAAAGCAGATCATTTCAGATTTTCCAGAAAAATATAATCCAGCCCAAAAAGGTTACCCGGTTTGGCCCGGGAATCCGGTTCCATCAGGGTAACTTCCATCAGGTTGTCTCCTTTCCGCAATTGGAAAATGCCGAGAACGGGCCGTGTCCAGAATAGTTTTTCTGATCCTGCATCAATAACCCTTTCTGATGCGGCACCGTTTATCCTGAATGCATACTTTCCGTAATCCGGTGACATGCAGAGGTTTACCATAACCAGGTAATTTCCGTCAGAAGGAACCTGGAACTTTATGGTGAGCCTGTCACCAGACTGACCGTTCCGCCACACCAGGTGTCGCGCTCCTGAACAGTTGGCAAGCCGCTCAACACTTACGGATCCGGGCGTAGGATCATAGGTGAGATCCTCTCCCTCAATGAGATCAAGCATGTTTTCGCGTATGCCAAGATCTATCGGCATAAGTCCCTGAGGTTCTATCGGATCCGGTGCAGCAGCGCCGGGTCGTGCATACCAATAGATAACATGCGACCACACCGGATTGCAGGGCATCCAATGCCAGACCTCCTGATCGAACCGGATCGATTTCCGGTAGGGCAGGGCATCAAGAATATACCATCGGTTCAGGCTGATATGACCTCCACTGGCCGGACCGTCAACCCGGGTTTGGGCATGATATGGCCTGGTAAACAGACCGTTATATCCGTATGCGTAGCCGTAATCATCTTCGGTGCCGGTCCCGAAGGTGCTGGGAAAGGCTTCCCCGTCGATGAATATTTTCTGATCTCCTTCTCCCCACCAGATGTAGCTGGGATTACTAACCTGATAAACCGTCCCGATGATTTTTCCTTCGCCATTAGCGTTCAGGAAGTTTATATCGAACGGAGGCCAGCTTTCCCGGGTAAGGGTGCCCCATTGCGCGTGCAAGTGGCAGGTCTCTCCGGTGAATTTCCACGGACAGGTTCCGGTGACAAATTTTGCCGTATACGGGACAGTGCCTTCATTTCTGATTTCAATCACCATGGAGTGCCTGAACGGCATGATCAGGCGACTCGTCATCCAACCATCTGTTGAAACCGAAAAGAGGAGATTTTCGTAGGGATTCACTCCCGGTCCGGATCCGAAGAAATCCCCGAGCGGAACGCGTATACAGGTTTGCCCGTCAAATGTGACCGACAGGATCAGATGTCGCCAGGCAACATGAGCCCGGTTCGGGTCGGTCCATTCGGCTGATTCCCTGGTGTTTCTGAGGCATGCCGAAAAACTGAAAACTGCATTCTCTCCGGTGATCTCAGGCAGCCGCCTGGATTCTCCGGCAGGTATGGTCAGGGCTGAGGACCTCCATATAGCATCTTTTGGTGGAGTGATTCCCTGTGGTTGGGTAAGCCGGAGGGCGGTTTGAATCTTCTGACCCTGCCAGCTGTCATCCTTTGCCGGATTAAAAGTCTCAACCCTTGTATTGCCATCATAAGTCCTGTATCCGATTTCATAATAGAGCCGGAGATTTCCCCTGGCATCCTCAATGGTGATTTTCACGGAGCGGGCATAGGGAATTGGAAAATAGAGGTTTCCTCCCGTCCCGCTGATATAGGAAAACTCAGGCCCGAACAGCGGATGGCGGCCAGAGAAGAGCTCGTTGAGAGGGACCACGAGGCCCGGTTTCTGTTCGCCATCGAAATAAAAACGCACCGGGGAAGTGTTATCGGGGTTAGCCGACCAGAACCGACTGATCGCACCAGGACCGGTCAGATCGGCCAAAACCTGTTCCTGCCGACCCTCATTGACCTCTTTCCGGATATATTGCCCCACGTCGTAATTGGCAAACCAATCCTCACCTCCGGCGTGGCTTTTCCGGTCGTAGCTGCTGGCCTGGGCCTGCCTGAACCAAGGATCGGGTAATTCTGACAATTTTTTGAGATCCGTCATCTCCGAAAGGAGGGAAGAAACGGTAACAACCTGCCCGTAATCGGGTACGGCGATCGGCAGGAGCACCGATATCAGGATAAACAGTCTGAATGACTTCACGATGATTATGGTTATAAGTTTATCGGAATAGTTCTTCCATTATTTTGCCTGTCCCCTGCGAAATGGTGAATCCCATCAACTTTGCGATTGTTGCCGATATATCAATCAATTCACGGGGAGTGCCAGAGATAACGCCTTTTTTAAAATCGGGCCCACAGGCATAAAACATCAGGTGTGTACAGCCTTCGCAGGAATCGCCGTGATTGACAAAATCACCGTCGGCCGAGCCTTCATGCCTGCCATGGTCATTGGTAACAAACAGGGTAGTGGTCCCTTTGTAATTCGGATCTGTATTGATATAGTTCCATATCCCGTAAATGTATTCATCCACCGTTTGAATCTGATGGAGGTATTCCGGCCAGTCGCCGGCGTGAGCAATGACATCCGGTTGTTTAAAGCTGATGAGGACCAGGTTCGGGACATAACCGGCCAGGATTTCGAGACTTTTCTGAAACGTGACGGAGTCTTCGCGGTATCCGCTGCCAAGCCCATCCCCGTAGATTCCGCAATCCGTTGACGGCCTGGTTCTTGCAAACCAGAACAGGTTTGTTGTCTTGCTGAGCACCGATAGTTTATCCTTGCTTGAAATAATCCACGATAAATACGATGGCAATCCTGAAGCCGCAAGCCATTCCTGAAATATGGAGGGGAAAGGGGGAGCTTCGGTTCCGCCATTGTTTATTGTTACATAATTTCCGGTGGAAATGGCCGCATGGCCCTGGATGGTAAAGGTTTCACCCCGATTTCGAAAATCGGTCAGGATGACGCCATCATTTGCCATTTCGTCTGCCAGTCTGGGCATATTATGATGATGTGAATCCCCCAAAGTTTCGGTATATCGGGCCCCATCCATAATAACAATAACCACATTCCTGGTAAGGTAACCCGATGGAACAACCTCTTTCTTGCACGAAACGGATATAGCCAACAGAGTGCCGAGAAGAAAAAAGCTGGATTTGAAGGTTTTCCGGATCGATTCCATGATAATTTGTGGATTGGGGTGAAAATTTAAGGTAAATGAACGGTTTTTTCAGGTCTGACCCCCGTTAATTCTGCTGTAATCCCTCTATTCGCGTATCGTTATCAACAATCTTTCAATGTCAGATTTCAACAAAATTTTAAGATTTCCGCGATATGGAATATTTTCCAAAAAAAATAGTTGTAATTATCAGATTAGTAATTAATTACAAAACCATCAGAGGCGGTCTTCAAAAAAATGACAAACGTCATGTTTCCAGCAACTGCTATTAACCAATTATTCTGAAATGGCAAAATAATTCCCGTACTTTTACATCAACCGCCTGTAATTGATAATGAAAAGTCTGTCAGGATCATTTCGATTCGCTTCGAACGCAATTCAGTTTGAGCCGGTTACCAGTGTCTGATCATTAACCTAAAATCAATATTATGAGAAAATTATTACTATTTGTCGGAGGGTTGCTTTTTGCAACCATAGTCATCGGGCAGAATGCAACAAAACCCCAACTGGCTTATCCTTTTAGCGATGTCATCCTCCAATCAACGGAGAAAGCCACTCCACACCTCAAAGGAATATCTCTTACTGGTGAATTCACCGGAACTACTATTCAAGATGGTGGGGACCGACTTGTTGAAAAACAATATACTGATGGCGCCTGGGGTTGGGACCTGAACGCACCACCAACTTATGGAAATATCCACGGCCCTATAACAAAGGGTCTGGCACAAGCTTATATATATACTGCCGATCCCGATCATTTTAACGCCCTGAAAAAGGCAGCCGCATACCTGCTAACCAAAACCTATAACTTTTCTCCAAGCGACGGCTATCTGGCAAAAGCCCTTGATGAAGTTTTTGGAGGAACAACCTATAGAAATCATCTAAATACAAAATTCTATGGACCATTAGAAATGGGAACTTATAACAAAGGTGGCTTAGGAACACTTTATAATACCGCTTCTTATGTTAATCTAATTCGTATCTATCGATCTGGAGGTCAGGCTAATTTGGCAGCATGGGATATCGGTATGGGACTTGTTGGTGCAGCTAGTTGTGGTGCATCAACAACTGATTGGATTGCCGGTGTCAAAGCAGAAATCAATGAATTGGATGGTAGCAAATGGTATGATGTCATTGGCCTTGCTGGAGCTATTTACGGCCTCGCTTTTATTCATGAAGACTTTGATCCGACAGCAGGGATTCATGCAGGTGCCTGTAATATCTATGACCTAGCTAACATTTTGGCTTCATATCAGATAGACAATGGTGGATTTTCCTGGAACTCTGCTTGGGTTATTCCTAATGATAGTGATGAATCCATACAAGAAACCTCATATGCCATTCTTGCCTTAAATGAAGTGAACAGAATGGGTTTTTTGAAAGAAATATTAGGCGCAGCAGATTATATTGCCAAAGTACAAAAAACCACTGGAGGCTGGAGTAATGATGCATATTACAATGTGGAAAATAATGAAATAACCGGCGAAGCCCTTTGGGGGTATACTGTTGCATACTACGCCAAAATTCCGATATGTCACAAAGGGAAAACTGTTTTTGTTAGTATAAATGCTGTTCAAGCACACCTCGCACACGGTGATTATTTAGGGGCTTGCCGAAAGTCCGGAAGCAATGATTCTGATAATAAATTAATCACTGAATCCGATTTTAAGGTATATCCCAACCCGTCCCATGGAATAGTTAATGTTGAGTTCACAATCGAAGAAGAGACAACGGCAACAATAACCTTGGTTGATATGACCGGGAAAACCATTCAATCGGTCTTTAACAATTCTGTAGAAGCCGGTGAAGATTACCGGGTCGAAATAGACACCCATAATCTTACTAATGGAATCTATATGGTTAAAATGATTACGGATGCAGGATTCTCCAAAATCATCAAACTGATAATCAACTGATGAGCTAAAACAGCTAAGCCTTAAAAAAAGCAGGATCATACATTTGATCCTGCTTTTTTTGATTATACCAGCTATTTCGGTGTATTTGGAAAGCCTTATATATCCTTAACACACCGGACTGAACCATGCTTATTCTTCTATTGATCTTTGTAAAGAGCAAAAATGATATATATATGTTTTTTGTAAAGAGCACATTATAGTATTGAGGAAGTCATGCCACCCAAACAAAAAGGACCTGCAGTCATCCTGCAAGTCCTTTGTTCTCAGTCGGGATGGAGAGATTTGAACTCTCGACCCCTCGCCCCCCAGACGAGTACTCTAACCGGGCTGAGCTACATCCCGAAGGCGGGTGTGTGTGTGGGTGTGGGTGTGAGTGTGGTGGGGGAGTGTGAGTGTGGGTGTGACCGTGGGTGTGAATGAGGTGCAAATTTAGAGTTTTTTTCGATTTGGTCAAGTCCAATTATCCCGGTATGATTTTTGGCAAACCTGAATCCGTAAAAAGATTACCTTGAAACTGAAAAATTGGCAGGAAATAATTTGGGTATCGGGTGCCGGGTATCAGGTATCGGGCGCCAGAACCCTCTTCCCGATACCCGAAACCCGTTATCCGATACCTGAAACCCGATACCCGAAACCTGAAACCCGATACCCATTCATAAATCGTAAATCGTAAATCCTAATGATACAATTCGGTACGCTTAACACAGAAAGTCAGCCAGCTGGCAACCCGCTGACACAGAAAGTAAAAGAACATATCCACGTCCTGATCCTCGGCTCCGGACCGGCCGGATACACGGCTGCAATCTATGCGGCCCGCGCAAATCTCAAGCCGGTTTTATACCAGGGTTTGCAGGCCGGCGGACAGCTTACAACCACCACGGAAGTGGAAAATTTTCCGGGGTATCCGGATGGAGTTACGGGCCCGGAAATGATGGTCGACCTGCAGAAGCAGGCCGAGCGGTTCGGTACGGAGGTGCGCTGGGGATTGGCCACCGCAACGGATTTTACAGGACCAAAACACAAGGTCTGGATCGATGAAGACTTCCTGATCGAGGCGGATGCCGTGATCATTGCCACCGGTGCCACGGCTAAATACCTCGGGCTGGAATCGGAAGAGAAATTCAAGGGTTCAGGCGTATCCGCCTGTGCCACCTGCGACGGATTCTTCTATCGCGGTCAGGATGTTGCTGTTGTGGGCGGAGGGGATACCGCAGCTGAGGAAGCCACCTACCTGGCCGGACTCTGCCGGAAGGTATACCTGATCGTCCGCAAGCCCTATCTTCGGGCTTCCAAAGCCATGCAGGACCGGGTTACCCGTACCGCAAATATCGAGGTGCTCTATGAGCATGTTACCAAAGAAATTGTTGGTGGCCAGACGGTTGAAGGGGTCATTCTGACCAATTCAAAAGGGGAGGAGGTTCGCAAGGATATTACGGGCTTCTTTGTTGCGATCGGCCATGAACCCAATTCTGACATCTTTGCTCCTTACGTGGATAGGGACGAAACCGGCTATATCATTACGGTTCCGGGTACAACCAAAACCAACGTTCCGGGAGTATTCGCCTGCGGCGATGTTCAGGATAAGCACTACCGCCAGGCCGTCACGGCAGCCGGATCTGGGTGCATGGCGGCGCTGGATACGGAACGATTTCTAGGGTAACAGCCTGTCCGCTATCTCGGTCCTCGTTAACGGACTGGCCGGCACCAAAACTTTATACCCCAGCGTCAGCGTTTCACCTTTCTTCATCTTCAATCCTTCGTGGTAGAGGATAGCAGCATTGTAGTACCAGAATTTCTCGGCCGGACGGTTGATGCAGTACCAGGGTGTCGGATAGCGGGTGTTCGAGATGTTTTCCAGGATCACCATCTGAACGGTTTTTCCTTTCCCGTTTTTCAGGTTTGCAGCGACCCACCCGGTGCGTGTCCCGCTGACCATGGAATCCAACTCACTGCTGAAATAATTGGGATCCGAGAGTTTCTGATCGAATCGTACGGATAGGCCTGCATAACCGCCCCAGGTTACCCCACCCGGACTGGTTTGCGGGGGAGTGCGCTCAAGAAGCAGGTCGGTAACTGCTGTGAATTTGTGCTCAA
>Ga0154558_1159_pt3 | contig 32323 bp, 21 predicted proteins | sample RifGroF2_FD_105701 | JGI IMG/M metagenome (GOLD analysis project Ga0154558, IMG submission 105701) | Bacteroidetes bacterium GWF2_49_14 | reverse complement strand
CGAAAATGAGTGCATCCTTTTTTATTTTCGATACCTCAGTGCGGAATTCTTTCCACCATTTCAGGTTTTTCTCGACCTGCTCTGAAGGATAGATGAACTTGGCGGCATCAAGCCGGAATCCATCAATTCCAACATCCTTAAGCCAGAAGGAAGCAATATTGAATATCTCCTGTCGCACCTTCGTGCTTTCGAAGTTCAGATCGGGCATTTCCCACCAGAAAAATCCGTAGTACCGGGGACCTGCCGTTTGTTTTCCTTGCGAATTTCGTACGGCGTGCCAGTGAAAGGGTTCAGCATCAAAGTCACTCTTCTTATCAGACCATATATAATAGTTCCTGTAAGGATTTTCCGGACCTTTCGAGGCTTCCTGAAACCACCGGATACGGTTTGATGTATGATTGATTACAAGGTCGAGCAAAACAACCATGCCGCGTTTATGTGCTTCGGCAACCATTTTCCTGTAATCATCCAGTGTCCCGTAATCAGGATGTATTGAATAATAGTCACTTACATCATATTTATGATAGGTTGGAGATGGATGGACAGGTAGAAGCCAGAGACCCCCGACTCCCAGGTCCTGCAGATAATCGAGTTTTGACGTCAGCCCGGGAATATCCCCGATGCCATCGCCATTGCTGTCATAAAAGGACTGAACAAAAACAGAATAATAAACCCTTGTGTCGTGGGGGACCGCTACTTCCTGGGATTTACCCGGATTGTTCATCGAAAGAACAGATACAAGTGCCAGAAAAAAAATCGATTTTTTTTTGATCATAAACAGTTACTTCTTGGTTAAAACCATGTATCCCCATGGACCCAGCTTGATTTCGACAGATGAAGGTTTGACTTTTTCCCTCGTAAAATAATTGACAAAGGTGCCTGATGTCATTTCCGGATCGAGTTTAACGGATACCTCATCGGGGCTGAAATTAAGAAGGGTCAGAACTTTATTGGTCTTGATTTCCCGAAGATAAGCCATTACCTTTTTATCGTTGCCGGTTGTGAGTCGCGTATAATTCCCACCATATCCCGGGTTCCAGAGCGCCTCATTCTCTTTTTTCAGGGCATTGAGTTTTTGATACAAGGAGAAAAAAGGATGATCGTTCCATTCAATCGGGTCATGCTCGAAGAATTTCAATCTCTTTGATGAACCGGCTTCCTGGCCGCTGTAAATCAGGGGTATCCCGGGAATCGTATAGGTGAAAACAGTCATGGCTTCGGTGGCTTTGCCCATCCGCTCCCATTCGGTACCGTTCCAGGAATTCTCATCATGATTGGAAGTAAAATACATCCTGATATCATGACTGTTATAATCTTTTGCTGCTCTTTCAAAGTATGCATCAATAGCTGAGACATCTGCTTTTTCCTGGGCAACCTGGTTCATGATATGGTGCAATTCCCATCCGTACGACATATCCATGGATTTCTCATGAAGGAAGCGCTGCTCGGCTTCGGCCAGCATCAGCACATCGGGCTTTACCTGCTGAAGGGCGGGGCGTACATCATTCCAGAAATCAACGGGTACCTGGTGGGCCACGTCATAGCGGAAACCATCAATGCCCACGTCGGTCAGCCAGAATTTCATAACATCAATCTGATATGCCCGGATTCCGGGTTGCTTATAATCGAACTGGACAACATCGGTCCAATCCCAGGGTGAATACATATTGCCGGTGCTGTCCTTGGCATAAAACTCAGGATTACTGGTTATCAATGGGTTATCCCATGATGAATGGTTTGGAACCCAATCAATGATCAGGAACATGCCCAATTCATGAGTTCTTTTTAAAAGGGCCTTAAAATCATCCATGGTACCGAATTCCGGGTTTACATCCTTGTAATCCATCACACTGTAATAGGATCCCAGGGGGCCTTTCCGGTTTTTAATTCCGATAGGGTTAACAGGCATCAACCATAAGATTTCAACGCCAAGCTCCTTAAGCCTTGGCAATTTCTGCGTGAATGCATTGAAGGTGCCTTCAGGGGTGTATTGCCTGATATTCACTTCGTACATGACGGATGACTTTATCCAGTCCGGGTGAACCACAGAAGTAGAGGGGCCGGTTTGGGGTACTTCAACCTGCTTTACCGCACATGATGCGCTGATAATGAGGATTAAAAGCAAAGCCAGGGAGAATTTGATCCGTTTCATGATTGTCCTGTTTTGATGATAGAATAATGCTAGCCGAAGTGAATAAAAATAGTCTTTTTTCCTGATGTCTGAAATAATAAGCAAATTCACCAAATTCTAACCAGCTGATGGAATACGATTTTGTCATAATGGGATCCGGATTTGGCGGATCAATAACCGCAATGCGTTTAGCAGAAAGTGGTTATAAAGTTTTGTTGGCGGAACAAGGCCGAAGGTTTACCCCTGCCGATTTTCCAAAGCGTAACTGGAACCTTGTAAAATGGTTGTGGGTACCCGGCCTGAGATTTTACGGCTTTTTCCGGATCCGGTTATTTCGACATATTACCGTCCTGGCCGGGGCAGGCGTCGGGGGTGGATCCCTCGTCTATGCCAATACCCTTCCCGTGCCTGAGTCTGTTTTTTTTACATCGGGTTCCTGGAAAGATCTGGCAGACTGGGAGCAGGAGCTCCAACCTCATTATGGCACGGCCAGGCAAATGCTGGGTACGAAAACCAATCCAAAATTCGGTCCGGGTGATGAGGCACTGGAAAGGTTGTCGCAGATTATTGGAAAGAGGGATTGTTTTCATCCTACTGAGGTTGCCGTGTTCTTTGGTGAACCTGAACAAAAGGTTGTTGACCCTTATTTCAATGGTGAAGGACCTGACCGTGAGGGATGCCGGTTTTGCGGTGGCTGTATGGTTGGTTGCCGATACAATGCAAAGAACACACTGGATAAGAACTACCTGTTTCTTGCAGAAAAAGCGGGGGCACGGGTCATGGACCGGACGCGGGTTGTGGATGTCAGGCCGATCGGTAAAAGCGGCAGCGGGGGTTACCGCATTGCGGTTAAGAAAACCGGGGGGTTCAAGCGTCAGGAAATTGAGACAAAGGCATTCATTTTCTCCGGTGGGGTGCTTGGAACGGTTCCCCTTTTGCTTCGGTTGAAAAAATCGAGCCTGCCTGATTTGTCTGACCTTGTTGGGGCTGGGATCAGGACCAATAATGAAGCATTGATCGGCGTGGTCAGCAAAGATAAAACTAAAAAATTCTCGGAAGGGATAGCCATTGGCTCGATTGTGCACACCGATGAATTCAGCCACCTTGAACCCGTGCGTTATCCGTCGGGGTCAGGTTTCTGGCGGCTCCTGATGGCACCCATGATTTCCGGAAGAACCCTTCCCGGAAGGATAGGCCGGATTCTGAAAGATTTCCTGGTGCATCCGGTCGCCAATTTCCGGGTTTACTTTACCGGCAACTGGGCCGACAGGACCCAGATTCTTCTGTTCATGCAGACCCGTGATTCAACCCTTAGGCTAAGCCGGGGTTTTTTTGGACTTCGTACCCGGGTGGAAAATGGAACGGCACCATCCGCCTTTATCCCCGAAGCCCAGATGCTTGCAACTGATTATGCCAGAATTATCGATGGCAAGCCGCTTGTTCTGCCGACGGAGTCTTTATTCGGAATACCGACTACAGCTCACATCCTGGGCGGTGCATGTATGGGCAAGGATTCCGGGAGCGGTGTGATTGACAAGAACCACAAGGTTTTCGGATATGAGAACCTGTTCATTATTGATGGTTCAGCCATATCGGCAAATCCCGGGGTCAATCCCTCCCTCACCATTTCAGCCCTGGCCGAACGTGCCGCCCAGAAACTTTTGGAACAATACGCAGAAACCAAAGGAATGGATTAAAAAAGGGGTTTCCTATGCAGAAAAGATCATTAAGGAAGAACCCGCCAAGGAAGTGAAACAGGCTATAATTCCAGTATGACGTTGCCTTTCTTTGGCACCGCCCTGTAAATGGCTTCAGCATCCCTGGAATTGATTACCAGCGAGATGGTTGGCTGGTAAGGTGCTGGTTTGTTGCGGATCACGCTTCTGGTCAATTCCTTCAGGTATTTGTAGCGATCGCGGTAATCAAAACGGAAGCGTGGCCAGAACTGCGGAATCGAGTCGGGTAGCTGACCCGTTATCTGAACCCGGATCCCATGATTGAGATAGAGCCTGTACATCACAGGTTCGGTGAGGGTGGTATCAGGAATGATTTCCGTCATTTTGGCTGCTTCAATGGTATCTTTTGGAGCGATCACTTCCTGAAACTGATCCTTTGAAATGGTTGCGTCATCCTTCTGGATCGTAAGGGGGTTGTGGAACAGGACATATTTTTCGGCAACAGACAGGTGCTTAAAAAAACTGCTTGATTTTTGCTCAAGAATGGGAGTTTTGTGCAGTACGATTCCTTTGATTTCCAGATACAGGAACTTCTCCTTCAGGTTGATCCGAAGCCCGATGGAATCGTCATCCGACATTGCGAGCCTTGAATCGAGTCTGGTTTTCCTCTCAAGAAGGTCGTCCGGATAGGAAAGGATGACCTTGTTGTTCTTGATGCCGGCCATTTCCGTTTTGAACTCCTCAATAAAACTGTGAGGGGCCTTCATGGCTGAAATAAGGAGCCAGGAAAGGGCTCCAAGAATCATCAGACCCAGCAACAAGGCTAATATTTTCAGTGTTTTCAAAACAGTAGAATTAATAGATTATCACTTTAGATCCGATGGGCATGGTATTATAAACAACTTCAAGGTCCTCATCAAGCAGCCGGATGCAGCCATGTGTCACAGGCAGTCCCATTCTTCGCTTGTATAAAGTTCCATGAACCATGTAGCCATCACCGATTGCAAGTTTGTAATCACCAAGAGTATAGGCATCAAACCTTGATTCATGACCTGGCGGGGGAATGGGAAGACCTTCTTCAATAAAGGCCCAGTCGGGTTTGGCCCAAACGGGGTTTTTTTGTTTCGATTGAACGGTATGAACACCCCTTGGGGTTTTAAACTCATAATTCCTTTTCTTAGCGATTAACCGGGTGTTTTTACCGGTTGAGCACCTTCCCTCCCGTATGAGTTCTTTCCCACTATAAAGGTAGAAACGGTTATCCGTGGTATTAACTATCAGGTAAGGCCCCTGGGTAGTCAGTTTATCGATCTTTTTCTCCAGCAGTGCGATCTCTTTTTTGACTTTGACCGAGTCAACCGCGATTTTTGTAATTGTTAAGGAAGTATCCTTTCCGATACCTCTTGCCAGGGCAATCTCGGGCCCTTGAGGGATCACGACAAACAGGAGATAGAGGCAAAATGTGAAAAAAAGAATTACTCCGATGAAAGTGGCAAGCCAGCCAAGTATTCTCCTGCCCAGTGATTTCAGGGGTTTGGGAGGTTGACCTGATCCTGCCGGTTGAACCGGTTCTACGGAATCAGCCAGAAATTCTCTTTCGGTCATGGTTTTGGTCTTTTAATTACTTCTGTTAACGGTTGAAGGGATCCTACTATTGTCACGGTCGTACCCACAGAAACAAGACGGTACAGGGCTGCCATCTGGTCATTGTCGAGTGCAACACATCCGTCTGTCCAATTTACTCCTTTTCCTCCTCCTCCGTGAATCTCGATCAAGCTGCCGATTTTAGCGTTCCGGTGAATGGTTTTGTTGCGGATACCTTCCTGAAATCTTCTCTTATCCTCGTCGTTGGGATAGTTCAGGAGCAAGGCCAGGGAGTACTTAGTCTGCCTGCCATCTTTCTTCTTTGTGATCTTGTATTTACCCTCCGGTGTAGCCTTGTCGCCCGAATATTTTTTCTCGCCGATCCAGTTTTTCCCAAGTTCGACGTCATACGTTGTTTTCAGGACTCCGTTTTTGTATAGAAAGCATTTTCCTGCGAATTTATCTACAACTATGGCAACGGATTGATTCTGTGATGATTCTTTGATCGTTTGATCGACCCATCTTTTCCACATCGATAAATTAGCAAAATAGTCGGTCAGGAGGTTTTGCGTGTGCCGGGCCACATCAGATAGATTTGCCTTGGCTGATTCAAGTTTGGTTCGGCAAACTTTATAATTCTTTTGTTCAAGGTTCTGGATTGCTTCGTTAAGCAGGAGAAGACCCTGGGAATATTTTTTATTAATGCTGGTTGGCAGAGGGAGCCGGCTGTATAATTGCTCTATTTGAGCGGTGTCCTTTTTTGCCTTTTCAATGTCGGACTCAATTGCGGCCAGGAATCCCACCGAATTCTGGTTCGCTATTTTAGGACTCGCCAGAGCAAGTTGTTCCGCCCGGATTGCAAGGGTACGGATCTTACTGTAATTCCGTTTTAGAATAAATTTCTCATTCTCTGTTCTCCAGTATACCATTGCGGAATCGTAAAGTACTGCTGCATCGCGCAAAGCCTGAGGAATAAAATCAGGCGAAATGGTGTTTCTGGCGATGGCAATGGCACTATTTGCCTTTTCCAGTTCCTGATCCGGAGGTTCCGGTGTTCCCCAGTAAAAAATACCTGTTATAGTGAGCGGAATGAGCACCACAAAAGAGATGAGGGCAATCCGGTATTTTCTTTTCAGTCGACGGGCCATTCAGTGCGGTTGATTTAAAAAACCCCGGAACCTTTGTTGATTCCGGGGTTTACTAAAGATCAAAGTTTATGCCTATTAGGGCTTATCTTTTTTTAACTTTTGCCATTACTTCGGTCAACTCGGTGTTGATACCCGTTGCTTTTTCTTTCAGGGCTTTTGCCTGATTAGCAGCGTTGATGATATCATCGCTGGCGAGTTTGTTGTTTACTTCGCCTACACCGGTTTCGATGGTGGCCAGTTCAGCTGCGATAGCTTCGAGAGCTGCTTTGCCTTCTTTTCCTTTAGGAGCTTTGGCAAGCATTTCTTTGTTCTGTTCCATCAGGGTAGCAATTTCTACCAGATTAGCTGCAGTTTCCTGCTTCAGCTGTTCTTTCTTGGCAGTAGCGTTGTTAGCAACAGTCTGAGCCATAGCGGTGGTAGCGGTCAGCTTGGCAACTTCGTCTTTGTAGTTGGAGAAAAGTTTTGATTTTTCTTTTTCAACAGCTGCAAGAACAGTGGTCAATGAATCCTGAAGAGCATTGAATTCTTCGGGAACATAAAGATTAGCCTGAACAGCTCTGGTAGCTTCAACTGCAGCATTAGCAGCATCAACTTCAGTCTGGGGATACTTCTGGCAACCAGCAAATACGAGAGCCAGACCTACGATTGCAACACCGGATAACAATTTGATTTTCATTTTTAAATCCTCCGTTTAAGGTATTAGTAGTAATGATGATTAAATTCTGAATAATGTTGTAAAAGAAACAAATATTACTATCAGGAATCCTTTTAAAATTCGCTACAAAAGTATTGTTTATTTTTATACAAATTCAAAAATGATAATTTATTTTTTCGCAGAACAGTTTTGTTACTAACATCAGTGTTGATAAAGTTAGTCAAGTATCAATATATCAGTAGTATAGGTTTAAATTTTTCCTTCAAGCCTGAACTTTGTCCGAAACTGTTTTCCGTCACGATTAATTCGAAGATTCACGCTTTTTCCTTCTTCGCCATGGAGAATATGATTAAAATCATCTAAGGTCAGGCTATAGGCCGGAATAAAATTGATGTATTCAATCTGGTCTCCGGGTTTAATCCCTGCCTTGTATGCCGCCGAGCCGTCCATAACGCTGTAGACCGCGAAAACGGGCAGCTGCGGGAAGGGTTTTTCTATCTCCATGCCACTACGGTTATAGCTGAAGGAGGAATAAAACCATTTATTGGGTTTCAGATACATGGCGCCACCACTGAAATCCATATAGACCGTAAAGCGCCGGAGTATATCATTCCCCATGCTGCCATGGCGCTCACTGTTTAGGGCGATTTCTCCAACCGATGCAGAATCCGGGTACGCAACCAGGGGCTTTCGGAAGCTAAACGGACCTAACCTTGCCTGGAGCAACCGGCCGTTTATGCCTGTAATATCTCCGTTCAAACCCTGACCAAGCATGGCTTTAACTGTTTTGGTGGGAATTTTGACTTGTGGATCCGACTTTGCCGAGATCCAGAAAGAGAGACTGGCCCCGGTATCAATAAGCAGGTGAGTCAATAATTCGGATCCGTCCTCCTGAACAAAACTGACATCCACGTAGGCTTTCCCCGCTTTGATGGTAAGGGGTATTCTGGAATAATTCCTTTTCAGGCGTTTATAATTGAATGTACTGCGGTCGTGAAAAAGAATCGTTTTTTCTATCGGGTCAAACTGGATGATGAATTGATTAAAAAGTTCGGAACCGATAAGCCCGTTCACCTGAAACCCCAATTGCTTTGAAAGTTCGAACTGGTCGGCAGTAAGTACATATACCTCACCGGATTCCTTGACGAGGCCCCGCCCAAGGCCGTCCGGGTGGTCAATTGTCAGCCGGTTTCCCGCAGAATAATAGGCTTCTGCTGATGAGCCCTCCCCCAAACCCGTTACTTTCACCAGCCGTGCAAAATTCAGCAGCAGCGTGTCCACCCCGGTCAATTCTGTGATAATGGAGTTACTGATTCCGGAATCAAGGACAAATCTCAGGGGGGGGGATTGATTGATCCTCATGGGGATGATGATCAGGTTCTGCGAGAAATCAAAAGGAATAGTCAGGCTTACGTCTTCCTGCACCATGAAACGGAACTTCGGATCACCCTGAGGTTGTCCGGAAATCCAGGAACACATCCAAAGTAAGCCAAGAAGTGTAGGTAATTTCATAATTGCACCTTGAGTATATCTTCACCTTTTATTGGATACTCAAACGAGCCAATCCTGATTTTTGTTTCCCTGTAATTACGGTCACTGATTATAATGGAATCACTGGTGATGTTTACAGAATACAGGCTTTCACGGAAATGAACGGAAAAGGAGAGGGAAGTCCAGCCTTCCGGCAAAACCGGATTGAAATGCAACTGGTTGGCAGCGACCTTCATTCCGGCAAATCCCTCAACCACTGCCATCCATGTTCCTGCCATACTGGTAATGTGACATCCCTGGTGGACTTCATGGTTGTAATCATCCAGGTCGAGCCGGCTTGTCCTGAGGTAGAGATCATAGGCTTTTTGACTATAGCCAAGCCGGCTTGCTAAAATGGAATGCACGCAGGGGGACAGGGATGATTCATGTACACAACGCGGCTCATAAAAATCAAAATTCCGGCGGACAGTATCGGTGTCAAAATGATTTTCAAAGAAATAGAGAGCCTGGAGAACGTCGGCTTGCTTTATGAAGCAGGAACGGAGTATGCGGTCCCAGGACCAGTTCTGGTTCAGTGGTCGCTCAGCAGGATCCAGATCTTCAACACAGAGTTGTTCTTTGTCCAGATAACCGTCCTGTTGGAGAAAAATTCCCCTTTCCTTGTTTGTCGGATAGTATATGTTTTCCTGTATGGTCTTCCATTTATGGGTCTCGGCTTCAACATTCAGGTTCGTCAGATCAAGCAGCCGGGAAAAATGTCTGGGATCGGCCGCACGGACGGTTTCCATGCATTCCATGGTATAAGAAAGGGTCCATGCGGCGATGTAATTGGTGTACCAGTTGTTGTGAACATTGTTTTCATACTCATTCGGACCGGTAACCCCCAGCATTACATAAGCCTGCTTTTCATCGGAATAGGTCAAGCGCTGAGACCAGAATCTGGATATGCCGATTAAAACTTCGAGGCCATAATCGGTCAGGTAAGATTCATCCCCGGTATGCCTTATGTAATTAAATATAGCATAAGCAATTGCACCATTTCTATGTATCTCCTCGAAAGTGATTTCCCATTCATTATGGCACTCCTCGCCATTTACGGTAACCATGGGAAATAGGGCGGCCCCTCCGGTGAAACCCAGTTTTCCGGCATTCTCTATTGCTTTTCCCAGGTGGTTGTGCCTGTAAAGCAGTAGGTTCCTGGCCACTTTTGCATCAGTGGTGCTCAGGTAAAATGGAAGGCAGAAAGCTTCGGTATCCCAATACGTGCTGCCTCCGTATTTTTCGCCTGTAAATCCCTTTGGTCCGATGTTTAACCTGGGATCGTGCCCGGTGTAAGTCTGGTTGAGGTGAAAAATATTAAACCTGATTCCCTGTTGGGCAGAAACGTCACCGTCGATTTTGATGTCACAATTTTTCCACTTTTCTTCCCAAACCTTTATATGTTCTGATCTGAGCGTGATGAATCCCTTTGCCTGTGAAGAAGCCAGAATCCCTTCAGATTTATCCAAGAGTGCCAACTTCTTGTAATCACGGGATGTGGTTACAGAAACCAGCTTGGTTAAGATCACCTGTTCGCCCTGGTTAACCTTCTGGCAGTAATGATGGCCAACGCTGTCGCGGGTGGAATAGCATCTGGCAGGGATCGTTTTACCGTTGTTGCCGCAGGTCATGCTGGAATACATCCCGATGCAAATATCAAATTCGCTTTTCCGGGTGCGGCTTTGTAGAAATCCAATGGGACCCCTGAAGGAATGGCCCATGGTCTCCCAGAATCTCTCATCGTAGTTTGAATCCTCGTTAGTAACTGCTCCGTCAATAAAAAGATCAGCAACAAGTTCACCATTGAAATTCAACGGAGTGATCATAAACCGTATCGCCGCCAGCTCACGATTGGCCATCGAAAGAAACCGCGAGGTTTCAACCCTGACACACTTCCCATCAGGCCATGCTGCTTCAAATTCGCGATACAGGACCCCTTCTTTCATATTCAGGGTTCTGCGAAAATAACTGACCGTCATGGTGTTGAGGTCTAGTTCGGCCTGTCCAAACATGATTCTGAACCCGATCCAGTTTGGAGCGTTCAGCACTTTGGCAAAATATTCAGGATACCCGTTTTTCCACCAGCCTACCCGGGTTTTGTCGGGATAATAAATGCCGGCTATGTAGTTCCCCGGCAGGCTCTGTCCTGAATAGGTCTCTTCGAAATTTGCCCGTTGCCCCATGTGACCGTTACCGAGACTGAACAGAGATTCGGATTTCTTGTGGCAGGAGGGGTCGAATCGGTCTTCAATGATCAGCCATTCGTCTTCAAGCAGATACCGGTGCATGGGTGACAATTATTAAAACAACAGGATGTTGAGGTTGATTTCTATAAAGCCGGGAATAACCTTGTCGGCAGTTTTAAGGACACCGGGATCTCCGACGCCAATGCATTTCATGCCGCCGCGATGGGCTGCCTCGATTCCAGCCAGCGCATCCTCAAAAACAACGCATTGTTCTGGTGCCATTCCCATGGAGGAAGCCGCTTTCAGAAATACTTCAGGATCCGGCTTGGCATGGGTAACCTGGTATCCATCGATCAGGCAATCAAAAACGTGTTCCATGCCGATCTGCTTAAGGATCAATCCGGCATTTTTGCTGGCCGTGCCCATTGCCGCCGGAATTCCTTCTGCTCTCAGAAGTTCCAGGAAATGTGTAACCCCGGGGAGTATTTCGTCGGGGGACATTTTCCGTATAAATTCCAGATACCATTCGTTTTTTCTGGCAGCAAGTATCTCCTTTTGATCAACCGGCAGATCCAACCCGCCGGTTTCAAGAAGGATGTCGAGCGACCTCATGCGGCTGACTCCCTTCAGGAGTTCATTGTCCGTTTCGCTGAAAAAAAAGCCCAGTTCTTTTGCAAGGCGGTTCCAGGCCAGGAAATGATATCGGGCCGTATTTACAACCACACCGTCAAGATCAAAAATGCAGGCACGAATCATTTTGCCGCTCTTTTCAGATCATCCCGATCCGTTACGAACAGGACAGATGCAGCAGCGATCAGCATGGATACCCCGCCGAAAACCAACGCATAGACCGCATGTCCGCCAAAGAGATGCTGGGTGAGAAAACCGAGAATTGTGGCAGCCAGAATCTGGGGTATAACGATGAAGAAATTGAATATCCCCATGTAAACACCCATTTTGGAGGCAGGCAGAGAACCGGTCAAAATGGCATACGGCATCGAGAGAATACTGGCCCAGGCCAGTCCGATACCGATAAAAGGAATTAGCAGCAGGTTCTGGTCTTTGATCAGGTAAATGCTGCAAAGACTTAATCCACCTACAATCAGCGCAATGGCATGTGTTATTTTCCGTGAGGTCATACGGGCGAGAACGGGAAGAAGAAATGCAAATAAAGCAGCGGAACCATTGTAAACACCGAAAAGCACACCTACCCAATCGGCGCCGTCATTGTATAGTTGGGAGGTGGTATCGCTGGTTCCAAATACATGGTTGGTTACTGCCGAGGTGGTATAAATCCACATCGAGAACAGTGCCAGCCAGGAAAAGAACTGAACAATAGCAAGTTGTCCCATGGTTGTGGGAATTCTTTTTAAATCAGTAAGGATTTCGGTGAGTCCGTTTACAACCTTCCGGTCAACCATGTATGCAGCAAGCAGTTGCAGAATTCCGAAAACAGCGAGTCCTAATCCCAGTATGTACAGCTCTTTCTCAAGCTTCAGAAAATAGATCAGGCTGGCAACGAGGAGTCCGGCCAGGGTCCATACCAAACCACCGTTCCTGAATTTAAATGCCGGATATTCCTGCGTGTACTGAACCTCATTACTAGAACCGGGCTGCTTGTCTTCAAAGCTTTTCAACTCTTCAGGAGAATACTCCTTCGACCTGATGACCGTCCAGAGCACTGCGCCGATAAAGACAATGGCGCCGAAATAGAAAGACCATTTCACGGAGGGAGGGATAACCCCTTCCGGTGCCGTATTGGCGATTCCAAACCAGTTTGTGAATACATAGGGCAGGAGGGAGGCCACTACGGCTCCTACCCCGATAAAAAAACTCTGCATGGCAAACCCTTTTGTGCGCTGTTCGGAAGGGACATTATCGCCGACAAAAGCACGGAAGGGTTCCATGGAAACATTGATGGACGCATCCATGATCCAGAGCAAACCGGCAGCCATCCAAAGGGTTGGTGAGTTTGGCATGAGGATCAGTGCCAGCGATGCGAGGATGGCGCCGGCCAGAAAGTAGGGCCTTCTTCTCCCCAGGCGGGTCCAGGTTTTATCGCTGTAATGACCGATGATTGGCTGGATGATCAATCCGGTTACCGGAGCAGCAATCCACAGGATGGGGATATTGTCTATACTGGCTCCCAGCGTTTCAAAAATACGGCTCACGTTGGCGTTCTGGAGGGCAAATCCCATTTGGATTCCCAGGAACCCAAAACTCATATTCCAGATTTGCCAGAAACTTAATCTCGGTTGTTTGGTCATCGGTTTGTTTTTGAGATGGTCAATCAAATATACGGGAAAGTCAATCCATATCGGAAAACTAAGAGGATTAAGCCTTGCAGTAAGGGTTTTGAAAAGCCAGTAATGGTTGTTTCAAACGGTTGAGCAGGCCGGTAAAAAAAATCAGAACCTGGTCGATTCCCTGATAATCAGCTCGGTTTTTATAACCTGATGTATGAACGGCCGGACCACTGTCTGGTTCATCAGCCGGTCGAGTAACAACTGGACTGAAGTTTGTCCGATCTGGTAGGCATGCTGATCCACCGTGCTTAGCGCCGGATTGGTGACCTGAGTGATAAGTCCGTTTGAGAAAGCGAATACGGAGACTTGTTCGGGGATTTTAATTCCCATGTCATACAAAGCCTTCACAACACCGGTTGCAGTAAATTCGTTGACCGTGAAAAATGCATCAGGTGGATCCGGAAGGTTCATGAGTTGTTTGGTGCGGATCAGTGCCTGTTTGAAATTATCGCAATAAATAATGAGATCCCTGTTGATTTTCAGGTTATTATCCTTAAGTGCGTCAATATACCCATTCCTCCGGAAATCAGCGATCAGCAGACCGGGAGGCCCCGAAAGGTGCGCAATCTTCCGGCAACCGGTACGAATCAGGTGGCAAACAGCTGCATAAGCTCCCTGATAGTCATCCACGGTAACCTTGTCGGTAATGATTTCATCGCAAATCCTGTCGAAAAGTACCAGTGGTACCCCATGGTCAAGTATATTCTGCAAATGGTCGAAATTCCGGCTCTCTTTTGATAATGAAATCAGGATTCCTTCTACCCGGCTATTCATAAGAGCCTGAATAGCAATTAATTCCCTGTTGTATGATTCGTTGGACTGATAGATCATGACATTGTACCCTGCATCGTAAGCAACATCCTCGATGCCACTGATCACGGAGGAAAAAAAGTGATGGACGATTTCAGGGATCACCAAACCTATGGTTTTAGTCCGGCTGCTGCGAAGGCTCAGAGCTATGGGATTGGGATTGTAATTCAGTTTTTTTGCCAGCTCATTAACCCTGGCCCTGGTTTCAATGTTTATATCAGGGTGATTCTTAAGCGCTTTGGATACTGTGGACGGGGATATTCCGAGTTGTTCAGCAAGGTCCTTAATGGTGATGTTTCCTTTTTGCAGCATCGTGTCCGAAATCGTTTGAAATCTTAAAAATAGGTATAATCGCACCATTCCCAAAGGGCTATTTTCAAGGGTTAAACCCTGATCCGGGTAAACCGGGAACCATATTGGGTCTCCGGGCACCGAAAAATGCATTTACTGACTGTATCTACACGGTTAATGACCATTGTAACGCACTTGCTACCGGCATTCCTGCTGGTATTGTTAAAAAAAGAACGATCCGTGCATTTTTTCAGAAAACGATTGAAATCAGGCATCCCGGAGTTGTTGCAGCCGTAAAAGGCTTGATAAATGGCTGTTCTGGCAATTTTTGGGTGAGGCGGTTTCATTTTTCCCTATATTTACCCTAATAGTTACGTGAGTTTAACGATTAATTCATATTAACATTTACAAACAATGAAGAGAGATAGTTTTTCAGTTCTCGGAAAACTGTTCCTGCCAGTGCTGACCCTGCTATTTATAGGCCAAATGGCTTATGCCCAGCAGAGCATTACGGGAATGGTTACGGATGCCCAGAGTGGCGAGGCCTTAATTGGCGCTTCGGTCAGTCTGAAATCTGATCCAACCAAAGGAACCATTACCGGGGTCGACGGGTCATTCAGGTTTTCAGCTTCCCAGGGGCAAGTCCTCATTTTTTCCTATGTCGGCTACATCACCCAGGAAGTGACTGCCGGTCTGCAGACTACACTGAATGTAGCGCTGACACCGGCTACAGAAACCATTTCCGGTGTGGTGGTTATCGGTTACGGTACCCAGAAAAAGAAGGATGCTACCGGATCGGTTACTGCAATCAGTTCGAAAGATTTTAACCGCGGGAGCATCGTGTCTCCGCAACAACTGCTGATCGGTCGCGCCTCAGGGGTGAACATTACAACCGGCGGCGGTGCTCCGGGTGAAGGGGCAACAATCCGGATCCGTGGAGGCTCTTCCATGTCGGCAAGCAATGATCCACTGATTGTCGTCGATGGAATTCCTCTTGATAATGAAGGTGTTGCTGGTATGAGGAACCCGCTTAACGCGATCAACCCCAATGATATTGAGTCATTCACCATCCTAAAGGATGCCTCGGCTACCGCAATTTACGGATCCCGGGCTTCCAACGGGGTTATCATCATTACAACCAAAAAAGGGGCTGCCGGAAGCAAGATGAAAATAACCTATGACGGCAAGGCATCCTATTCAATGGTCGGTAAGACGATTGATGTCCTGAATGCCGAAGAATATAAGGCATTCTATCAGGAACTCTATGCCGGGAATGAAACCGCCCTCAAGGTGCTGGGAACTTCAGATACCGAATGGCAGAAGGAAATCCTCAGTAATTCTTTCGGTCATGACCACAGCCTGGCCCTAACCGGTTCGGCCGGAACCATGCCTTACCGTGCATCACTTGGATATTCCGATATGAACGGTATCCTGAAGACCTCCTCAATGGAACGCTGGACCGGCGCTTTGTCACTGGATCCTGTTTTTCTTGACAATCATCTGAAAGTCAGCATCAATGCAAAGGGGATGCGTGAGAATAACCGGTTTGCCAGCCGTGGTGCTATCGGAAGTGCTATCGGGTTCGATCCCACTCAGCCCGTTTATACCGATGGCGGCAAATATGGCGGATACTTCGAATGGCTGCAGCCAAACGGTGACCCGATTACCATTGCCACTCAGAATCCGCTCGCGCAACTGATGATGCGTGATGACCGTGCAGCTATTAACCGGCTCATGGGTAATGTCCAGGTAGACTATAAATTCCATTTCCTGCCGGAGCTCAGGGCAAACCTGAACGTGGCTACCGACCTGTCTAACAGTCAGGGCTTTATTTCGGTCCCGGATTCAGCCCGTCAGAATTATGATATTGACGGCGATGGTAATCCGATTGGTGGTATTGACGCTGAATACAAGCAGCAGAAGAAAAACGAGCTGGTCGATTTCTACCTGAATTACGTGAAGGAGTTCGGAAAGAGCCGGCTTGATGTGATGGGGGGATATTCATGGCAGCATTTCTACAGGAAGGGCAATTATTTTGAAGCCAATGCCGCCAGGACGATCACGAACAGCGACACAGACTATGAATCGGAAAGCTATCTGGTTTCCTTCTTCGGCCGTGTTAACTATTCCCTGATGGATAAATACCTGTTGACTTTCACCCTCAGGAATGATGGTTCGTCCCGCTTCTCGCCCGATAACCGCTGGGGCCTTTTCCCGTCGGCCGCCATTGCATGGAAAATCAAGGAAGAGAGCTTCCTGAAAGATGTGGATGCCGTTTCCGACCTGAAACTTCGTTTAGGGTATGGTGTTACCGGGCAGCAGAATATTACCTCGGGTGACTATCCTTACCTGGCAAGGTATACTTTCTCAGAAATCACGGCTCAGTATCAGTTTGGCAACCATTTCGTTACCACCCTTCGTCCGGAAGGTTATGATGCCAACCTGAAATGGGAAGAGACCGCCACGTATAATATCGGATTGGATTATGGGTTCCTGAAAAACAGGATTCTCGGATCGGTTGAATATTATTACCGCGAAACGAAGGACCTGATCAATACCATACCGGTACCGGCAGGTACCAACCTGACAAACCAGATTCTGACCAACGTAGGGAACCTGGTTAACAAAGGGGTTGAATTCTCAATCCTGGGCAGGATTTTCTCCACCGAAGAGTTGTTCTGGGAAGTTGGTTATAACATAACATTCAATAAGAATGAGATTACTAAGCTGACTGCTACTGATGATCCGAACTATAAAGGAGTTTTTGTAGGCGGCATCGGCGGTGGAGTGGGCAACACGATCCAGATTCATTCGGTCGGATCCCCGGCTTATTCATTCTATGTGTATGAGCAGGTATTTGATAAAGACGGAAAGCCGATTGAAGGGCTCTATGTCGACCGGAACGGTGACGGCAAAATCTCAGCCGATGATAAATACCTCTATCACAATCCTGCTCCGGCAGCCTTTATGGGATTCAACTCCCGTTTGAATTACAAAAACTGGGATTTCTCCTTTGCCGGCAGGGTTAACCTGGGTAATTATGTATATAACAACGTGAACTCCGGCAACGGCGTAAACGCCTATATGTATAATACCGCCGGTTATGCCACCAACGTGGTTCAGGATGCTCTGTACACCGGTTGGGTAAATCCGAAATACTGGTCCGATTATTATGTTCAGGATGCCTCCTTCCTCAGGCTCGATAACGTAAGTCTCGGTTATCAGTTCAAGAACCTGGCCAGCAAGAAGCTGGACCTGTATCTGTCCCTTTCCGTCCAGAATGCTTTCGTTGTTACCAAATACACAGGACTGGATCCGGAAGTATATAGTGGAATAGATGGAAACATTTATCCGCGTCCGAGAATATTCATGCTGGGACTGAAACTTGATTACTAACAGAAAAACATGAATCAGATTATGAAAAGATTTTCAAAATATTCGCTCCTGGTGGCAGCCCTGGTACTCGGATTTGCATCGTGCGTGAAAGATCTGGATACCGTGCCCCTGGATAAGGATGAAATAACTTCTGCTACCGTTTACGATAACCCGGCATCTTATTACCAGGTTCTCGCAAAGGTTTACGCAGGTCTGGCCGTGAGCGGCCAGCAGGGTCCGGCCGGTATGGCTGATATCAGCGGTATCGACGAAGGATTCTCAACCTACCTTCGCCAATACTGGTGTGCACAGGAACTTCCTACCGATGAGGCAGTTATAGCCTGGAATGATGGAACTCTGAGAGATTATCATGACATGGACTGGACTCCTTCAGGGGAGTTCATTACGGCCATGTACAACAGGATTTACTATCAGATTTCCCTCTGTAATGAGTTCATCCGTGAATCCTCGGATGCCAAGCTCGATGAACGGGGAATTGCGGGAGCGGACAAGACCAACATTCAGGGTTACCGTGCCGAGGCACGCTTCATGAGGGCCCTCAGTTACTATCATGCCATGGATATGTTTGGGAATGTACCATTCGTCACGGAAGAAGACGCTGTTGGTGCATTCTTTCCCGAGCAGATTCAGCGCGCCGATCTGTTTACGTATATCGAAAGTGAAATTAAGGAAGTTGAGCCGATGCTTCCAGCTCCTAAAGCCAATGAATACGGCAGGGCCGATCAGGCTGCCTGCTGGTCATTGCTGGCCAAGCTCTACCTCAACTCAAAGGTGTATATGGGTTCGGAGAAAAACACCGAATGTGTGACCTATTGCGACAAAGTAATTGCTGCAGGCTACAGCCTGGCACCCAATTACCAGCACAATTTTCTTGCCGATAACAATACATCCCCTGAGGTTATTTTCCCGGTTACATTTGACGGAACATATACCAAGACCTGGGGTGGGATGACATTCATTATCCATGCCGCTGTAGGCGGATCGGTAATGAAACCGGCGGATTTCGGTGTTGACGGCGGATGGGGCGGAACCCGCGTAACTAAATCATTTGTACATAAATTCTATCCGGATCTGACAGGTCCGCTTCAGGTTTCTCCCGTTTATATTCCAAAAAAATCGGGATATCCGGTTCTTTATGTCCCGGGTTCCTATCAGGGTTGGGATCCTGCAAAAGCTTCAACCGTGATTGCCTCTGCGAAGGCCGATGGAAAATATGAAGGTTATCTCTATTTTGCAGATGCCAACACACAGTTCAAGTTTGCCGACGGACCGAGCTGGGATGTAAACTATGGCGACGATGGTGCCAATGGTACCCTGGATCGCAACGGTGCGAACATTGTTGCTGCCGATGCCGGTTATTACAAAATCAATGTTGACCTGCCGGCCCTGACTTACACTTACCTGAAAACCGATTGGGGCATTATCGGTTCTGCAACCGCCAATGGCTGGGATGCAGATCAGAATATGACTTTTGATCCGGCAACGGGTATCTGGACAGCAGTTCTGGACTTAAAGGCCGGTGAGTTCAAATTCCGCGCAAATGATGGTTGGGATGTGAACTACGGAGATGACGGAGCAAATGGCACCTTGGAACAAAATGGAGCCAACATTCCGATTGCAAATGATGGTTCCTATACCATTACTTTGAAACTTGGCGTGCCGGACTATACCTATACCGTTGTTAGGGCCAGCTATGACCGGCGTGCTCTTTTCTTCACACAGGATCAGAACCTGGACATCAGCAACCTGTTTGCATTTAATGATGGATTTGCCGTTACCAAGTTTAAGAACGTAACCTCAACAGGAACAAACGGATCGGATATGACCTTCGTGGATACCGATTTTGCAATGTTCCGACTGGCAGACGTCTACCTGATGTATGCCGAGGCAGTCCTTCGTGGTGGGGGTGGCACCATTTCAAAGGCACTGGACCTGATTAATGAACTCAGGACCCGCGCTTATACCGATGAATCCGGTAACATTGCACAGGCGGATCTGTCACTGGAATTCATCCTGGATGAGCGGGCCCGCGAAATGTACTGGGAAGGAACCCGCAGAACCGACCTGATCCGGTTTGGAAAATTCAGCGGCGGAGCATACCTGTGGGAATGGAAAGGTAATGCTGCTGCCGGTGCTGCCACCGACAGCCGGTTCGACCTGTTCCCGATTCCAGCTACCGATATCGGAGCCAACCCGAATCTTATACAGAACACCGGTTATTGATGAAAACTATTAAAATAATTACAATGAGGAGATTAGCATATATCGCATTTGCAGGGATCCTGATCCTGGCTTCCTGTACAAAAGCTGAACTCGGACCGGTAATTTCGGAAAATCCAACCGCTCCGACCCTTACAGCTCCTGCTTCGGGTACCAATCTGGTATTTACCGAGGCAACGGCCAACGACAATGTGACCTTTTCCTGGACCGCAGCTGACTTTGGATTTGATGCCGCTGTAACTTATACGGTTCAGTACGACAAGGTTGGCAACGATTTTAAGGCACCTGTTACGCTAAAAACCACGACGGAACTTACTGCATCAACAAAAGCAGAGGATCTAAATTCGGGATTCCTGGGTGCAGAATTTCCTTTTGGCGAAGTAACCGGGATTGAAATCCGGGTTATGGCAACCATCAGCGAGATCATTCCGAGTATATACTCACCGGTTGTCAACCTTGGAGTTAATCCCTATGAAGTAGTGGTAGTTTATCCACAACTTCAGGTTCCTGGCAGCTATCAGGGATGGTCCCCAGAGGATAATAATACCGTCATTTTCTCAAAATTAAGCGACAAGAAATATGAAGGGTATATTTTCTTCAAGGATGCCGGGACCTTTTTTAAGTATACTGTAGGCCCAAGTTGGTCTGAGAATTACGGAGATAATGGGGCTGATGGTACACTTGAAAGTGGCGGTGCCGATATCCTGGCTGGGGATGCCGGAATGTATAAGTTAAATGTCAACCTGAACAATCTTACACATTCCTTCACAAAAACCGACTGGGGCCTGATTGGTTCGGCCACTCCCGGTGGATGGGACAATGACACCAACATGGAATATGATGCCGAAACCCGTCTGTTAACGCTTACAGTTAACCTGGTTGCCGGTGATATTAAATTTCGTGCCAACGATGATTGGGCCATCAACCTGGGAGACAATGGAAATAATGGGTCCTGTGAGTACGAAGGGGCAAATATTCCGATTGCCGCTGCAGGTAATTATACCCTAACACTCGACCTGAAAGGGCCGATCTACAGGGTGAAAATTAAGAAAAACTAAGGTCGTCTGAAATGAAGCCCACTTGACTGGAATCCTGGTTGAGTGGGCTTTTTTATTATTACTATGAAAACAGGAGTATGGAGAATTCTGCTTTTGATCAGCCTGATGGGTGTCGGTCAGTTTAGTTCTGCTCAAAGTACAGGCATACAGCATGTTGAACCGCCTTTTTGGTGGACCGGCATGAAAAACCCATCACTTCAGATCCTGCTACATGGACCCGGAATCGGGCAACTCGTTGCTGAATTCAGTTATCCCGGAATCGTGATTGACAGTGTGGTTAATCCCACGAATCCTAATTTTCTGTTTCTCTATCTCACATTGAAGCCGGAAGCACGGCCGGGTTCGTTTGAAATCAAACTTCTAAAAGAGGATAAGATCAACGCCAGGTACCAGTACAAACTGATTGAGCGTGAGCACGGATCCTCCCAGCGTCAGGGATTTTCAGCGGCCGATGTAATATACCTGGTTACTCCTGACCGGTTTGCAAATGGAGACCCTGATAATGACTATTCACCTGCAACCCTGGAAAGGCCGGACCGGTCAAACCTCAGTGGTAGGCATGGCGGCGACATTAAAGGCGTAATCGAGCATCTCGATTATATAGCAGACATGGGTTTTACCACTCTTTGGGTGAATCCGGTACTTGAAAACAATCAACAAAAGGCCTCCTACCACGGGTATTCTATAACCGATTTTTATCAAACAGACCCACGATTCGGGACTAATGAAGACTATCTCCGGTTAAGCCGCGAAGCATCAAAGAGAGGGATCAAGCTGATCATGGATCAGGTGATGAACCATTGCGGTTCCGGCCACTGGTGGATGGAGGATATGCCATATCCCGACTGGCTCCGGACCACCCAGACCGGCGGCCCGACCAATCACCGCCGTACAACCTTCAATGATCCTTATGCTGCAAAAACGGACCGGGATGTATTTGGGAAAGGGTGGTTTGTTCCAACCATGCCTGACATGAACCAGGGTAATCCGCACTTTTCCAGGTATTTGATTCAGAACAGCATCTGGTGGGTGGAATATGCAGACCTCCATGGAATTCGTCATGATACCCACCCCTATGCAGGTGCTGATTTTATGTCTGACTGGACCTGCGCCATCATGGGCGAGTATCCGGATTTTAATATTGTGGGGGAGGAGTGGAGTGAAAATCCGGCGATTGTCTCCAAATGGCAGCGGGGGTATCAGGGTGGCGTTAATCTCCGGTCGTGCCTGCCGGGCCTGATGGATTTTCCTTTGCAGATGTCGGTTACAAAAGCGCTTACCGAAAAAGAAACCTGGTCCGATGGATTTATCAGGCTATATGAAATGCTCGCCAACGATTTTCTTTATCCTGATCCGAATAATCTGGTCATTTTCCCTGACAATCATGACATGGACCGATTTTTCACCCAGGTTAATGAGGATCCGGAACTGTTTAAGCTGGGAATCGCATTTTTCCTTACAACCCGGGGAATACCGCAAATTTATTACGGGACTGAGATTTTGATGAAAAACTCCTTGCGGGGAAATCATGGAAATATCCGGTCCGATTTTCCTGGAGGCTGGACCGAAGATACGGTCAATGGATTCAATGGTACCGGGTTGACCGCCAGCCAGTCGGACGCTCAGTCATTCATGAAAAAATTGCTTAACTGGAGAAAGAATGCCGTGGTGATTCATTCGGGTCAACTAATGCACTATTCGCCCGCAAACGGTGCATATGTCTATTTCAGGTATTCAATGAATCAGAAGATTATGGTTGTCCTGAATAAAAATAACAACCCGATCATACTGGATACCAGGAACTACTCAGAAATGCTGGGACCCGGTGCCAAATTTCGTAATGTTTTAGCCGGAACTGAGTTTTCCGGGGACAAAATTCAGGTTCCCGCCAAAACTCCCCTTATCTTGGAGGTTAGATAAATTTACCGCATGTTAAAGACTAAGATTCTCATTATAAGCTTATTATTTGCTCAAGCGACAGTCTGGGGCCAGGTAGTAAGAACGGAACCTGCATTTCCGGCAGAGGGAGATTCCGTGACCATCATTTTTGATGCAACCCAGGGCAGTGCAGGACTGGCAAATTACACTGGCGACATCTGGGCGCATACGGGAGTAATCACTGATAAGAGCACCTCAGGAGGTGACTGGAAATATGTGATAGCCGGGTGGAGCCAGAATACGGATAAGGCTAAGCTCAGGTCACTCGGAAACAATTTGTGGGAGCTAAAAATCGGGCCATCAATAAGAACTTTTTACGGCGTTCCGGCCGGAGAGAAAATACTGAAGCTCGCATTTGTATTCAGGAATTCTACGGGATCCCTGGAAGGGAAAACCCACGAAAACGGAGATATTTTTGTCACCGTTTATGAAGCAGGATTAAATATTACGCTGACAGCTCCCGACAGGGATTTTCTGGTTATTGATGCAGGGCAATCGATTTCTGTTGCCGCCCAGGCCATAGCTGCCGATTCGATCGCTATTTTTCAGGATATGACCCGATTGTATAGTGCGAATGGCCTGGTCCTGAATTATACGCTTACCGGGGCTGCATCAGGGTTTCATACTATTGAGGTTGTCGGCTATGGGCTGGGGAATACAGTCAGGGACTCCTTTAATTATCTGGTCCGCGGAGGCAGTCTTATTGCCGAACTTCCGGCAGGTGTGAAGGACGGAATCAACTATCAGGGGGATCACCAGGCTACCCTGGTACTCTTTGCCCCCGGAAAAGAGTTCGTTTTTGCACTCGGTGATTTCAACGACTGGAAAATCGACCCGGCTTATCAGATGAACAGGACGCCTGACGGGAACCGGTATTGGATCACAATAACCGGACTGGAAACTTTGAAGGAGTATGTTTTCCAATATCTGGTCGATGGCGAAATCAGGATTGCTGATCCCTATGCCGATAAAATATCCGATCCCTGGAATGATCAGTACATTGATGCAACAACATATCCGGGGCTTATTCAATACCCATCCGGAAAGACCACCCAGGCGGCCGCAGTTCTTCAAACCGGGCAAACTCCTTACAGCTGGAAAGCCAATTCCTTCAGGGCTCCGGACAGGAAGAACCTGGTTATTTACGAGTTACTGATCCGGGATTTTCTGCAGGCCCATTCATTCAATGCATTAATTGATACGCTGCATTATCTTAAAGAATTGGGCATCAATGCGATTGAGCTGATGCCGGTGTCTGAATTTGAAGGGAATGACAGCTGGGGCTACAACCCTTCTTTTTATTTTGCGGTAGACAAATACTACGGCCCTAAAAATACATTCAAGGCACTGGTTGATTCGGCTCACCAGATGGGCATGGCAGTTATCCTGGATATCGTTCTTAACCATTCCTACGGGCAGAGTCCGTTGGTTCGGCTCTATTGGGATGCTGCCAACAACCGCCCGGCGGCCAATAATCCCTGGTACAACGTAACTTCCCCAAATACAGCGTATTCGTGGGGGTATGATTTTAACCATCAAAGCCTGTCAACACAGAATTTCGTTGACAGTGTCAATACCTATTGGCTCAGTGAATATAAACTGGATGGCTTCCGATTCGATTTCACCAAGGGGTTTACAAATACCCCCGGGGATGGCGGCGGCTATGATGCTTCCCGGATAGGCATTCTCAAAAGGATGGCAGGTAAGATTTGGGAGACAAATGCTTCTGCCTACGTGATCCTGGAGCATTTTGCAGCTACCAGTGAGGAAAAGGAACTCACTGATGCCGGGATGATGGTTTGGGGAAACTCAAATTACAATTACCGGCAGGCCTCATCAGGCTGGTATTCAGGCGGAGGCTGGGATTTTTCAGGCATTTCATGGCTGACGCGGGGATGGAACCAGCCCGGATTGGTGGGATACATGGAGAGCCACGATGAAGAGCGGCTGATGTATGAATGCGTGAGGTTCGGAAATACCCAGAATCCTTCATATAATATGAAGGACCCCGGAATAGCCCTTAAGAGAATGGAATTGGCTGCCAATTTCTTTATTCCTGTTCCGGGACCCAAGATGATCTGGATGTTCGGAGAGCTCGGGTATGATGTTTCCATCAATGAAGGAGGGCGCGTGGGCAGAAAACCTATTCGCTGGAGCTATTATTCCGATCCACTCAGAAAACGACTCTATCAGATTTATTCTTCACTGAATGGATTAAAAAACAGTCAGCCTGTTTTTCAGACCGCTGATTTTCAGGTTAGTCTGCAGGATACCATTAAGAGAATTCATTTAAATCACCCCGATATGAATGCTACCATAATCGGAAACTTTGGAGTAAGGGCCAGCACCCGAAGCGCCAATTTCCAGCATGCAGGCTGGTGGTATGAATACTGGACCGGCGACTCTCTGGAGGTTATGGTTACCACAGGCCCTGTTACCCTGAATCCGGGTGAGTACCGGATATATACTGATAAAAAGCTCGTTAAACCGACTATACTTTCCGGCTATGAAATCAAGGAAAATCCTTCTGTTGCTGGTAGTTTATCCGTATACCCGAACCCGGTATCTGACCGATTGAGCATTTCCATTGAAGGAGGTGGGCAGGGACGTGTTTTGCTCAGGGACCTGTCGGGTCGGGTTTTATCAGGGCAAAATATCGGGATTCAAGAGTTCAGGGATCGTATCGAGTTGGATGTTAGTAGCTTACGATCTGGCATTTATTTTATTGAACTCAGGACATCCAATCAGAGATCCGTTTGTAAGTTTGTAAAACAATAAGCAAGCGGATTTTATGCGTTCCGATAATTTCAAAAATGAGATCCTTGAGGGGATTCCGGAGGTATTGCCTGAGGTTGTCCCTTTTGATCCGGAAGTAAATCATGCCCCCGGAAGAAAGGATATCCTGACAGCCGGAGAAAAGGTGCTGGCGGTGCGGAATGCCCTGCGGTATTTCCCCGGGAAATTTCATGCTGAACTTGCGACTGAATTCCTGGATGAACTGAGGACCTATGGCCGGATCTACATGTACCGGTTTCGTCCCCGCTATGAGATGAGGGCCAGGCCTATTGATGAATTCCCATGCGTGTCAACACAGGCAGCGGCTATAATGCTGATGATATGCAATAATCTGGACCCTAAAGTTGCCCAGCATCCGCATGAACTGATTACCTATGGGGGGAATGGTGCCGTATTCCAAAACTGGGCGCAGTACAGGCTAACCATGCAATATCTTGCCCGGATGACTGATGAGCAGACTCTGGTAATGTATTCCGGGCATCCCCTGGGACTTTTCCCCTCACATAAGGAGGCTCCCCGGGTGGTGGTCACGAACGGCATGGTTATACCCAATTATTCCTCGCCGGATGACTGGGAGCGGATGAATGCCCTGGGTGTTTCCCAGTACGGACAAATGACTGCAGGTTCCTTTATGTACATTGGCCCTCAGGGCATTGTTCATGGTACTGCGATAACCGTCCTGAATGCCGGGAGGATGAAAGCCTCAAGCCCTGCACCGGATCTCAAAGGCAAGATTTTTGTCACCTCAGGTCTTGGCGGCATGTCCGGAGCCCAGCCTAAAGCAACCGTCATTGCCGGGGGAATCTGCGTGATTGCCGAAATGAATCCCAAGGCGGCACGGATCAGGCATGACCAGGGTTGGATTGATGAGTTGTATACGGATTTAGATAAGCTTATAGTCCGAATGGAAGGAGCAAGGATGGCAGGCGAAGCAGTCTCGCTTGCTTATCAGGGCAACGTGGTTGATTTGTGGGAAAAGTTTGCCATTGAAGGCATCCAGATTGATTTGGGCTCTGACCAGACCTCCCTGCATAATCCATGGGCAGGCGGTTATTATCCGGCTGGTGTCAGTTTTGAAGAATCCAACCGGTTAATGCGTGAGGAACCGGAACGATTCAGGGCTTTGGTTCAGGAATCGCTACGCCGGCAGGTTCTTGCGATTAATAGTCTTTCCCGGCGCGGCATGTATTTCTGGGATTATGGCAATGCCTTCCTCCTGGAATCTGGCCGGGCTGGTGCAGATGTTTTCAAAAAGGACGGGACCTACACCTATCCTTCCTATGTGCAGGATATTATGGGGCCGCTTTTCTTTGATTATGGCTTTGGTCCGTTCAGGTGGGTTTGTACTTCTGATACTCCAATGGATTTGGCTGTAACCGACAAGATTGCTGCTGAAGTACTGGCAGAAATGGTGCTGGAGGCTGAATCAGAGATCAAATCACAGATCGCTGACAACCTGCACTGGATCCGGGAAGCAGGCCGCAATAACCTCGTGGTCGGATCCCAGGCACGGATACTTTACGCAGATGCCCAGGGCCGGATACGTATTGCCCAGGCATTCAACAAAGCTATCCGTCAAGGCAGAATCAGCGCACCGGTTGTGCTGGGCCGCGACCACCATGATGTCTCAGGAACCGACTCTCCATACCGTGAAACGTCGAATATATATGACGGATCTTCCTTTACCGCAGATATGGCAATCCAAAATGTTATCGGTGACTCATTTCGAGGTGCTACCTGGGTCTCAATCCACAACGGTGGCGGAGTGGGGTGGGGAGAAGTCATCAATGGTGGTTTTGGCATGGTTATAGATGGATCTGAGGAGGCAGAAAGAAGAATAGACAGCATGCTTTTCTGGGACGTCAACAATGGAATTGCACGCCGCGGCTGGGCAAGGAATCCCGGGGCAATTTCCGCGATCAGGGAAGCCATGAAAATGAATCCCAGCCTGCAGATCACATTGCCAAACCTCGTCGATGAGAAACTTTTATCGAATCTTGAAATAACTCATTAATAATCAATGCAATGAAATCCATCAGTAAATTAACTGTATTGGCTTGTATGGGACTATTCCTGGCAGGCTGTACGCTTGAAGAGGGAAACCCGGATCTTGCCGGTTCCTGGACCTGCACGGAAACCAGTGAGATTTTTGTTAAAAGCACCAAGGGTACGAGTGTTTACACGGTTACCCTGCAGCGTGATGCCGCTAATTTTGATAAATATTACATTGATAACTTCTACAAACTGGGCAATGGTGTCAGGGTTGCCGTTATAAAAAGCGGCTATCTGATTGACCTTCCCAAGCAAAGTTTAGATGGTTTTGTTTTTGAAGGCAGCGGCGAGGTCAATGAGACTTTTAATATTATTCAGCTTTACTACACCGCAGATGACGGAGGCGGGGTGGTGGATCATGTGACGGCGGAGTATGCGCGGTAGATGACTGGAAGACTTATAGACATAGAGACCTAGAGACTTTAAGACTTTAAGACTTTAAGACTTTAAGACTTTAAGACTTTAAGACTTTAAGACTGTAAGACTGTAAGAGGTGGAGGGTTTGGCTAAGTATTCGTCAGCAGGACTACTGCGTAGACGGCGACACCGTGGCTGGTTCCGACGAATCCCATTTTTTCCGTTGTGGTTGCCTTGATGGAGACCTGGCCGGGCTCAATAGCCAGGACTTTAGCCAGAGTTGTTTGCATCAGGGGGATGTAATCCTTTAATTTAGGCTGCTCAAGGCAGATGGTGGTGTCGATATTGCCGATTTCCCAACCTTTCTGTCGGATAATTTCCATGGTTCTGGTAAGCAGGATTTTGCTGTCAATATCCTTGAATTCACCTGCCGTATCAGGAAAGTGGAATCCGATATCCCGGAGGGCAAGTGCACCAAAAAGGGCATCGCATATGGCATGTATCAATGCATCGCCATCTGAATGGCCCAGGGTGCCTTTATGGTAAGGGATTTCAATGCCTCCGAGAATCAGCTTCCGGTTTTCGGCAAGCTGATGGACATCATAACCGAACCCAATCCGGAACATTACTTCTTGTTACTCAGCCCTGCAAAATCAAACAGCAGGCTGAATCTTAATGTGTTTGCCAGTGGATTGTTCTGATATATCGGGACCAGGTAGGCAAAGTCAAGTCCGAAAACATTCAGACGAAGTCCGATGCCAACGGTAAAGAATTTCCGGTTTCCTTTAGTGGCATGCTCCATAAAATACCCTCCGCGAATGGCAAACTGTTTGGCATACCAATATTCCATACCGATACTGTAAGTAAGCTCATTAAGTTCTTCAGCGAAACCGCCGGGGGCATCATAAAAGGAGTGAAACATACCAACCGGTATTGAAACATTCGGGTCAAAACCGGCTTCGATAACCGGATCTCCATTAATATCAACCGAATCTGCATAGTAATCCGGAGGTGTGGGGACCAGTAGTTTATTAATGTCGATTGCTGCTGTAAGACTGTTATAGTCGTCAAAATCAACCGTATAGGCAACTCCAAGTCGAAGATTGATAGGAATGAAATCTTTATCGGAGTTACTTGAATAGGATATTTTTGAACCGATATTTGACAAGTTGGCGCCAAAGGCAAAGGTTGCATCATAATCACCAGCCCGAAGCTCGTCATTTTGGTAAAACACCGATATATCGGATGCGTAAGCCATGCCAGGGTGAGATTCAACTCCTCCGACGGTGAATCCGCCTGTAAGGTTGGAGTAGATCAGGCGAAAGGAAAGGCTGCCCGAAAACTTGTCGCTGAAAGCTCTGGCATAGGCCGCATCAAAGGCAAATTCATTAGGATTGAACTGCTGCATCGTGTTGCCGACCACATCGGTAAAGGTGATATTCCCAAGGGAGAAATAGAGAAGTGAAAACCCAATGGTTTGATCCTTATCAATTTTCTTGTATCCGGAGAGGTAAGCCAGGTTAATGTCGGGAATCAGTTGCCTCAGCCAGGGGGTATAAGACATTGAGATCCCCATGTCATTGGGTGCAAAAGCATATTTTGCAGGGTTCCAGTGCATCGAGTTGGCATCCGGTGAAAGGGCAACACCAACGTCGCCCATTCCACCAGAACGGGAATCCGGTGCAATTGTTAGAAAAGGAACGGCCGAAGTTATAGTATTGATCTTCCCGGACAATTCATCCGTCGATATTTGTGCAAAGATGGGTATGATCAGGCTGGTGGCCACCAGCAGAGTAATGATGCGCTTATTGGCAAGTTTCATGAACCTAGAATTTTGTCGACAAATATAAAGATTTCTCCTAGTTAATAAGGGATTTTCACAAGTCTAAACTGATGAGGTGCCTTATTATTGTGTTAGACCACTGATTATTTCAGAATAACAAGCTTTTGGAAAGCATCCTTCGTTTTACCATCATTGGTCCTTACCCTCACCCGATAAAAATAGGTTCCCCGGCCGATGCGGTCGCCGAAATCATCCAGCCCATCCCAGGTTACAGGTCCAACCCGAAAGGAACCGGCATTAATCTGAGTTTGGTCAGAAGCCAGAAATTCGAAGCTTTTTACCAACTTTCCCCCGATGGTAAATACCTGAATGAGTACATCCAATGGCTGGTTTCCCTGATTATGTTCAAAATAGAAATCGGTCCTGGTTGTAAAAGGATTCGGATAGTTCAGAACATGGTCCAGAATGATCTCATCAGAATTAGTTACGTTAAAATGTAGCTCGGATTCTGTTGAATTATTTACGATGTCCCAAACTTTTACGCGTAGCAGGTGTTCTCCGTGACTTAGTTTCCCGAATGGATAGCGGATAGTTCCCGACCGGTACTCATCCAGGTCACTTTCATAATAATCGTTCAGGACAAGTACGTTTTGCTGATTACCGTCAAGAGTTGCCGTGATATCATGACCAATTCCGTTCCCAGTGGTATTGACTCCGCTTTCATCCTGAATCCTGATCAGAAGAACCGGGGTTTCATTGCAGATTCCACCGGCAGCAAATGTGGTATCATTCAGGAAAACACCGACTTGCGGGCCAGTCTGATCGTTTGATGAGGCACCTTCAGAACCGCCGATTCGCACCCGCTGGTCAACGCCGTGCCCGTCATAGGTATCGGTTTTTCCATAGAAGCTGAATTTCCCGGTACTGACCTGGTAAGCGATATCCTTGGGAACCATGAAATTAAAACTGAACTCACCATTTTTAACGGAGGCTTTGCCTCTGAAAAGAATACTGTTTCTGACCGTGAATTCCATGACCGGTCCCCCGTCATTGGCCATATTAGTAAGATGGATTTCCTTGTCGTATACCGATGGCATCACAATGCCGTTGAAGTCAGGTATTTTGTTGCCTTGCAGATCAATTATATGACCTTTTACCGATGTTCGGGACAGTGCTTTGATCGTATCGGTGAATTCACCGATCGGTTTCCCATTGATCTCATCCATGCGGATACCAACATCGGGATAGCTTAAGACCAATGCAGGGTCGCCCAGCAGGGTAAAATTCAGTTTATTCTGCTCTTCCCCAACGGCATTTTTGGTTATCCTCATGATATCACCAAGGGTATATCGGCTGCCGTCTTCGTGCCGCTTGAAGGCGCAATTGTAAAATTCCCTGTTTAGAATGAAATTCGGGGAGGAATAAACGAGACGTGAAGTTGAAAACAGAGCAATTCCCCCCCCGGTTGGATTTAGTAAAACCCATTCACCCGCGGAAACGGTGGTAGAATCGTCAAACCTGCTGAATTCGCAGGTAGCCGTCATAAACAGTGGGTATTGGCCAGGATTCTCCCAGTTTTTAATGTCGGAAACAGTTAGTATCTCTTCATGAGCTAACCCTTTCTTGCTTCCGTGACCCAGGTAATTCATAATCAGGGCGCCCTTCTTCATCCTGTCGTTGATTGCCCGGTTTACCTCCGGATAACGCTCACCCTGAGGTAGTGAAATCTGCTGGTAGGCGTCCAGAAATATCTTTTCAACATTGAAAGCGGGGTATTCGGCGCTCAGCATATCGGCCAGGGTATTAGCGTCCCGCATATGCGCATTGCCATCTTCATCGTCACCGATAAAGCAGACCAGGTTGCGCCAGTCACCCAGGGCGGAGGGAGAATAATATTGCCGGATTTTATCAATAATTATCGATGCTTCGTTTTCAGTAATTACCGGGAATCTGCCGATACCAATGTCAAGCAGACCTGGTTCCATCTCTTCCCCGGTGTCCAGCAGGCCGAAAAAATCATCGGTCACATAGGAGCTGGTCGGGTAGAGCGATTCCAGAGACTGATAGGTTGGCAGCATGGTCCTGAAATCCTTGGGAATATTCTTATTGTCATACGAGCCATCGCCGAAGAAGAGGAAATATTTAAGCATCGGGGAACCTGATGAACGATCATAGAACATTTTCAGAAAATCACGGATTGCGGTGGCATCCGTCATTCCGCTGGAGAACTCATTGTATATCTGGGAAGGTGATACAATTGCCGAAGTCAGTCCGCTGTTATTCTTATGAAATTGAGCCAGCTCGACAGCCTGTGCCTTGAGGTCGTCATGAACCAGTATCACCATTTCCTGCGATTCGAGCCCGTGCAGGTTCTGGGTCTGAACAGGACCCAGGCCTTCCCCGGTA
>Ga0154558_1074_pt2 | contig 32341 bp, 25 predicted proteins | sample RifGroF2_FD_105701 | JGI IMG/M metagenome (GOLD analysis project Ga0154558, IMG submission 105701) | Bacteroidetes bacterium GWF2_49_14 | reverse complement strand
CGCAAATGCAAGCGGGAAGGGAGCCTTCAGTGTTGAGATTGACGGTCAAAACGTCTCCGGATCCATTCCGGTTCCGCATACCGGCAGCAACGAGAGATTTGTTCCCGTAACACTTCCTGATATTGAACTCACAGCCGGAAAACACTTGATGATCATCCGATTCGAAGAGGGGGGATTTAACCTGAATTCCATCATCGTGTCAGGCCCCACAGGTGCCCCCGGGCTGGCCTTTTCCATGTTGTCGGTAAAAACCGATGAACTTGGTAAGCAAATCATTCTCACATTCAATAAGCCTTTATCAGGATATCCGTCGACAGGAACCGACTTTTCGCTTTCCGACGCCACAAATAGCTACAGTCCCGTTACAGTATCCACAGGTCCGGAAAACCCACCCACCCTTCGCCTTGCCTTTACCAGCCAGTTTACCGACTCCGATCGGCTGACGCTCACCTACAGCGGTGACCAGATTGTAGGTCCGGCAAGTGAAATCCTGCCGCCCTTCACCAACCGGCCGGTGGTCAATGTGATCCTGCCCAGGGCGACGATACCGGGCATCCTTGAGGCAGAAAACTATTACATCAACCAGGGATTCGTTTTCGAACCCTGCCAGGATGCCGGCGGGGGAAAGAATGCCGGCTACACAAATCCCGGCGATTATCTCGAATACCTCGTCAAAGTAACCCAGGCCGGTACCTATCGGGTAAACTACCGGTATTCAGCCAACACGGCCACATCCGGCGGAGAACTTTCCCTTAGGTCAGAGGTCGCTCAGCCCCTCCATACCGTCAGCTTTTCATCCACCGGCGGTTGGCAAAACTGGGCCTCCGCCAGCGCAAATGCCAGGCTTACTGCCGGACTGGCCACGATCCGATTCACGGCTGGTTCTGAAGGTTTTAACTTGAATCGCATGGATTTTTCCCTGATTGCCGATACCTCCGACCCGGGCCCGGGATTAACTGCAGGATTTGTGCTGTACCCTAATCCTGCCAGCGATTTTGTGGTGGTTGACATCCGAAATCCTGGCAAAAAACCGGAATCACTGGAACTGATTGATGCAGTTGGCCGTCTACTGCAGAGCCAGGAGACTCCATCCGGGCTGACAGCAAAATGCACATTAGATATATCTGACTATCAATCTGGTATGTATTATATACGGATTCGAAACGATGAGACCTCCGGTACCCGTCCGCTTTTAATAAAGAAAATGAAACTTTGATTAACATGAAAAAATATCTTATTCCGGCCGTCGCGCTGGCCCTGAGCCTCGCCGCCTGTAATCCATCGGAAATAAAGCCTTCCCAGGATAATCCTGAGGGGTTGATCTCCAAAAAGTGTGACAGTGTTCTTGCACTAATGACCCTTGAGGAGAAAATCGGACAGCTCAACCAATACTCCGGCGATGGGGAACTGACCGGCCCGGTTGCATTAAGGCCGGATCTCCTCAAGAGCATCCGCGACGGAAAGGTAGGTTCCATGCTGAACATTAACGGCGCCGGTTATACCCGGAAAATCCAGAAGATTGCCGTTGAGGAGTCGCGTCTGAAGATCCCGTTGATCTTTGGGTATGATGTGATCCACGGATATAAAACCATTTTTCCGGTTCCGCTCGGTGAATCGGCTGCCTGGGACCCCGATCTGGCCGAAAAAGCAGCCAGGGTCTCTGCCACTGAAGCAGCGGCAGCCGGTCAGCACTGGACCTTTGCCCCGATGGTGGATATCGCCCGCGATGCACGCTGGGGCCGGATCATGGAAGGCTCCGGCGAGGATCCCTACCTGGGCTCCCTCCTGGCCGTTGCCCGCGTCAAAGGATTCCAGGGGGAAGACCTGGCAGATCCGACTACCATTCTCGCATGTGCCAAGCATTACGCCGGGTATGGCGCCGCGCAGGCAGGCCGCGATTACTATACAACCGATATCAGCGAACACAGCCTCCGCGAAGTGTACCTGCCTCCCTTTAAGGCTATCGCCGAATCCGGGGTGGAAACTTTCATGTCGGCCTTCAATGACCTGAACGGGATTCCGGCTACCGGCAACCGCTACCTGATCCACGACATCCTGAAAACCGAATGGGCATTCAAGGGAATGGTGGTTTCCGACTGGGCATCGATATCGGAAATGATCATGCACGGAATCGTGGCTGACAAATATGAGGCAGGCGACCTAGCCTTCAATGCCGGGGTGGACATGGATATGGAAGGCAACGTCTATATCTCCGAGATGCAGAACCTGCTAAAGGACAGAAAGATCACCGAGGCACAGATCAATGAATCGGTCCGCCGTGTGCTCCGCCTTAAGTTCAAGCTCGGGCTTTTCGATGATCCCTACCGGTACAGTGATTCCATCCGCGAAGCCGCTACCCTGCTCAAGCCCGAATACCTCGAGCTGGCCCGAGATGCCGCCCGTAAATCATTTGTTCTCCTGAAAAACGAAAAGAACATACTGCCCCTCTCCTCATCGGGAAAAACCATTGCATTGATAGGCCCTGCAGCTGATGCAGCCGGTGACATGATCGGCAACTGGTCGGGTCGAGGCGAGGCAAAGCATGTTATTACCCTTAAACAGGAACTGGAATCCCGGATTGGTGACGGAAAAGTGATCTATGCCAAAGGCGCTGACTTTCTGGGCGACGACCGGTCGGGATTTGCCGCCGCACTCGCCGCCGCCCGCCGTGCTGACGTCATCATCGCCGCTTGCGGCGAGGCAGGCATGATGTCGGGCGAAAGCATGAGCCGTGCCGACATATCCATTCCCGGAGTCCAGGAGGAGCTGCTTCTCGAACTGGCCAAACTGGGCAAACCGCTGGTGCTCGTTCTCTTTAACGGCCGACCGCTTATCCTCACGGAAATCAGCAAAACCCTACCGGCCATCCTGGTAGCCTGGATCCCCGGTACAATGGCAGGCCCCGCTTTGTGCGACGTGCTGTTCGGGGAATACAATCCCTCCGGCAAGCTTCCGGTCACCTTTCCCTATGCTGTCGGCCAATGCCCGATCTTTTACAACTACAAAAACTCCGGCCGGCCGGGCGCACAGGACCAGAAATTCACCAGCCGCTACCTGGATGTCCCCAATGATCCGCTCTATCCTTTCGGTTTTGGCCTGAGCTATACCGGGTTCGCCTACAGCAACCTGACCCTTGGCAAGCCGGTGATTACCCTTGAAGAACCGCTGGAGGTAAGTGTGGATGTAAGGAATACCGGAAATGTTGCCGGAACTGAGACCGTTCAGTTGTATATTCGTGATCTGGTTGGATCGGTTACCCGCCCTGTAAAGGAGCTCAAAGGATTTAAAAAGGTATTCCTGAAAGCCGGTGAAGCCCAGACTGTCAGTTTTACGATCAAACCGGATGAGTTGGCTTTTTACAACCGTGAAATGAAATGGGGTACTGAACCCGGCAAATTCAAGGTCTTCGTGGGAACCGATTCGCGCAGTACCATGGAAGCCGGATTCGAACTGAAATAATGCATGCAAAAACCCGTACCGATGAGATACCTCCTCCTGTTTCCCGTACTGATTCTCCTCGCCGCAAACGCCGGTCCCAAAACAACCGATCTCGTTCTGGTCTGGAGCGACGAATTTGAAAAGCCGGGCCTCCCCGACGTGGCAAAATGGAGCTACGATACCGATGGAAATGCCTCCGGCTGGGGTAACAATGAGTGGCAGCACTATACGGCAGGCCGGATTGAAAACGCCTTTGTTGAAGACGGGATGCTGCACATCCGCGCCATCAGGGAGCAGGCCGAAAACAAGAAATACAGCTCGGCCCGCCTCATCACCAAGGGCAAGGGCGACTGGCTGTATGGCCGCGTCGAGGTCAGGGCCAAGCTCCCCGGCACTCGTGGCATCTGGCCCGCTATCTGGATGCTGCCGACCGAATGGAAATACGGCGGCTGGCCGGAATCCGGCGAGATCGATATCATGGAGCACGTCGGCTACATGCCCGACTCGGTATTTGCCTCGGTACATACCAAGAGCTACAACCATGTCATCGGTACCCAGCGGACCAAAGGTCTCTATCTCACCGATCTGCATGAGAACTTCCATGTTTATGTCCTGGAATGGGATTCTGAACAGGTACGGATATTTGTGGATGATAATCCCTACTTTTCCTTCCGCCGGGAGTCCGACGACCCGAATGTCTGGCCGTTCAACCAAAAATTCCACCTGCTGCTGAATGTAGCCGTCGGAGGTAACTGGGGCGCTGTCAAAGGCGTGGATTCCAATGGCTTCCCTCAGGAAATGATCGTTGACTACGTAAGAGTATATCAGAAAAAATAATACCGATGAACCGATTCTCAGGCCCTGTTCCAAAACTGCTTGCATGTTTTCTCTTTATCCTGATGTCTGGTGCGCCTGCCCATGCACAGTTTTCGGCCCTGGTCTGGTCGGATGAGTTCAACTATACCGGGCTCCCCGATCCTTCAAAGTGGACCTGCGAGGAAGGCGGACACGGTTGGGGGAACAACGAACTGCAGTACTACACCCGCGACCGGGCAGAGAATGCCCGGGTGGAAAACGGGTTCCTGATCATCGAGGCGCTGAAGGAAAACTTCGGCTCACGGGAATATACATCGGCCCGGCTTGTGACCACCGGCAAGGGCGACTGGCTTTTCGGCCGTGTGGAGGTCCGCGCGAAAGTGCCGGGCGGCAGGGGCACCTGGCCTGCTATCTGGATGCTGCCTACCGACTGGGCCTACGGCAACTGGCCGGCCAGCGGGGAGCTCGATATCATGGAACATGTGGGCTATGACCCGACACATATTTATGGAACCGCACATACCGAGGCATACAATCACAGGCTGGGTACCCAAAAGGGAGGATCGGTTACGGGAACCGATTGGGAAACCGCCTTTCATGTGTATACGATCGAATGGTCGCCCACCACGATCGATTTTTATGTGGACAACCAGAAGTATTACACCTTTGGTAATCAGGGAACCTGGCAAACGTGGCCCTTCGACAAGCGGTTCCATCTGGTAATGAACCTGGCTGTTGGAGGATCCTGGGGTGGAGCGCAGGGCGTTGACCCTGCCATCTTCCCGAAGCGCCTGGAGGTTGATTATGTAAGGGTTTACCAGTCGGCAGAACTGAAAATCACCGGTCCGGCCTACCTGGATCCCGGCCAGTCGGCCGGCTATGCCGCCACTGTTTTTCCCGGTGGAATCTATGAATGGCAGGTGCCGGCTGATGCCGAAATAACCTCCGGAGCCGGAACATCGGAGATCACCCTAAAATGGGGATACACCGATGGCGAAGTCACGCTGAAGGTAACAAACGGCCCGACCTCGGTTATCACAGCCAATTTTGTAAAAACAGCAGTTGTACCGGCCGAAAATACCTTCTGGTTCGGCAACCTGGTGGACGGAAATACTGCCGACCTGATCCCTAATTGCTCCGACGGAAGCACCTTCCAGTTCACCGAATCGGGAGAGAGTCTGAAAATTGTCTACAGTACCGTCACACCCTCCAGCTGGCCCCGGTTTGAGCTGACACTGCCCCGTCCGGTCAACCTGAAAAGTCATCCGTACTGCGTGATCAATCTGAAGACCTTCAATAAAAGCAATTCCGTTACGCTTCGGATTGATTTCGCCGATGTCAACGGCATGGAAACCAATGCCACGCCGGTATTCCGGCCCTGGCCGATTCTCGGCGACGGCCTTTACCACCCCTATCAGAACAACTTTACCAGCCACTGGACTACCTCCTCCCCTACCGTGGGAACAGTGGATTCCACCCGGATCATCCGCCTCATCGCTTATGTGAACGCAGGCCTGTTTGGCCAGCCCAACAAGTCGGACAGCCTCTGGATTGAAAGTATCAAATTTCTGACCAGCCCGCTAACGGGTATAGACGAAATCCCGATGCCGGAAACAACAATCAGCATCTGGCCGAACCCGGTAAAGGATTGGATGACAATTAATTCTGATAAAACAATCGATGCTGTTGAGATTTTTGATATCAGGGGATTGCGAGTCCGGGAAATCTCAAATGTCGGCCTCACAACCGTCCGGCTATCGACCGCCCTTCTGTCTTCCGGCCAATATTTTGTCCGGTGCAGGATGGAGGGGGGTGGGATTTCCACAAATAGGTTTGTGAAAAACTAAGGCAGAAAGCAGAAATTAGTAAAAAGGGGCATTAGCGGGGACCGCGTCCCTCACCCGTGCGGCCCGCCAATGCCCCTTTTTTCTTTATTTCTTGTTCCTTTTTACTGATTTTTGCCGTCTGCCCTCTGCCTTCTGCCTTATTTTTGTAATGAATTTGCATTTCCATCGTATTACATACTGAACTGTCACCGCATGCATCAAAAGGCCTTCCTGGATCTGATTGAGCCGCTGAAACCCGCCCTGTTCGGGTTTGCATTCCGTATGCTCAGGAACCGGGAAGATGCAAGGGATGCGATGCAGGAGCTGTTGATGAAACTTTGGAATAACCGGAAAAACTTGGAAACGAACGAAAAAATCAAAACCTATTGCTTCACGGCACTTTACCATGATTGCATCGACCGTCTGAGGCTCCGGAACCGGATGCACTTTGCAGGCAGTGCCGATCTGGTGGAGATCGCCGATAACACCCGGGTCGATCTCGATTGCGAGAACTCCGACCTGATCCGTCAGATCCGGGTGGCCATGGATGAGCTGCCTTATAAGCAAAAAGTCATCATGGAGCTGAGGGATTTTCAGGGCTTTGAATATGAAGAGATTGCACGGATGATGGAAATGACCGTCAACGCCGTGCGCGTAACCGTCGCCCGGAGCCGGGCAACCATATCGGAAAAAATGAAAGAGGAGATCGGCTATGGAACAGTTTGACCCCGAATTCAAAAATATTTATGACGAGTATGTCAAGCTGGAAAAGGCAGAGACCGAACGGGCCTATTCAGAGATAGAGAACGACTTGACGCTCAAGCTGCCGGTCCGCCGGTTCCGATGGGTTTACCCCGCCGCGGCAGCCATCCTGCTGCTAATTGCCGGAACCTGGGCGCTAACATCGGAACAGAGCCCATTCCGAACAAAACAAAAGTATACCGAGGCTGAAATCCGGGAGTCGCTCGAAAAAACCATCCACGCGCTTACCGCCTGCAGCAAAACGGTGCGCCAGGAATTCAGCCGGGTGGAGGACCTCTCGGCCATGACCGGAGCTATCAGTCCCGGTAAAAAAAGTCCCACCCCGAACTCTAACAGAAATGAATCCAATACAACTAAAAATTAAAACCATGAAAAAACTCGTTTTCATCCTGATGTTTCTTTTACCTGTAAGCCTGATCGCACAAAAGGCTGTGGAGGTAACCGGATATCCACACAACAAAGTCACTCTTCCCGAACTGATTAACCGCTATGCCGAAGACCCGGCCTACAGCTCCTGCGAGATCGATGAAGAAATGTTCAAAGCTTTTTGCGAACTTGAGTATGTGGATTCCATGTCAATGGCCTTGTTTAAGAATATGAAATCCGTGAAAATGCTGGAGCGCCAGCGTTCCGAAGAGGAAATCGCCGATATGGAAATTGATCCCGATATGGAAAGGTTCGTTGACCCTATGTTTTATACCGAAATCACCAGCCAGCTCGATGTCACCGGCTACACCCAGCTCCTGAAATCACGCAACAACCACTCCATCGCCTTGCTGCTGAAAAAAGAAAACAGTATCAATAACAACACCAGTGTCCGTGACAATGAATTTATTCTGATCACCGAGCGGATGGTGATCTACATCCGGGGTAACATTGTCATTAAAACCATTTACCAGATGGAGGAGATGATGGGGTATGTCAGGCAGATATTGCCGAATTAAGGCAAAAAACTTAAGGCTCAAGGCACAAGTAAGTAAGGCACAAGTAAGTAAGGGAAAAGTAAGAAGTCGTTACTTCCACCTTAAATACTTCTTCCTTACTTGAGCCTTGCGCCTTGAGCCTTGTGCCTTTAGCCTTTTCTTTCAGGTTTCCAGTATCACCACCGCATTCGCCCAATCCTTTACATGCGAGATTGAAACGAATATCTTGATAATCCCTTTTGCTTCGGCCACTTCTTTGGCTTTGCCGGAAAGGCGGATCTCGGGTTTGCCGAGTTCCACGTGGTAAACTTCTATCTGGTTAAACCCGATGCCGGCGGTAAAGCCGGTCCCGAGGGCTTTTACGAATGCTTCCTTTGCCGAGAAACGGGCCGCGTAGAAAGGGGCCGGATCGCGGAATGAATCACTGTATGCGATCTCCTGTTCCGTGAAAACACGGTTTTTGAATGCCTCTCCCTTGGCAATAAAGCCACGGATGCGTTCCACTTCGATGATGTCTGTGCCGATGCCGAAAATCATGGAGCGAATATAGGGCAAAAGGGCATCACATCCACCTCATCCCCCGGCCCCTTCTCCCGCGTTCGCAAGCTCACGGGAGAAGGGGAGTCAGCTTCAGCGGAAATTCCTGTTAAGAATAAACCCTGTAAATTAATTTAAAAAATAAAAGGGACCATAGTCAGATAGGATTGATCGAAGCAAAAACCCCCTCTCCCGCGACCATCGGGAGCGCGGGAGAGGGGGCAGGGGGTGAGGTGGAAGTGAAGTTACTGCCCGTATTTATCAATAATCTCCTGCTTGCTCAATCCCAAAATCCCGTACTTCGCCCCCACCTTCCGGAACGCATCCAATGCTTTATCCAGATGATGTATTTCGTGGCCGGCGGAGATCTGGGTGCGGATGCGGGCCTGACCGTTAGGCACAACCGGGAAGAAGAATCCGACTGCATACACTCCTTCGGCGAACAGGTCGCGCGATACGTCCTGGGCCAGCTTGGCGTTGAACAGCATCACGGGAACGATCGGGGAGTCACCCTCTTTCAGGATAAACCCGGCCTCGGTGAGGCCTTTGCGCCAGTAGGCGGCGTTGCGCTCGAGCTTGTCGCGCCGTTCGGTGGATTCATTCAGGATATCGAGCACTTTCAGTACGCCGGCAACCACAACAGGGGCGATGGTGTTGGAGAAGAGGTAGGGACGGGCCTTCTGACGGCACATCTGGACGATCTCCTTCCTGCCGCTGACGCAGCCGCCTGAAGCACCGCCGAGGGCTTTTCCGAAGGTTGTGGTGATGATATCGATCTTGCCCATCATTCCGTGATGCTCGTGCGTTCCACGGCCGGTTTTCCCGATAAAGCCCGATGAGTGCGATTCGTCGATCAGCAGCATGGCGTCGTACTTTTCGCACAGGGCGACCAGTTCATTAACTTTTGCCATGTCGCCGTCCATTGAATAGATCCCGTCGTTGACAACAAGTTTGATGCGCTTATCGGCATGGAGCTGGAGCTTTTCTTCCAGGTGTTCCATGTTGGAATGCTTGAACGTGTCGTGCATGGCCGAGCAGAGCCGGATGCCGTCGACGAGCGAGGCATGAACGAGCCTGTCGGAAATGATGACGTCGTCCTGCGTGAGGATGGCCTCAAAAACACCTGCATTGGCGTCCATGCAGGAAGGGAAGAGGATGGTGTCCTCCGTTCCGAGGAAGGCGGTCATTTTGGCTTCCAGCTCCCGGTGGATGTCCTGTGTGCCGCAGATGAAGCGGACCGATGACATTCCGTATCCGCGGGTGTCGAGCCCTTCGTGTGCGGCCTTGATCACGTCCGGGTGGCTCGAGAGCCCCAGGTAGTTGTTGGCGCAGATGTTAATGACTTTTTTTGTTTCGGCTCCGGCCGGGAATTCCACCTCTATATCGGCGGCCTGACTGGAATGAATGAACCGTTCCTGCTTGAACAGCCCCGCTGCTGCGATGGCATCAAGCTGATCGGTGTAGATTTTTTTGGTTTTGTTGCTGTATCCCATGGGTAATTTGCTTGTTGGTTGTTTCGGTTGGGGCGCACGCGGTGCGCCCCTACGACAGTGACATTAAAGGTAATCCTTTACCAGGGCGGCGATTTTGTTTACGTTGTCGAAAACCTCCGGGGTGGCTTTATCATCGGGGATGGAGATCTTGTACTTGACCTCCAGGAACCTTTTCAGGGATACCATCGAGAAGGAGTCGACCAGGCCGCCTGAGATCAGGGGGGTGTCAAAGGTCACATCATCGTCCTCTTCTGCATATTCGTTGATGACATACTTGAGGATCGTTTCTTTCATTTCGTGTAGGTCTGGCATATTCGTATGTTTTAATGTTAATCATTTTCCAATGTTGAAATATCCCCGATATCCTCGCCCCACTCCTTCGCGTGGAGGACGCGGCGCATGATCTTGCCGCTGCGGGTTTTCGGGAGCTTGTCCATCCATTCGATCTCCTGCGGCATGGCCAGCGGAGAGAGCTTCTTGCGAATGAAGTTCATGATATCGAGCTCCATCTCGTCATTGGCCTCATAGCCGGCATGCAGTGTGACAAAGGCTTTCACCACCTCCATGTTGATGTCATCGGGCTTTGAAACCACGGCGGATTCAGCCACGGCAGGATGCTCGAGCAGGGCGGATTCCACCTCGAACGGGCTCACCAGGTGACCGCCGGTGTTGATCACATCATCATCCCGGCCGATGAACCAGTAGTATCCGTCCTTATCAATGGTGCTGCGGTCGCCGGTCAGATACCAGCCGTTCTTGAATTTTTTCTGAAAGGTCTCCTCGTTGTTCCAGTATGTTCGCATCCGGGCCGGCCAATCGTGCCGGAAAGCAATCAGCCCCGGCTTGTTTACGGCATAAATCGGTTCAAAGGAATCCGGATCCAGGATGGCCGCGGTAAGTCCGGGGAACGGCAGTCCCATCGACCCTGGCTTGACTTTCATCCCCGGGAAATTGCTGATCATGATGGAACCGGTTTCGGTTTGCCAGTAGGTGTCGTAGAAAGGTTTACCAAACATTCGCTGTGACCACACAACTGCCTCAGCATTAAGCGGTTCGCCAACGCTGGCAATGTGACGGAGTGAGGAGAGGTCAAATTTTTTCACGATCTCATCGCCCGCTTTCATTAGCGAGCGGATGGCCGTTGGGGCCGAATACCACATGGTGACCCGGTATTTTTCGATGAAACGGTACCAGGCCTCAGCCGAGAATCCCGAATCCAGCACGCATTGGGTAACCCCCAGTGCCCAGGCTCCGATGATCCCGTACGAGGTGCCGGTGACCCAGCCCGGATCGGCCGTGCACCAGTAAATATCATCGTCCTGAAGATCGAGCACCCATTTGGCCGTGAGGTACTGGCTGATCAGGGAATAATGAACATGTTTGACACCCTTGGGCTGACCGGTGGTCCCGGAAGTGTAGTGTAGAATGGACCCGGATTCGGCCTTCGTAGGGAAAATATCGAACTTTTCAACCCGCTCGGCCTTATCCAGATGAAATACGATCTCTTTGTCCTTCAGTGTTTTCTTGCCTTCATCATCCACCACAATAATATATTCAAGGTTGGGCAGCCGGTCGAGGATCTTCTGAATTTTCGAGGCGTGTTTCCGCTGTGTGATAATCGCCCGTGTGCCGGCATTTTCCAGCCTTACGAACAGGGACTCATCCCCGAAAGCTGAGAAAAGCGGCTGAGCGATGGCTCCAATCTTCAGAATCCCTAAAAGCCCGATATAGAGCTCCGGAACCTTGTCCATGAACAGGCAAACACGGTCCCCGTCGTGAATACCTAGGCCTCTCAGGTACGCTCCGATGGTATTGCTCAATACCCGGATATCATTGTAGGTGAATTTTTTAACCTCATGATCACCTTTCCCTTCCCAGATAAGCGCTGTTTTTTCCGATTTTCCGAGCTGGCAGATGCGGTCGGAACAATACCAGCCAATATTAATCACGTCACCATCGAGGTAACCCAGTTCCTTTTCAGCGATTGACCAATTGAAGTTTTTCAGATGATTTTCGTAGGATCCGATATTCGCCATGTACGTCAGATTTAGTGGTTAGTCTGACTTAAAAGTATCGTTTTGGCCGATTGGAAAATCAAAAAAAAAGTTGCTCTTGGACAATGATATTGAGCAACTTCTTGGGCAAAAAAAGTAGCGTTAACTGATAATACCGAGGTCTTTACCCACCTTTTCAAATGCGGCAACCACTTTCCGCAATTGTTCGGGTGTATGGGCGGCACTGAGTTGAACGCGGATGCGGGCCTCACCTTTCGGAACCACCGGAAAGTAAAATCCGATTACATAGATCCCTTCTTCGAGCAGCCGGGAGGCCATATCCTGTGAGAGTTGGGCATCGCCCAGCATCACGGCGCAGATCCCTGACTGGGTAGGCTTGATCTTATATCCGATTTTGGTCATCTGTTCCACGAAATAGCTGCGGTTCACGTGGAGTCTGTCGAGCAGTTCGGTTGATCCCGTCATGATTTTGAATGCTTCAATTCCAGCGGCAGCAATGGCCGGAGGAATCGAGTTGCTGAACAGGTAGGGTCTTGACCGCTGGCGCAACATCCCGATGATCTCTTTTTTACCGGTGGTGAATCCGCCGATGGCGCCGCCGAAAGCCTTGCCCAGTGTGCCGGTGATGATCTCCACCTGGCCGCGGAGGTTGAAATGTTCGGTGGTCCCCCTGCCGGTTTTGCCGATAACGCCGGCCGAATGTGATTCGTCGACCATGATCAGGGCATCATATTTATCGGCCAGCTCCTTAATTTTGTCAAGCGGGGTTACATTTCCGTCCATCGAAAACACACCATCTGTGACGATCAGCCGGAACCTGCAGGGCTGTGCCTGCTGCAGCTGGTCCTCGAGGTCCTCCATATCGGCATTCGAATACCGGAACCGCTGGGCCTTGCAAAGTCGCACGCCGTCGATGATCGAGGCATGGTTGAGGGTATCGGAAATGATGGCATCCTCATCAGTGAGCAGGGGTTCGAAAACGCCCCCGTTGGCATCAAATGCAGCGGCGTAGAGGATCGTGTCCTCCATGCCGAAGAAATCCGAGATGGCCTTTTCCAGTTCCTTATGCAGGTCAGTGGTGCCGCAGATGAACCGTACCGATGACATGCCGTATCCGTGGGAGTCGAGGGCCTTTTTGGCGGCTTCGATAAGCTGCGGGTTATTTGAAAATCCGAGGTAATTATTCGCGCAAAAATTCAAAACATCCTTACCGGCGTCCGTTCGGATCTCCGGTCCCTGGGCGGTAACCAGGATCCTCTCCTTCTTGAACAGGCCTGCCGCCTCGATGTCGGCCAGCTGGTGCTGCAGGTGTCCCTGATATCTTTCGTACATGCTGTTTCCTTTCTAACTGAAATACGCCGCCAAAAGTACCACATTTGCAGTGAATATAAAGGATTCAGCCCCATGTTAATAGGTGATTTTTATCATTAATAATGGCCCGATTAATTAAGATGTTTGCCCCGATTCTGTACATTTAGTGCACGAATTCTGATTTTATAATTACCTGATTAGTACCCTATAATTATGAAGAATATCCTCTTAACCGGATGCGGCGGCCAAATCGGCTCGGAACTTACGCTCGAATTGCGCAAACGGTATGGCGGCAGCAATGTGATCGGGAGCGATAAGCGGATCATCACCACGGGGCCGCTGGCGGAGACCGGACCGATGGAGACGATGGACGTTACCAATGCCGCAGAAATTGATGCGCTGGTCAAGAAGTACCATATCGATACGATTTATCACCTGGCGGCCGTACTTTCGGCCGTTGGTGAGAAGAACCCCGGGCTTGCGTGGAATATCGGGGTAAACGGGCTTTATAATGTGCTTGAAGTTGCCCGTGAAAACGGGTGCGCCGTGTTCTTCCCCAGCTCTATAGGGGCATTCGGACCGACCACCCCGCTCGATTTCACACCGCAGGACACCATCCAGCGGCCGGTTTCGATGTATGGCGTGACCAAGGTGACCGGCGAGCTGCTGTGCGATTACTATCATACCCGCTATGGCCTTGACACCCGCGGCGTTCGCTTCCCGGGGATTATCTCCAACGACACCCTGCCCGGCGGCGGCACAACCGACTATGCCGTTGAGATTTATTACGAAGCCATCAAAAAGAAGAAATTCACCTGTCCGCTTCCGGCCGGCACCTTCCTCGACATGATGTACATGCCCGATGCGATCGATGCCGCCATCAACCTGATGGAAGCCGACCCGAAGAAACTGAAGCACCGCAACTCCTTCAACGTTACGGCCATGAGCTTCGATCCCGAGATCATCGCCGCCGAAATACGGAAGCATATTCCTGATTTCCAGATGTCCTATAACCCCGACCCGGTAAAAGTCTGCATTGCCAACTCCTGGCCGAACAAGATGGACGACAGCTGTGCCCGCGCCGAATGGGGCTGGAACCCGAAGTACAACCTTTCGTCCATGACCGTGGATATGCTGAAGGTGATCGGAGAGAAGCACGCGAAGGGGATTCTGTAGTTGCCGGTTGCCGGTTGCCAGTTGCCGGTTATTTCGCCAGAACTGTCATCCTGACGAAAGTCAGGATCCCATGCCTATTCCTGCCTTCCTCAGCCCCGGAGGGGCGACATCTGAGTACCCGCCGGTGCAGCCGGCGGTCTGGCAACCTTCTCATATCCTCTCAAACCTGAAAAACACCAGAACCGGATTCGCATTTTCATCCCCTTTTTCAGCTGCGCCAAAGCCGGGGACCTTTTTTCTCAGATCTGCTTTTTCTGATTCAGCCAGGTTGCTAATGGCTGTGAACCAATCAATTCCGTTGGCCATGGCAATAAACCAGGATTCCGAAGCCTGGGCTGGAATGCGGATTGGGAGGCCTAGATAAGTTCCCATGTATTCGGTGGAGTCGGCAGGAAGAAAGGTTTGATTTCCGGTTTTCCAGTCCAGCAGCCAGAGGCCGCGGGCATTAAATCCCATCGAAATGATTGCTGCCAAATGATCCCCGGTGTTTGAAACCGACCGGAATCCCTGGACTTTATCGGGTTCATCCCGGGAAACGAAGTATTCCCCCGGTCCAAAGTACTTGGCCGTATCGATGTTAGAAGTGCCGAAATCGAGAGTCATCAGGGTGTCAATATGGTCTGGAAAGATCTGGTAGATGTTGTAATCCATGATTTTATGGTACAAACAGGAGCCTTCCTGATCTGCTTCCGCAAACCCGCGGCAACCATCGCCCCAAAGCGGTTTCGCAAACGGATAATACCTGCCGAGTATATTGCCGTTCCAGTCGGAAAACATCAGTTCATAATTGTCTGCGTTGCCTCCCATTCTTCCACTGTGGAGAGCAAGGAGATCCGGGGTGATCATTTCCACGGTATTGCTCATTACCTTGATCTTGGTCTCCCGGAGGAACTTCCCGTCAAGGCTGTAATACAGGAATTTACGCCTGTTAACATCATGAAGCAGGAACTCGGATTTCGTTTCATTAACCAGGATTGACCTGGAGGAAGCCGAATAGAACTCCCCGGGTCCTTTTCCCTTGTTTCCAATTCTCCGGATGAATTTTCCATCCCGGCTGAAGCAAAGGATTTTATCTTCTTCGCCCATGTACATGTTATCCTTTGAGAACCGGATCGCATACAGATAACTGATGAGGGCATCGGGATGAGTCTCCAGCGGAACCACCCGGACATCCTTGATAATATCATCAAGGACAACCGTGTTGCTGGGCCAGGTTTTCGGATCGAGGCGGTAAAAACGTTGTTCCGATTTGGGTGTGGAGCAGCTGGTCAGGCTAAGGAGCAAGACCAGGCCGGATAAGTGCAGGAATTTGACTTTCATGGGGAAGGTTCTGTGTGATCTTAAAAGTAGATAATTGTCAGATTAGTACAAAGGGGACGCGGTCCCCGCTTTCGCGGGGATGACAAGAGCATCTGGCAAGTTTAAAGAGTTGTCATCCCCGCGAAAGCGGGGACCGCGCGCCCAGCCACCAAAGCAACTTCAGAGCCATAACCGGTAACTGGCAACCGGCAACCTTTGCATATAGCTTTTCACTACCTTAGTTGCACCAAACTAACTCAAAAGCGTATGTCTACCCACAAACCCTCCGACCGCCTCCTGTCGCTCGATGCGCTGCGCGGATTCGATATGCTATGGATCATTGGCGGCGGCGAGCTGGCCGTGGCCCTGTCTAAATTGACCAACTGGGGCTGGCTGAACTGGTTTGCGGAGCAGCAGGATCATGCCAGGTGGGACGGCTTTCATTTCGAGGACCTGATCTTTCCGCTGTTCATGTTTATCTCCGGAGTGGCAATTTCCTATGCAATCCTGGGAAAGGTGGTCAAGGGGAACAGCCGGTCGAAGACCGCCTGGAAAGTAGTGCGCAGGGGACTGACGCTGGTACTCCTGGGATTTGTCTATAACGGGTTTTTCGACCTCAGCTTTGCGGACGGCGGTGAGAAATTCCGCTTCGCCAGCGTTCTCGGGCAGATCGGCCTGGGTTACCTTTTTGCCTCCCTCATCGTTTTATATACCCGGCACTATTCCTTCCGACTGATATGGCTTGGCGGGATCCTCCTGGGATACGCCATCATCCAGAATTTTATCCCTGTTCCCGGCATCGGGGCAGGAGTGCTCACACCCGAAGGGTGCATCAACGGGTATATCGACCGGATGTTTCTGCCGGGACGGCTGCACGGGACCGTTTTCGATCCCGAAGGCCTTCTTTGCATTGTATCAGCGACGGGAATTACCCTGATGGGAGCGCTGGCCGGTGAAGTGTTACGGAGCAAGACCTGGTCGGAATACCGTAAATTGCTGATATTAAGCGGAACCGGGGTTGTTTTCATCCTGATTGCCTTGCTGCTGAAACCGGTTTACCCGGTGATCAAAGCCGCCTGGACCACCACCTTCAACCTTCTCGCCGGCGGGATCAGCCTGCTGCTGCTTTCCCTGTTTTACCTGATCATCGACATCTGGAAATATCACCGCTGGTCATTCTTTTTCACGGTCATCGGTATGAATTCCATCACGATCTACCTGGGATCCCGGTTCATAGATTTTGGTCATATCAGCAAATTCTTCCTTGGCGGACTCTCCAGGATTACCGGAGAGAGCTGGGGAAATGTGATATTCTGGGTGGGATTTCTGGCGGCGGAATGGCTGCTGCTTTTGTTCCTGTACAGGAGGAAGATATTCTTACGGGTGTAAAGGCACAAGGCGCAAGGCGCAAGGCTCAAGTAAGGTGCCTTGTGCCTTGTGCCTTAATATTTACCTTTACCCGCAGAAATACTCACATATTATGTCAGTCCGCGTCCGTTTCGCCCCTTCTCCCACCGGCCCGCTCCACATGGGCGGGGTTCGTACCGCCTTGTTTAACTATCTGTTTGCCCGCAAGCATGACGGGGTAATGATCCTCAGGATCGAGGATACCGATCAGGGCCGATTTGTGCCCGGAGCGGAGGAGTATATCATGGAATCGCTGGAATGGTGCGGGATCTATATCGATGAAGGCATCCGTGAGGGGGGAGCGTATGGACCGTACAGGCAGTCGGACCGCAAACATCTGTATAAGCAGTATGCCGATGAACTTTTGGAGAATGGGTGGGCGTATTATGCGTTTGATTCAGCCGAGGACCTGGAGTCTATGCGGAAAGATTTTGAAAGCCGTAAGGAGACTTTTTCTTACGATAATCAAAACCGGAAAATTCTCAGGAATTCGTTGACTCTGCCTGAGAATGAGGTCAACCGACTGCTCACATCGGGAGAAAACTATGTGATTCGGTTCAAAATGCCGGAAAATGAAGAAATTGTAATGTTCGACCTGATCCGCGGCGAGGTGCGGGTGAATACAAACACGCTGGACGACAAGGTGTTGTTTAAGTCGGACGGAATGCCAACCTATCACCTGGCCAATGTGGTGGATGATCACCTGATGGAGATCACCCACGTGATCCGGGGCGAGGAGTGGCTGCCTTCGATGCCGCTGCACGTGATGCTGTACCGGGCTTTCGGCTGGACCGTTACCATGCCGGAATTTGCACACCTGCCGCTGATCCTGAAACCCAGCGGAAATGGCAAGCTCAGCAAGCGCGACGGCGACAAGCTCGGCTTTCCCGTGTTCCCGATCAACTGGAACAACCCGGAAACCGGCGAGGTATACAGCGGCTACCGCGAAGCCGGCTATTTCAACGATGCCTTCGTGAACATCCTGGCGTTGCTGGGCTGGAACGACGGTACCGACAAGGAAATCTACACCATGGAGGAGCTGGTCGATGCCTTCTCGCTTGAGCGCGTCGGCACATCAGGTTCAAGATTTGATCCCGATAAGGCGAAGTGGTTCAATCATCAGTATATGCTGATGAAGAGCGATGAGGAGATTGCAGAACTTTTTATAAATGCAGAAGGCACAAGGCTCAAGGCTCAGGGGAAGGCAGAAGGCGCAGAGCCAGCCCCGGGCTTGACCTGGGGGCACAAGGCTCAAGTGATGGATATGGAGTGGGAGAAGGTAGTTAAGATTATTTCGTTGGTTAAGGAAAGGGCTGAGTTTGTTAAAGACTTGTGGTCGCAGGCATGGTTTTTCTTTGAGGCTCCAGTCTCTTATGATGAAACAACGATCAAAAAACGATGGACACCTGAGATCCCTTCAATACTTGAGTTAATTACTTCATTACTTACTCCTTACCTAAGCCCTGAGCCTTGTGTCTTGAGCCCTGAGCCTTGTGCCCCCGGGTCAAGCCCGGGGCAGGCTCTGAGCCCTCAGGACTACGAAACCCTGATCAAAGGACATATTGCCGCCAACAATCTGAACATGGGCCAGGTCATGAACATTCTCCGGCTCTGTCTCGTCGGTTCCCCGATGGGACCGGGCGTGTTCGATATCATGGCGCTGCTGGGACCGGATGAGGTGGTTGCAAGGATTGAGAGGGCGGTGGGGGCGATCGTTCCGTAGAGACGCATACATGCGTCTATGCCGGTTGGGCCGGCGCTAAGGCCGGCCCGTACATAGCCAGAGCGAAACCTGGATCTGATTTTCAACATTCAACACTATGTGTTCGAATTTCAACGTTCTGAATTCGAGCTTTTTACATCGATGTTGCGCGTTTTCGACGTCACGCGTTACGCGTCTCGGATCGGGCGGACCATGGGTCAGGAATACGGGCGGACCATGGGTCCGCCCCTACTATTTTACCGCCCAGCATGTCAATTTTTCCTTATCCTTTACGTAAATCTTGTCGCCCACCACCAACGGATGTGCATATACTTCTGTATCTGATACTTTGTAGCGGGCCAGCATTTTGTATGATGAAGGATCCGGACTGAAGAAGGTGAGCTGGGCATTTCCGGCCAGGTTGAGCATTGCATCTCCGAGGTCGAGGGTGGAAGCGAACCGGTTGAGTTTGACCGTATCGGCCCAGGCAGTGGCACCGGTTTCGGCATTTACACAGTACAGGTATCCGAACCGGGCTTCACTGGCGTACAGGTGGCCATTTTTCAGTACCGGCGTGTTGAATGAAACACTGATATCCTTATTGACCCACAACTCCTCAACCGGAGGTCCCCCATCCAGGTTAACCCTGAATTTGTGCATTCCGGTACCTGCCCCCGCTATATAAATATCTCCTCCATCAACGATTGGGGTGGTTGAATTGTAATATCGCTGCTGACCGGGTGTGGGGATATCTCCTATAATGCTGCCATCCATCTGGATACCCACCAGAGCATTCTCGGCCTGATGAACCATAACCGGCCCGCCCAGGTCGACCCATACCGGTGATGAATAGGTAGTGGGGTACCCGGTGACTTTCCAGACCTCCTTACCGGTATTCGTATCAAAGGCTACCACACATCCCTTCTCCTTGCCCCCCAAGGGGTAGATACATAATTGCCCCATCATCAGCGGGGATGAGCTGGTGAAAAACTGGGGCACTTCCTGGGTGTACTCTTCATTCTTCCAAATGAGTTTGCCCTTTTTTATCTCATGGCATGCCACTATTCCGCCTGCGCCCAGTGTATATATTTTGTTGTCAAACACATAAGGGGTACTACGGGGCCCCGGATGAGTTGAGGCTCCTCCGGTCACTTTCGGAGCCTTATTGACCGGGGTTTTCCAAATCAGTTTCCCTTTTTTTGCGTCAAGACAGAGAACAGTTTCCACTGAATCCTGGCTGGTAATCAGGTAAATTTTACCTTCGACCATAACCGGTGAGGCATCTCCCAAACCTACCGTCTGTTCCCATACTTTGGTCAGTTCGGCGGGCCACACAGCTGGTGCCTTGAATCCCACTACTTTACCATCGCGATTGGCCCCCCGCCAGCCGGGGAAGTCGGTGGATTGGGAAAATCCCGAAAGTGAAAAGAAGACGAAGGAGATTAAAAGAATGGGTGAGAAGGGCAAGCGTTTCATGGTTGAAGAGAGATTAGGGTTTAAATCGAAATGGAAATAAAGATAATTGTTTTCTGACAGAGCCGATTACCTGATTTTATCCAGTGGAATACTCATCAGGATATAGTTTCCTTCTGGGTTAACCATGATGCCTTTGCTGGCCAGACCGGTTTTCCATATCTCCGAATCAAAAACATAGGGCTGGCTCACCGCGGTGTGGAGCACATTGTCATTTGTGAGGGCGAATGCCGGCAGGAAAAGCGGTCCGGGCTCGGGATTCGGTTCATAGGATTCGTTAATTAGTCTTAATCCCCAGCTTTTGCTTTACCAGCGGAAGAAGGTTGAGTGATTCGTCATCGGGAATAAGCAAAAGCAGTCCCTGTGCGGAGTCGAGCACGTAGAGAAAGCCATTTTCCTTGCCCACCTGCTGAATGGCGTTTTGGGCCTTTAACCAAACCGGCGCGTAAAGTTCCTGGCGGCGCTTCTGATATTCGTTCTCTGAATCTGTTGTAAAAGTCTGGATTCGCTTCTGCATATCCAGAAGTTCCGTTTCCTTGAGTTTTTTCTCGATGGGTTTAAGGGTTTCCATCTGGGTATTGTAAGCCTCCAGCGCCCTGTTGTAGCCTACTCCGAGTTCCTCGCCGATTTTACGGTACTCCGCCTCCAGGTCACTCAGGATTTTGTTGATACTGTCGGTTTCAGGCATCGCCCTGACCAGCTCATCAGAATTCAGGTGTCCGATCTTGCCCTGTGAGAATCCCGTAATCGGGAAAGCCGATCCAACAATCAAAAGGATGGTGACGAAAAGAGTTAATTTTTTCATGGGTAGTTTAGTTTAGGAAAACAAAAACGATATCACCTAAAGGTAAACCACAACAATGTGAACAACTGTTATATAAGGTTAAAGATTGTAATCCCGGAATCAGGTAAAAACCAGGGAAAGCATTCAAAGATTTCGGTAATTTATTTTTTCAAATGCAGGATCCGGATTACCGGGTTATCATTTTCGGAGCTTTCTTCCACGAGTTTTCGGAGCTGATCCCGGTATTTTTCGGTTTTGAGCTCTGCCTTGTTGAAGCAGTCGGTTTGAATGAGTTCTTTCAGATCGACCATCTGCAATTGATCGAAAATTGCGTTGTACCGTATGTCCGCATCATACCAGAACCAAACTGGGCCGGTTCCTCCAAGATCGTTTATGATTCCAAAGGGGTAGTCATTCTCCCCGCGGCACTCTTTTAGTTCGGGCAAACGAAACGTGGTTTTGCTGGCAATGTCAAATACCAGGTGACTTCTCCCCTTGAGAGTTCCGGTAACAAACAAAAATTTCGAAGTAAGACAGTTAGGAAAAGCATTGCTATATAACTCAAACTCCTGTTCAGTCATGCAAGGATAAATCGCCTTGTTTGACCCAATGTTTAAACAGAAAACTGGTTTCACCTCCAGGTTGGTTGACACCTGGAAGATGGTGTCAGACAAAGCCTCTTTAAAAACTATACCGTTTGTTATGATGTTGAAAATGTCAGCGAAACAATACCCGGCATATCCGTCTGGGTTACGTTTAAAATTTGAATAATGGAGAGTTGAAGTCTCCCCTGTATCAAAATCCATGCTTAAAATCCTTGGATAATGTATACTGTCTGTAAAGTGGGACTGCATATAGATAATGTGCCGTTGGTCAATATAGAAGGGTCCGGCGGCCAAAACGAGCGGCGCTTTTTGATTGGAAAGCAGGCTTCCATCAATCGAGAATTCCATAAACTGTCTTTGCCAGCCATCGGCAACCAATATTCTCTCCTCATCAGGACTCAAATCGATGCTTTGTGGATAGGTATATTCACCAGGGCCTTTGCCTATCTTTCCGATAAGCCGGATGAACTTACCGGATCGATCGAAGAGCATGACCTGACGTGGCTGGCTGTTAAGCAATACTATGTATTTCTTTCCAATGGCCCTCGACGCGGCCGAAACCAGGCATTCCGGCCGGGTTTCGAGCTTGACATACTCGATTGATTCAACCAGTTCACTCAGCCGGAACTCCCGGAAATTGTTCAAAGCAGCCGCTACATCAATGGTAATGATACCTTCCGGTTTTTCTTGTTGCGATTTGCAGGAAGGGAGCAGGGAGAGAAAAAGGAGCAGAAGGGTTATGTGGGTGTTGGTTGGTTTAAGTTTCATGTGGTTGGGGGATAAGGTATGGGGTATGAGGTATGGGGTTTGGGGTATGAGGTATGGGGTTGGCTCCGTTTGGGATTTTGTAATTTGGGGTTTATTTGTTTTTTGGGTATTGGGGTTTGGGGTTTGTGTTTTGGGGTTTTCTGGTTATGCCATCCGGTCCCCGCTTTCGCGGGGATGACAAGGCTTTTGGGGGAATTTTTCTGAAGTTATTTTCTGAATATAATTTTCTCGTTGATCTCACCAATAATAAAGACGGGATTTTCTTCAGTATTTATGGTTTTCAATATCCGTTCATAGTCGGGGTATTTTTTTATCAGAGCGGCCCATTCGGCCGGGGTTCGTGCCGCTTTCAGGCTGTCGGCATCGGAAATGAAGGATGCTGCATCGGAGTTAAATACAATCTGATCTCCCGGTAAGGCAAAAATCCTCGGGTATTCTCCTGGAAAGCAATCCCGGCTAATGACAGCCTGTTTATTGTTTTTCAGGTTGATCATCCCGTATAGCAGGTCCTTATTGATGCTATAGGTTATAAACTGCAGATCCTCGGAAAAATAGGAGGCCGATAGCTGGGCATACTTACTCAAGGAATTATATCGGCTTGTCCAATCCTCACCGGACAGACCTACGGAAAATCCTTCATGGTACCGGGTTGGCAGGGAGTTAGCCCCGAAACTGACCTGGTATCCGAAAACAATTGAATCTTTGTTAATCATCAGAATTGAGTCACTCTGAAAAGTAAGGAATCCAGCACCGCGACTGTCGCGGAACAATGGATCTGTCATCATTACACCCCGTTTATTCTCTTCCTTGTAAGCAAGCAGCGTGTCTACCACTTTGCCCTCAGGTACAGAAAATATGCCGATGTAATGATCTACGACCGGTGCAAAATTGAACCAGTAGATTGCATAATGATCCCTGTCGATGGTTTTTATCTGGCAGGGCCGGAAAGTCAGGGGATAGTTTTCAATAACCTGCCCGTCTTTTGAGTACCGGAACAGTTTCATGCCCATACAATCGATAAGACCAAACTCATCCCGGTCCTGGTTGTAGTCAATTCCAACCATATCATTGGGCTGAAACGGATCCTTCTCCGCATCCCTGATGCTTTTTATCATTTTGCCTTCGTGAGTCATTAACAACAGCACCCTGTGGTTCTTGACCATGGACTGATCCGTTCCGGACCACAGGACGATACGGTCGGGAGTGAGAATAAAATCGGAGTAATAGTCCTCCATTGCAATGCCACTGCTCAGCGGGAGGTGGATAAACCGGATATTTTCCAGGAAATCCGTGTAATGAGATTCTACCGGGGGCAGTCCGGCATCAAAGGTGATCGGTTCACCCGAAAGCAGTTTCCCTTTTGCTTCCGGCGTGGATTTGCATGACGGGAGGCAGACCAGTGCCAGGATCAGGAAGAGTGTGGTGACTTTTGTGGTTGAAAAGAATCGGAGGGTTGTGTTTGTTTTCATTTTGTCTTCTCATACGTGAAGATTTGGATTGCAGGCGGGGACCTGTTTTTTGGCTGGCTAGGGTTTTGAGATTAGTTGTATCTTTTGACCCGATGTTAAAAATAGCAATCCTTTTCATTGTAATGTGTTATTTTTGATCGGAGAATGAGGGTATGAATGCAATCATTGAAAATAAGCTCGAATCACTGAAAGCTTTATGTGAGGTTTTCGATGTGAAATCTTTATATGTATTTGGCTCGGTTTGCACAAACAATTTTACAGATCAGAGTGATATTGATATCCTGATTGGATTTAAGGATATCACAATCGAAAAGTACACAGATAACTACTTTGATTTGCATCGGGAATTAGAGAAGTTGTTCCAAAGAAAGATTGATTTAGTTACGTTAAACTCTCTCTCTAATCCCTATTTTATTGCGAGCATCGAAGAAACCAAACAACTTCTCTATGCAGCGTGAGCATCTGATTTCAGTTTGATTTTCCTTTGCTTTTTGCAAACATTCCCAGAAATATGTATTACGAAAAAGCATTTTAACATGAATAAGCTTTCAGTCAGTGTGTTGACGCTTCTTTTTCTGATAGCCGGCAGTCTCTTTGCCCAGGATTCGGTGCTCCTGATGAAGCTGAGGCAGGTCAATGGGATAGAGGTAGTGGGTCCGACGCGGAAGGGTCCGCAGTTCAGCGAGGCGTACGAGATCAGATTCACCCAGCCGGTGGATCACAATAATCCCGACGGACCGAAGTTCACGCAGCGAATGTTTATAGGCCATGCGGGGTTCGACAAGCCCATGGTAATGAGCACATCGGGCTATGCAGCAGGCGCACTGGGTAATGCCGAGCCGGCACAATTGGTGAAAGGAAACCTGATCCGGGTGGAGCACCGCTATTTTGGGAAATCGGTTCCGGAGCCGCTCGACTGGAAATACCTCAGCGTATCGCAATCAGCCTCAGATCTTCATGCTATTGTTCAGTTATTCAGGCAATTATATCCGGGAAAATGGATCAGCACCGGTCACAGCAAGGATGGGCAAACGGCTATGATGTTCAAGGCTTTTTATCCCGATGACATTGACGTGGCGATTCCCTACGTGGCGCCGCTGAACATAGCAAAGGTGGATCCGAGGATTGATATTTTCCTGGCCACTGTCGGGACTGCGGAAGAGCGGCAGAAGGTTTATGATTACCAGATCGCGCTGTTTGAAAAGAAGAAGGAGATCATGCCACTGGTGGAGGAGTATTGCAAGAAGAAAAACTGGACCTTTCCCATGGGCATCGAGCGGGCTTATGATCTCAACGTGCTGGAGTTTCCGTTTGCCATGTGGCAATATGGTTCTTTCAAACCGATGAACCTGCCGGGAATGGAAGCCACGGCACAAAAACTGTATGATGTGATGATGCCCGTAACGGACCTCAACTGGTTCAGCGACAGCGGCATCAAAGCTTTTCTGCCTCACTATTATCAGGCCATGACTGAGATGGGCTACTACGGGTATAATGTGAAGCCGTTCACTAAGTACCTGTCAGATACACAGACGATTACCTATGATTTCACCCTCACTCCCTACGGTATCGACACCACGTTCAACCCGAAAACCCTGCCGTTTCTGCATGATTTTGTTCACAACAAGGGCGACCACATGCTCTATATCTACGGAGAGCTTGACACCTGGACCGCCACCGGAGTAACCCAAATCACCGGCAAGGCGGATGCGATGGTCGGCATTCTGAAGGGCGGCTACCACGGAAGCTCCATCCGGGCGTTTCCGGAGGAGGAGCGGAACAGGATTTATGCGAAGCTGAGTGAGTGGCTGGGATTCCACGTGCCCGTGGAATAAGGCACAAGGCACAAGGCGCCTTGCGCCTTGTGCCTTGAGCCTTAATTCTTCACAAACCTCCTCGTCACCCTCTGCCCCTCCTCATCCGTCATCACCATCAGATAGAATCCGGGGTTCAGACGGGAAATATCGACGGAATAGGTCACCCGTCCGCCTTCGGGATAATTCTGAGGTGGTCCATCCCCGGAAATCAGCTTTCCGCTCAGGTCAAACACCCGAAAACGGATCTTCTTGGCCTTTTGAAGCACAAGATCCACGGTGATCTGACTGGTTGCCGGGTTCGGATACAGATTAACGTATTCCAGCCCGGAAAGCGTTTCGCAGAGGTTGGTGAAATAGACGCAGGGAACCGGCTCGTCTGTATAATCCCCCGAATCCTTCTGCAGTCCGCCGCCTTTGAGCCCGATGCTGCCACCCAATTGCAGTACTAAGTTGGGATCGAGGCGCTTAAGCTGGTAATTGAACTCCATTATCATCGGGCGGGCAATATCGGGAGGGAGACAAGAGAAGAATTTTTCGTTGGGGTAAATCCAAAATATCAGAGCCTGGAGAGTAGGTGTTAGGGTTGAATCATCGATCTGAACGGGTAGGATCAGGTCGGCACTCTCAACCGGAAACCCTACCGGAAAGTTACCGGCCCGATTGTTGATGTCCCGGTTGATCGAATATAGCAATTGATCTCGCCTGGCAGGAGCTGCCGCATCCTTCAAACCAATGGTCAACCTTTTAATACCAATACCCTTCTCCCAGGCAAACCAGCGGTAATCAGATCCATTGTAATTGAATTCATACTTTACACTGTCCCTGCTTTGGGAGATGATAATTCCCATGCAGTTCAGGTATTCAGGTTTTAACTTCAGGATTTTGGGTTGAGGCAGGTCAATATTGTACAAATATTCAACACGGTTTCTGGTGCCCATCTGATCTCTCAATCGAGATACATCTTCAAGAATCTTTCGACTTTTATTGACCCTTTCATTGTGAATACGATTAAAAAAATCGTCCGAGACCTTAAACCAAACCAACTGGTCGGTCACTGCGGTATATCCCCCCAGGTTTCTAGATGAAAAATAAACCGGAACCAGTGTGTCATTTGCCAATTCAAAGGTTTCATCAGTAATTCCCTTGATAGTATTAAGAGGATAAAGATGTTTACCCTCCAGGTTAGTTAGTAAAACCGGATAAAAATCGGTTTTAATAAGATCGGCCTTATTGGACTGGTTAACATACCCACCGGCTCCAAAACCATACGAGCCCCCTTGTGGCCCCTGGAAACTCCAGAAGTTCAGCTTTGAGCCATCGGGAAGCTGATTCAAATAATAGTAGCCCTCTGAATCAAACATAAAACCCAGCCTGGCTAACTCTTCTTTCGATAATTCCAGAATGACTCCCTGAAATATTGTATCCGAAATGGTTGTCTTTCCAGTTACAAAGGCTCTGGCAGTCGAAAATTCTTTATCGGAAGATGGCAATAATTCAGCGCTGGTGTTCCTGCTTATATTCTGGCTCACTCCAGGCTTTCTGTTCTCAACCCCGACAACAACCTGTGCTTTGGTTAGATTAAGGCTGTCCTTTTGTTCAGCCGGTTTCTTACCGCTTCCCGGATTTAAAATCAACAGGGCGGATGTTATAATGACAATAGGTGTGATCATGACAATAAATTTTAACGGATTAAACAATCGTGTGATCCGTCGGGGCCGGAACGAAGGCTTGGCGGCCAGCGGGGAGGATTTGCCGGACTCCAGCAGCGATTTTATATCGCTCACCGGTACCACCGCCTGCGCCCTCCGCGCCTGCTCAAAAAGCTCAGAAAGGTTTTTTGGTGTTGTCATTATCCTTCCTCCTTCTTTTTACTAGCTTCCTGTGGAGACGCATAATTATGCGTCTCTACGCCGTTCATTGGCCTTCTGTGGTACGTCGGTCTGCGGTCTGCGGTCTTCGGTCCGCCATCATCCGCCATCCGTCGTCCGTCCGCCGTCGGATTAATCCATTCTCGTAATTGTTCCCGTCCACGCAAAAGTCGGCTCTTCACCCCCGATAACGTTCCGCCCTGGAGCTGCCTGATTTCCTCAAGACTAAAGCCCGATAATTCAAACAGCACCAGAGCCTCCCGCTGTTTGGGGGGAAGCTTTTCCAATAATCCGTAAAGGAATTCCACATCGTGCAGGCCGTCCGGCGCCGGATCCGGAGCCGGAAGCATTTCTACCATCGTCTCGGAATAGTCGCTCCGGAACTTGCCTCTCCGGTACTGATGAAGCCGCAACCGCCGGGCTACGCCGAACAGATAGGCCTTGAATGAATCCCGCTTCCGGAGTTTACCGAGATTCTCAAAGACGATCAGCACGGCCTCGCCCGCCAGGTCACGGGCATCCTCGCGGTTACCGGTTAACCCGCGACAATACCCCATGAACACCTGGTGACACGGAGTGTACAGCTCCATGAACAGGGTTTGCTTTTCGGAATTCAATTGCGATTATTGGATTACGGAAGATAGTGCCGTTTACGGAGAAAAAGTTTCTTTTCTACTTAAAAAGGCACAAGGCACAAGGCACAAGGCACAAGGAAGGATTAAGGAGGAAGGAGGAAGAAAAAAGGAATGTGGGGAGAAAAAAAGAGTTAAAAAATCTCCATTGTGATGGGTTTTTTGCATATAAATAAGAAAAGCAAATCCCATGAATGACTTACAAAAAAGGCTTAATCTTATAATTGGCTTGGCTATTTTTCCGAAATCTATCCTACACTGGATGAAGCCAGGCCATTAATCAAAGAAGCGGTAGAGCTTTGCAAAATCCTGTCGTCGATCGCATTCAAAACCGAATCCCACTAACCCCCTTATTCCTTAATCCTTCCTCCTTCTCCCTTACTTGCGCCTTGTGCCTTGAGCCTTGCGCCTTTTATCAGCTGCATTTCGAATTCCCGCAATCCTTGCACGTCAGACACCCCTCCGAGTACATCAGATTCTCCCCGCCGCAATTCGGGCATTTTTTGCCCTTTACGGCTACGGTTCCGTTCCTGATGTATTGCTTAAGTGCCCGGGAGACACCGGCTTTCCATGAAGTGATGTTTTCGTTGTCGAGACTGAGGGAATCAACCAGGTTGACCACGTATGGAATTGGCATTCCGTGGCGCAGCACGCCGGATATCAGCTTGGCATAATTCCAGAACTCTTTGTCGAACATGTAGGACAATCCGCCTACGGTGCAGGGGTTGCCGTACTTATCGGTATACTGGAAGTCATAGCGGGCGCCTTCAGGGGTTCTTATCTTCAGAATGCGTCCATGGGTGATGGTTTTGGGTATAACCAGCGTATCTTCTTCAACACGGCCGGTAAAAATCTCATACGGCGAGCCCTCGAGCATCCCGACAAACGCAATCCAGTCTTCATCTTCGTTTTTAAACCGGAGCAGGTCGGCTTCGAGGATTTGCGGCCTTTTGTGGCCGGCATGGGCATGCGGATGCTGTGGCTCCTCTTCTTTTTTCTCTTCGGCCTTGATCAGAACGCCGTCGCGCGATCCATCGCGGTAAACCGTAACACCCTTGCAGCCATATTCCCAGGCGGTTTTATAGACCTCCGCCACAGTCTCCTCGGTGATCTCATTGGGCAGGTTCACTGTAACCGAAATGGAATGATCGACCCATTTCTGGATCTCGCCCTGCATCTTGACCTTGGCTACCCAATCGATATCGTTGGAGGTGGATTTGTGATAGGGTGATTTTTTCACCAGTTCCTGGATCTGTGCATCGCTGTAGGATTTTACGGCTTCCGCATCGTGACCGGTAATAATCAGGTAGTCGAGGAACTTATGATGGAAAACATTGAACTCTTCCCATGAATCACCCACGTCATCCACGAAGGAGATCTTGGTATCCGGGTCATTCGGGTTCACTTTGCGGCGCCGGCGATAAACCGGCATGAATACCGGCTCTATTCCGGAGGTGGTCTGCGACATCAGGCTGGTGGTCCCGGTAGGAGCGATGGTGAGGAGGGCCAGGTTCCGGCGGCCGGCAACCTTCATCTCTTCATACAGGCCCGGGTCGGCTTCGCGGAGCCGGGCAATGAACGGGTTATTCACCTCGCGCTGGGTATCGTACATCGGGAAAGCGCCGCGCTCGCGGGCCAAGTAAACCGATGAACGGTACGCTTCAACAGCCAGGGTTTTCTGCACCTCGACGGCGAAGTCCGTGGCAATATCGCTTCCATAGGTCAGGTTCAGGGCGGCAAGCATGTCACCTTCAGCGGTTATTCCGATGCCGGTACGACGTCCCTGCTGGGTCTTCTGCCTGATATTTTCCCACAGTTTGATCTCTACGCGCTTCAGTTCATAATCTTCCGGATCGTTATTGATCTTGGCTACGATGCCGTCGATCTTCTCCTGCTCGAGATCAATGATATCATCCATGATGCGCTGGGCAAAATGCGCATGCTTTTTGAACTTCTCAAAATTGAATTTCGCCTCAGCCGTAAAGGGATTGTCCACATACGAATAGAGGTTGATGGCCAGCAGCCGGCAGGAATCATACGGGCAAAGGGGAATCTCGCCGCAGGGGTTGGTCGAGACGGTCCTGAAGCCCAGATCGGCGTAACAATCCGGAACCGATTCGCGTATAACGGTATCCCAGAAAAGAACACCGGGCTCGGCCGATTTCCAGGCATTGTGTATGATCTTATTCCAAAGCTTCCGGGCATCGATCTCCTTCACATGCGTCGGCTTATCGGAATCTATCGGGAACTGCTGGGTAAAGGTGCCGTCATTGATTACGGCCCGCATGAACTCATCGGTAATCTTCACCGATACGTTAGCACCGGTTACTTTTCCCTTGAGGGTTTTAGCGTCAATGAAATTCTCGGAATCGGGATGCTTGACGGAAATGCTCAGCATAAGCGCACCGCGGCGCCCGTCCTGGGCTACCTCACGGGTGGAATTTGAATAGCGCTCCATAAACGGCACCACCCCCGTGGAGGTAAGCGCCGAATTCATTACGGGACTCATCGTCGGACGGATATGGCTGAGGTCATGACCCACCCCGCCTCTCCGCTTCATCAGCTGAACCTGCTCCTGATCGATCTTCATGATCCCGCCATAGGAATCAGCAGCGCCATCGTTGCCGATCACGAAACAGTTTGATAGTGAAGAAACCTGAAAAGGGTTGCCGATACCCGTCATGGGCCCGCCTTGTGGAATGATGTAGGTAAACTCCTTCATCAGCTGATACACCTCCTCCTCGGTCATGGGATTCGGATAGCGTTTTTCGATCCGGGCAATTTCATGCGCCATCCTCCGGTGCATGTCATCGGGGGAGAGTTCGTAGATATTACCCTGCGAATCTTTCAACGCATACTTGTTCACCCATACCGTAGCAGCAAGTTCATCACCGCCGAAGTATTTCCGGGAGGCTTCCACTGCCTCCTCAAGCTTGTGTGTCTTGCGACCGATTCCCGTTTTCACTGACATTTCCTCAATATACATGGCACTATAAAAAAGTGTAGATGAATGAATTAGACAAAGGGTTATAACCAACAGGGGGACTTGTGCCCTGTTATCAAATTTAGGTGCCGCAGGACAGACCAAAAAATCTATTTTATTAACATAAACGTAATATCACCCGTAACCCTGCTGGTTACCATTGGTTTATCCCGTTCATATCCATTTATCAACAGGGATTGTTGACTAAATTTCCATTAAATGTCTAATAATTAGATCACTAGACCCTGACTGGCTTTGCATGTAATTGAGCGCCAGATTACCTCTGTTTTGAACCTCCGCTGGATCGGTAAGATATTTTTTTATCCATTCCGATAATTGCTCCCGGCTTTCGAAGGAAACCGCCGAGCCAATCCGTATCAAATCCTCCGCCTCCCTGAATTTTTGCCACCGGGGCCCGAACAATACCGGCACCCCATACGCCGAAGGCTCAAGTATATTATGTATCCCCTTCCCAAAACCTCCCCCGATTATCGCCACATCCGCATATCGGTATAACTCTTTTAAATGTCCCACCGAATCCACCAACAACACCTCCCACTCCCCCCCTGACAACCCCTCACCACCCCTCACCATCACCTCACTAAACCTCACCATTACCTCACTATACCTCACCACCCCTCCCCCAAACCTCACCTCAATCCCCCTCAAATGCCCCTCACTCACATCATGCGGGGCAATAATCAACCGCCACCCCTTCCGCAACTCCTTAATCTCATCCGAAAACCATACCTCGGCAAACATCTTCTCCTCGGCTGGCCAGGAGCTTCCAAGAATGACGGACGACGGATGACGAAGGACGGATGTCACTCCGTCCGTCATCGGTCGTCGGTCGTCAGTCATCACTGCATCCACCCGCGTGTCCCCCGCAACCGTAACCCGCGTAATCCCGCGCACAGCCAGTAGCTCCACCGACTCAGTATCCTGAACGAAAATATGTTCGAACTTCCGGATCTCCTCGAGAATAAACCGGCCGGCCTGACTGAACAGAAACTGCCCCTTGCGGAATCTGGCAGAGATCAGGTAAGCAGGGATTTTATTCCGATGAACAGCCCGGAGCATATTGGGCCAGAAATCATACTTGACCAGCAGAAAAATATCGGGATTGATTTTCCTGAGCAGCGAATCCATGTTTTTCCGGGTATCCGGGGGGAGATAAAAAACCAGGTCAGCGAGCGGATAGTTTTTTCTGATTCTGAACCCTGACGGGCTGAAAAAG